>OGIU01001052.1_pt1 | contig 14148 bp, 8 predicted proteins | sample 1571791 | NCBI WGS metagenome assembly OGIU01 (sample SAMEA2582104, study PRJEB24529) | metagenome | biome: Human gut stool | place: China | collected 2011
TTTCAAAGAAGGGCTGGCCCTCTTTGACCAGGTCTTTCACATGCACTTTCTCGATTTCAAGTCCGGGATGAGCTTCCAGCAAATAGTCACTTAAGCGACGGACAAAACTCTCTGTATTTCCACTCAGACTAATATAAACAAAGGATACTTTCATCTTTTTTCTCCAATCAAGAAGCTCTCTTATCCTCTAAGAGAGCTCCATTCAAACTTATCTATTATGCCGCTTGAGCTTTTCTCAAACGCAAGGTTTTATACAAAACAATTCCAAGGAAGAGAAGAGATAAAGCAGTCAAGAGTAACAAAGCAATGGATGAAGATGCCAAATATCGTTGGCGAAGGGACGGGTTTGAAAAACTAGCTAATAGTGGACGCCCTGCAAAATAATTATAGCAAGAGAAGGCTTGACTTAATAAAATCTGCCCCATGTAAGTATAATGGGCTGTTAACAGATCCTGCTTCATAAAGAGGAAATAGAAAGTTGCAAGCAAAGCAATCAGAATCAGGGAAACAAATAAAAAGGTTAGTGGAGACTGATTGAGTTGGGCCGATTTCTCATAATATGTCACGTAGTCAGACTTGTCTTGAGCCGTTGTTAAACCAAGTTGTTTCGCAAAATCATCTGTCAGCTCAAAACTCTTTGAAGCTCCAAAGGTTGAGACAGCTGATGTTAGGGTTCCAACCGTAGAGAAAAATAACAGGATGTAAAGATAGATAGGTTTCTTTTTCATACAAACTCCTTTTCATTTCTTACACCCTATTATATCGCGATACAGATAGAAAGGCAAGCACCTCAAAACCGTGGAAGCACTTGCCTGATCACTGATACGTTCAAATGAAATTCATTTGGAAAATAATGGGTGCAAAAGATGAAAAAGATATCACAACTGTATGATTAGAGATCTAACGAAGTCCGATAAACTTTCATTCGAACAGAACTAGTATAGCGGATTTCCCTCTATTTTAGTCCTTTATTTGTATTCTGCTTGATTTCAACACCATTTAGTCTTTGAAACCCATTTCTGTTCCTTATCCATAAACTATTCTGTCCTTTTTCGCAACTATTTGGTCATCACTCCATCAAAAAAGCCAGAAGGACTTGCCTTCTGACTTTTTTTATTTAGATGAATGAACGAAAGAAATAAGAATTAATCTTCTTTTTTCTTGCGAGCAACAAGTCCAAATCCACTCAAGACTCCAAGAAGTCCAAGTGCTGCTAGGCTAGCATTGTCTGCTGTACCAGTGTTTGGAAGTTCAGCTTGTCCTTTAGCTTCTGATGGAGCTGCTGGAGCTTGTGGTGCTTCAACATTGACTGGTGCTGATGGCATCGTTGGAGTTGCTGGATTAGCCGGCGTTGTTGGGTTAGCTGGGGCATTTGGATCCATTGGTTTTTCTGGGTTCGCAGGAGTTCCTGGTGTTCCTGGGTTTTGACCTGGCATTCCTGGATTTTCACCCGGTGTTCCTGGGTTTGTTCCTGGAATTCCTGGGTTCTCACCTGGTGTTTCTGAGTTTGTTCCCGGTGTTCCTGGATTTGTTCCTGGTGTTACAGAACCTTTAGGTTTGAATACGTGTAGAAGATTTCCTGTTGCTGGATCAACTTTTGTCCCTACTAATTCGTACCCTGGTACTTCTCCAGCTGGGTTACTTCCTTCTGCTAATGGTTTTAATGGTTTACCATTTATATCTACCCATACTGTGACTTGTTTCTTAGTTGATGGTTTGAAGATGTGCGTTACTTTTCCAGTTTCTGGATCTTTCACTGTTCCTACTAATTCATAGTTAGGTACTTTTCCTGGGTCTTTTGATCCATCTTCTTGCGGACGGATTACATTACCTTCTGTATCAACCCACTCAGTTACCTTGTTGACAACTGGTGTAGGAGTAAATACGTGGATTACATCACCAGTTTCTGGGTTAATTTTCGTTTCTACAAGTTTGTACTTAGGTACACTTCCTGCTTCTTCTTTTCCTGGTGCAGTTGGTTTGAATGGTTTACCATTTACATCTACCCATACTGTAGTTTTTTCTTCTTTTGTTACTGGTTTGAAGATGTGTGTCACTTTTCCTGTTTCTGGGTTTGTAACTGTTCCTACTAGTTCGTAGTTAGGAGTTGATCCTGCTGGGTATGTTCCTGGTGTTACAGGTTTGATTGGGTTTCCTTTTTCGTCTACCCACTCAGTAATTTTACCTTCATCGATAGATTTCTTAACTTTTTCAGCTTCTTTCTTAGCTTCTTCCTTAGCTTTTTCTTTTTGCTCTGGAGTTAAGCTTGGATCTTTATCGATGTTTTTGATTTTCTCTTCAAGTTTTTTATCTACAGTTTCTTTAGCTTTCGCTTTATCTTCTGGAGATGGTGTATATGGTTTGTCTTTATCACCTTCAGATGGATTTGATGGTTGGTCTGGAGTTGGAGTATCTTTCTCAACTTCTTTCTTACCATTCTCTTTAGCTTTTTCTACTTCTTCTTTAGAAGGTGCTTTATCGATTGTTTTCTTAGCTTCTTCAGCTTTTTTCTTAGCTTCTTCTTTTGCTTTTTCTTTTTGCTCTGGAGTCAAGCTTGGATCTTCATCAATCTTCTTCACTTTATTTTCTAGAGCTTTATCAATCGCTTCTTTCGCTTTCGCTTTATCTTCTGGAGATGGTGTATATGGTTTATCTTTATCTCCTTCAGATGTGTTTGTTGGATTGTCTGTAGATGGATTTGATGGTTGGTCTGGAGTTGGAGTATCTTTCTCAACTTCTTTCTTACCATTCTCTTTAGCTTTTTCTACTTCTTCTTTAGAAGGTGCTTTATCGATTGTTTTCTTAGCTTCTTCAGCATCTTTCTTAGCTTCTTCTTTAGCTTTTTCTTTTTGCTCTGGAGTCAAGCTTGGATCTTCATCAATTTTCTTCACTTTATTTTCTAGAGCTTTATCAATCGCTTCTTTAGCTTTCGGTTTGTCTTCTGGTGTAACTGGAGTTTTTTCTACATCTTCTTTACCTTTTGTTGTAGATTTTTCTACATCTTCAGGAGTTTTCGCTTCTTCCAATGCTTTCTTAGCTTGTTCTGCCGATTTCTTAGCTTCTTCAATCGCTTTTTCTTTTTCTTCGTTTGTTAACTCAGGGTTTTCTTTGATCTTACTTTCTTTTTCAGACAAAGCTTTGTCGATTTCTTTAGAAGCTTCTTCTTTGATGTCTTTGTAAACGTAAGTAACTTCTGTAGTTCCTTCTGTTACTTTACCAGATTCTTCACCCTTAGTTGAAGTTGGTACAAGTACATACAACTTACCATCTTTTGTAGTGATTGTTGCTGGTTTGTTGTCAGTTGTGTCATATGCTGAGCTTACTGATCCGTCAGTCGTATCTTTAACGTCTTCTGCGATTGTATTACCCGCTTCATCAGTATAGTGAACGACTACGTTTCCTTTAACTTCTTTGTACACATATGTTACTTCTGTAGTTTTACCTGCTTCAACGTCTCCAGTTTCGTTACCTTTAGTTGATGCTGGTACTAATTCATATACTTTTCCTTCTGGAGTTGTGATACGAGTTGGTTTCATGTCGTTATCAGAAGTATCGTACTTAGCTCCTGGTTGACCATCTTTTGTATCAACAGCATCTGCTTGAAGAGTGTTTCCAGCTTCATCTACGTAATGAACAAGAACGTTTCCTGCTTTTTCGTATACATAAGTGATTTCTGTAGTTCCTTCTACAACAGCACCGTTTTCTGGTTTAGAATCTTCTTTAAGTTCTTTAGCTGTTAAGTAGTAAACTACTCCATCTTTTTCAAGTTTAGCTGGTTTGTTATCAGTTGTATCATATTTATCACTTAGTGATCCATTTTCTACATCTTTAGTATCTGCAGCTAATGTGTTTCCTTCTGTATCAACGTAGTGAACGACGACATTACCAGTGATTTCTTTGTACACGTAAGTTACTTCTGTAGTTTCTCCAGCTTTAACTTTACCTGTTTCATCACCTTTAGTTGATTGAGGGATTAATTCGTATACTTTTCCTTCTGGAGTAGTGATACGGTTTGGTTTCATATCGTTATCAGCAGTGTTGTAGTCTGAGTTTGGTTTACCGTCTTTTGTATCAACAGCATCTACTTGAATAGTGTTACCTTTCTCATCAGTGTAATGAACGACTACTTGTCCTGCTTTTTCGTAAACGTAAGTTACTTCAGTTTTACCTTCTACTACGTCTCCGTTTTCTGGTTTAGAACCATCTTTAACAGCTTTTTCTGTTAAGTAGTAAACAGTTCCGTCTTTTTCGATTTTTTCTGGTTTGTTGTCAGTTGTGTCGTATTTAGCGTTTAAAGAAGCACCTTTAGTATCTTCTTTATCTTCAGCGATTACGTTACCTTCTGTATCAACGTAGTGAACTACTACATCTCCAGTTACTTCTTTATAAACGTATGTTACTTCTTTAGTTTCTCCAGCAACAACTTTACCAGTTTCGTCACCTTTAGTTGCTGTTGGTACTAATTCGTATACTTTTCCTTCTGCAGTTGTGATACGAGTTGGTTTCATTCCGTTATCAGAAGTGTTGTAGTCTGATCCTGGTTTTCCATCTACAGTGTCTTTAGCGCCTGAAGCAACATTTGCACCAGCTGCATCAACACCTACTAATGGAGTTCCATCTTCTGTTTGATAGTTAACTACTACTTGTCCTGCTTTTTCATAAACGTAAGTTACTGTAGTTGTTCCTTCAACAACATCTCCAGCAGCTGGTTTAGAACCATCTTTAACTTCTTTAGCTGTTAAGTAATATTTAACACCATCTTTAGTGATTTCAGCTTTTTTATGATCAGCTGTATCGTATTTAACGTTTAGAGAAGCATCTGTTTCGTCTTTTTCGTCTTCAGCAAGTGTGTTACCTTCAGTATCTTCGTACTTAACAACAACATTACCTTTAACTTCTTTATAAACGTATGTTACTTCTTTAGTTTGACCTGATTCTACCGTACCTGTTTCATCACCTTTAGTTGATGCTGGTACTAGTTCGTATACTTTTCCTTCTGCAGTTGTGATACGAGTTGGTTTCATTCCGTTATCTGCAGTGTTGTATTCAGAACCTGGTTTTCCATTGTCAGTGTCTTTAGCACCTGAAGCAATATCTTTACCGTCTGCAGTTCCTACTAATGGTGTTCCGTCTTCTGTTTGGTAGTTAACAATTACTGATCCAGCTTTTTCATAAACGTAAGTTACATCAGTTTTACCTTCTACTACATTTCCTGTTTCTGGTTTAGAATCATCTTTAAGACCAGCTTTTGTAATGTAGTATACAGTTCCGTCTTCTGCAGTAATTTTTTCTGGTTTGTTATCAACAGCAGTGTCATATTTTTCACTTAGAGATGCACCTTTAAGGTCATCTTTATCAGCTGCGATTTTGTTACCTTCTTTGTCAACATAGTGAACGACTACGTCCCCAGTAACTTCTTTATAAACGTATGTTACTTCTTTAGTTTCTCCAGCTACTACTGTACCTGTTTCATCACCTTTAGTTGCTGTTGGTACTAGTTCGTACACTTTTCCTTCTGCAGTTGTGATACGGTTTGGTTTCATTCCGTTATCAGAAGTATCATATGCTGATCCTGGTCTTCCATCTACAGTGTCTTTTGCACCTGAAGCTACGTTAGCACCAGCCGCATCTACACCTACTATTGGAGTTCCATCTTCTGTTTGGTAGTTAACTACTACTTGTCCTGCTTTTTCGTAAACGTAAGTTACTGTAGTTGTTCCTTCTACTACATCTCCAGTTTCTTTAGAGCCGTCTTTAAGAGCTTTAGCTGTTAGATAGTATTTAACACCGTCTTTAGTAATTTCATCTTTTTTGTGGTCTACTGTATCGTATTTAACGTTTAGAGAAGCATCTGTTTCGTCTTTTTCGTCTTCAGCGATTACGTTACCTTCAGTATCTTCATACTTAACGACTACGTTACCTTTTACTTCTTTGTAAACGTATGTTACTTCTACAGTATCTCCAGCTACTACTTTACCAGTTTCATTTCCGATTGTAGAAGCAGGTACTAGTTCGTATACTTTTCCTTCTGCAGTTTTAATACGGTTTGGTTTCATTCCGTTGTCTGCAGTGTTGTAGTCAGTTCCTGGTCTTCCATCTGTTGTATCATTATTAGTTTCAGGAACATTATTTCCTTCTGGATCTGTTCCTGATATTGGATTACCTTCTTGATCTGTATAATGAACTACTACTGATCCAGCTTTTTCATAAACGTAAGTTACTGTAGTTGTTCCTTCAACAACATCTCCAGTAGCTGGTTTAGAATCATCTTTAAGTTCTTTAGCTGTTAAGTAGTATTTAACACCATCTTTAGTGATAGATTCTTTTTTGTGATCAGCTGTATCGTATTTAACGTTTAGAGAAGCATCTGTTTCATCTTGTTCGTCAGCAGCAAGTGTGTTACCTTCAGTATCTTCATACTTAACAACTACATTACCTTTAACTTCTTTATAAACATAGGTTACTACTTTAGTTTCTCCAGCAACAACTTCACCTTTTTCTTCACCTTCTGTTGATTCTGGAACTAATTCGTATACTTTTCCTTCTGCAGTCTTAATACGAGTTGGTTTCATGCCGTTATCTGCAGTGTTATAAGCTGTACCTGGTTTACCATTATCAATGTCTTTTGCACCAGATTCTACAGTTTTACCAGCTCCATCTTCATCTACTACTGTTCCTGTAAGTGGAGTTCCATCTACAGTTTTATAGTTAACGATGACTGATCCAGCTTTTTCATAGATGTACGTTACTTTTGTAACACCTTCTACTACTGTACCTTCTTCAGCTGGAGCGTCTTTTTCTACATCATTTACAGCTGTTTTAGTAGCATCTGCTTTAAGGTAGTAAACATTTCCTTGTGCATCTGTAAGTTTTTCTGGTTTTTCATCTGCATTTTCTTTAGTGTTGTAGGCCACGTTTTTAGAAGCTTTAGTACTACTTACAATTACATCTTGTCCATTAGCATCAACATAGTATTTCTCAGTCACTACTTCAGCTACTGTCTCAGGAGTATCAGTGTAAGGAGCTTTTAATTCTGTTCCGTCTTCTGTTTGATAGTTAACGACTACAGAACCTTTTTTCTCTACTTCACGAGTTTTTTCTTCTGCATATTTGTAAGTGATTGTTGTAGTACCACTTGCTAAACGGTAGGCACGAAGTGGAGTGATTTCATCACGGTAAGAATACTCTTCAATCTCTGGAGTAAAAGTGCCAAGATTAAGATTAATATCATCACCAAATTTACTTGTACTATTTTCATAAACTTCATTAAAATTAGCTGTTACATCCGTTGTAGGTCTACCTTTATCATCAACTTGGTCTCCAGTATCAGCCTTTATCGCCTTTTTCTCCCCACCTTTTGCAGCTATTCCGACAGAGATATATCGTTTGAAATTAAGGGTGTTATCTTCCAACCCTTTTTCTTGAAGATAGGCAAGATAGTTTTTTACAAAAGTTCTGTTTGCTTCTCCTGTTGCAGTATCTGGAGCTGCTTTAAATTTTTGAACCATTGCATATGTTCTATCTATAGTAGCACCACTACCTTCTTCATCATCTGCAACATTATCCTTAGGTGATAATGGTACCACCCCTGTAATTTCAGGACTTTGATCGCTCACAGTTACATACGTATTTTTCTCAAGAACGAAAACATAGTCTCCTTCTTTGATGCCACCATCCGCAGTTACATTAGCTGAAGTGAAGTTTTTCGCAGCTGCTTCTCCAGACTTGAAAGCATCTCTCATTTTATCATCAGAAGTGATGTCACCTGAATTGGCCTGTACATATTTACCATATGTTCCTTTTCCTGTTTGTTCAACGATCCAAGCTTTTCCACCAGGTTTTACAGTATCATAAGTGATTTTACCTTCTGCATTGCTTAATCCTTCTGGAGTCAATTTCGCAGTTACATCCCCTAGAGTTGTGTCAGAGTATACTCCTCCACCATCTCCAGTAGTTTCAACTTTAGGTTCTCCAATTAGGTGGTAAGTTTTCCCGTCTTTTTCGATAGTTTCTTTCTTACCAGTTTCTTTAGCGTTGTCTAGGTCACTAGCTTCTGCATCGCCACCTGTAGTTCCTTTGAAAACTTCTCCTGATTTACCGTATACATCGTATGGTGTTTCGATAGTCTTATCAGCACCAGAGTCTTGGTTTTTGTTTTCTTCTAATACAGTATTCCCTTCAGCAGTTACGTATTTGTAATCTACTTTTCCTGTTTTAGTGATTGTATTTGTTCCATTTTCAGTTGGATCAGTTGAAAATTGCCTACCTGCATCTGGGTTCTGAATATTAGCTGTATCTACAATTACTGACCCCTTATCATTAGAAATCGTTGTTGTATTGTCACTATTTTCTGTCATCGCTGCTTCTGCAGTCTGGGTTTGTCCTGCCATTGCAAGGGCTGCACCAACAATCAGAGCGACTGTACCGATTTTGACTGAGTCTGAACGACCGTCTTTAAACTTACGAATGGAAAATTTTTCTTTTTTATTTATAAACATCCTTAATATCCTTTACTATTATTTTTGTATAATTTTCAAAATTTGCCAGATTGGCATAGCAACGTGGTTAATAAACTCGAACCCCCTTCGCTTCTATTTTAATAGTTTAAAGCCACTTATACAAGAAAAATTAACTACTTTTTAATAATCTAAACTATAGTTTTTTACTATATTTATATATAAAAAATCCATAGAGACCTATGGATTTACATATTTAAAATGTACATTTATGCTACCAGCCAATTGAGACCCTTTCAAACTGACACCCTAATCGGCGCAATTCTTTTTGACGGTCCTCATAATAGGGGAGGGAAATGCCTGTGATGGTTACATGTGGCAGATCTTTTAAGTGAAGGCTGACTGATGAAGTAAAATGATAGACATGAACGAACTCGTATTCTTGAAAGAGTTGGGCAAGGACATCTTCAAAAATCAGCTCCGTCTCCAAGTAGGACACGTTTGGGATAGTGAAGGTTTCCTTGGGATGGGGAAGATAGAGGTCAATTTCCAAGGCCTTGACATAGGTGCTGATAAAGCGGATAGAGATTTGGTCGTCCTCTTCAGAGAACTTTTGCCCCAGCAAGACCTTGACAGTCTTACCGTTTGAAACGGGTGCTTGAGGTAGGTCAAAAAAATGCTCCAGATAAACCAGCTTTTCTCTAGCTACGACATGGTAGTCACTGCGATAGAGGGTATAGTGCTTTTCCGTCCGCTCAATCAAGTCATCTCTGGTCAAGCCCAAAGAGCCAACCTGACTGGATTTGAGAGGCCAAGCATACATTCCCAAGGGATAAATATCCGCATAGCCATCATCAAAACTCATGAGGTGTTGGTAGGTAGAACTCGCAACCACATCCAGAATCAAACAATTGTCAAAACTAGCATAAAAGATGGTGTCATAGTCTCCGGCTACCTCCTGACAGATCTGAGCCAAGTCCTCTGCCGTCTGAGGATAGTGAACATGGTCAAAATCCTTAGCATAATGCTCCTGTCGAGCATTTTTGACAGGACTAACATAAAGACTGACAAATGCCTGATCAGGATAGAGACTCTTGATATGCTGGGCAATCTTGGCCTGCAAGGGTGTTGTGACAATGATGAGGTTTTTCATCTTTTTGATTCTCCTGGGTGGTGATGGTGCAGCAAGGTCTCAACAACTTCAAAATCCAGTGCATCGTCGATATCATAAGAATAGAGTTTGGGCATTTCATAGGCTACTGTTTTATCTGTGTAAAAAGTCTCATCTCGTAGGTAAAGGTCCTTGCGAGAAATCCAAATACTACCGTTGGGATAGTAATAGACAGGCTCTTTCTGCCTAGCATAGTGCTTGGAAACTTGAGGAGGGCGGATAAAAGTTGACTCCTCCAACTGCAAGAAAAGACTACGACTCTTGTCAGCCTTGACACAAGAAATCAGATGGTCAGCTCCAGACTGACAGTAGAGCTGGTAGGACTCGATGAGGTGATCCACCTTTCTTAAGGGCGAGGTTGCCTGTAGATTAACGAAGACCTGCTCTTCCTCAAAGGGCTGCAAAAAGTCTCGTAAGGTCTCTAAGCTGGAGGTTGTTGATAGGGCCAGTTCTTTTGGTCTGTGGACACAACGAATCTCTGGATAGGCTTGACGACAGAGTTCTAGATAGGCTAGTGAGTCTGAGGAGACCAAGATGTCACTAAATAGCTTAGAAGCTAGAGCAACTTCTATAGTGTAGAAAACCAAGGGTTTGCCTGCGAGCGGTTTTATATTTTTATCCACCAAGCCGCGTGAACCCGAACGGATCAAAATGACAGCTATGGGTTTAGTTTTTGCTTTCATATAGTCTTCCTAGAATTGAGATAAAAAGAGCTGATAGGGTAGTGATGATGCTATTTAACCAGGGATTAGGGTTGGCAAAGAGGCCACTGTAATGATAGAGGACTAGGACTCCTAGACTGAAGACCAGATAGATTTTTGCTAGCTGTAAGCTCGGTCTTTTGAGGAGCAAGACCATGAGGTACAACCCACCAATCACACCTAAAGTCAGACCCATAAAGCCGTTTATCCATTCATAGATGGAATAGATTTCTGCATTCATGAGTAAGATGCAGAGAAGCCAGGATAGACCTGCTAAGACAAAGGATAGGATACTTGGCGACCAGCGAATCTTTGACCAAGCAAAATCCATCTTCAAGCAGGTCACGATTGCATTCATACTGGATGAGACCGTGGATTGGCCCGCTGCCAAGAGAGCCAGCATGATGAAACTTCCAAACCAAGGTGCTAGTCCTTCCCGAGCATAGGCAATGAGAACAGGATTGGTCGATGTGGTGGTGAAATTTTCCTGACGAATCAAGCAGCCAATCAAATACAATAGACTAGCAATCCCAAAGGACAAGAGTCCCTGAAGCCATAAGATTTTTCCAATTTTCCGACGCCCCATTTTGCTGTTAAAACGTTGAACGATATCCTGCGAGGAAACGTAGGAAAACAAACTACTGAAACCTGCTCCTACAACTAAGATCAAGACCGTCCGTCCATCCAGCGTCTCTGCAAAGTGAGATAGCTGTAGACTGCTATTCATGACAAGACCTGATTGAGCAATTCTTGGTAGAAAAAGGGCCAGTATAGCTAGCAAGACCAAGCCCTGAAAGAAGTCCGTCCACAGAACAACCAAGAGGCCGCCCCTTGCCAGATAATAGACCGTCAAAAGAAGGAGTAGGCCTGACAAGACCAACTGATTGATAGGGATAAAGGGCTCCAAGGCCTGAGACAACAAGTAGGTCACCACTGCTATTCGCCCCAACTGGTATAGGATGAAAAGCCCTGAAGCCAGTGAACGAATACCAGCCGATTGAAATTTATCCTCTAAAAGATGATAGGCTGTCTCGTAGTTTCCCTTTTGATAAAGGGGTAAAAAATAGCGGTGAGCTAGTGGAATGGCTAGAAAGATGCCACACTGGGCAAACCAGAGATAGGACCTGCCTGTATAGGCATTCCCCACCAGAGTCAGAAAGGAAATGGGACTGAGCAAGGTCGCAAAGACTGAGAAAGCCAGAACAGTCACTGGAACAGCTTTCTTAACCTGATAATAATCCTCTTCGTCCCCTTTTTTCCGATAGGCAATCCAGGAAATCAAGCAAAAATAAAGCAATAGGGTGACTAAAATTCCCAACATCTTAGAATTTCCTATCTAGTAGTTCGCGGTAGCTTTGAGCCACCGTTCCTAGTGAATAGTGAGCCGCTAGGGCGATATTTTCTGCATTGGACTGGCGATAGTCTGCCTGCTCCATCTCTTCTATCATTTGAATCAATTGTGCCTTATTTCTGAAAAGGCGGATGGCATCTGACTGTTCGGCATAGAAACGATGGGCAATCTCCACATCTGATAATAAGGCAAGCAAACCTTGATTGAGAGCTTCAACGCAGGCGTTGGCAAATAATTCTGTAAAACTAGCAGACAGGTAGCACTGGTGGAGATGGTAAGGAACCTCGTCGACAATGCCTTTGAACTGAATGGTTGGTGGCAGATCGTAGCGATTACGAAGTTCCTCCAAACGCTCCTCTGTACCACCATAAAAGGTAATCTGGGCCTTGGAACCACGTTTGTAGAGTTCGATAAAGGCTTCAATGACAAGTTCAACGTTTTTTCCTTCTCCCATATGACCAACTAAGCAATAGTCTAGCACAGGTCCCACTTCTTTGATTTGGCCGGGATCTTCTGTAAACATAGGTGGCAGGAATCTTGTCTGATAACCTTCTTTAGCCAAGCTCTCTGTCAACTTCTCACTGGCAACTAAATATCTGTTTGCCTTGCGTAGATTAGCGAGGCGTAAGTCTCGCATGATATTTTCATGGACGACTTCATAGTAATTTTTGTCCGTGTTTTCCATATAACGCCAAAGACTAGGTTTGGGAACGATTTGTTGATCACGAATGAAGAGGTCGGTTTGCTGAGCCCATCTAGCTAGAAACTTAACTAGCAAGTCCTCCTCAGAACATATTTCTCCCTCGATACGGTAGATATACTCTGGATAAAAAATCGTTACAGGAGAGGGTTCTTTGAAAGGATCGATAAAGCGTCCTTCAAGGGCCAGTTCTCCATTTTCATGATACCAATGAAGTTCCTTTTCCTTGAAATCTTCAAACAAGAAAGGACCCTTTGTGTAGTAATATCTCCCCGAACCATCTCCTAGGGTAACAGAAGCCACAAAGCCATCCTCATTGAGCGCAACCTGATCTCCCTCTGCTAGAGTTAGGTTTTCTGGTCTCACTGTCAAATCTGCATGGCCCATATCTGAAAAGAGATGAGGAACACAAAGCAGTTCCTTTTCTAAAAATCCTAACTTAATCAAGTCTTTCTTCCAATCAGGACGAAGCTGAGGACTCGATACCAGGTGGACATATTCCAAACCCAGATGTCGTGCTATACGTGCTCGATAGACCTGAGTAGTCTCAAAACCATAGCGATGAACTTCCTTAGCTGGATGAATGGTGACAATTCTCGACATGCTATACACTCTTTCTCTACTATTTTCTGCTTTTCAAACGAAAAAACACCCTCACAAAAAAGCGAGGGTAATTCATCCGTTACAATGCTTGGGGAATTCCTAGCAAGTTCCCCCCTCAAAAGGACTTTATGCTATTCTATCACAAAGACTGACCATCTGCAAGATAGACTAATTTAGAGATGATAGCTTGGGGGAGTCTTCTGGATAGCTCAATAGTTCGGCTAGAATCTCTTTATTGGTCAAAAGCAGGGCGACAAAGTCTCTTATCGCTGAGTTTACGACTATCCTGTTGTATGAGCTTCCAATAACGCTCGATAGCTTTGTATTCATGAGATTTTCGATTAAACTGGTTCATTGTTTGAACGTTCATACGACTCATAGCACAGCTAAGATGTTAGACTAAAAACAGTTCAGTGGACTGTTTCAGCCTGAACCTAGAAATCTAAAAGAAAAGCTGTTTTAGCTAATTCATGGTAAGTGCTGAACAGATTCATAGTGATGATTTTTGCCTGACAGCGAACGACACGATCTTAGCGAAGAAAATGATTTCGAATGAGAGCTTGTGTTCTTCAGCTTCTACTTAAATGAAATAAAAACGCAAAAAGAGAACCCTACTGGATTCTCTTATTATTTGATAAACATAATCATTAAGCCTTCTTAGCTGCCTTAATCCATTGGTACCAACCAACCAGACTATTAATCAAGTAAGTAAAGTATTTACCTTGAAATTGTAGGTTTTCCCCCACCAGAGGTAGATAGAGAAAACATTAGTAGCAGCCCAGAAAATCCATTGTTCACGATAAACAGCTGTCATCAAGAGCTGACCGACACCGTTTGTTGCATCAGTAATAGAATCACGATAAGGACGATTAGCTCCAATTGACTGGTAAATAAGACCAAAAACTAACCACCAAAGCACACTAATTGATAGGTACTTGGTCCACCCTACGGTATCCAACTTACGAGCAACAAATTTTTGTTGTTCTTTTTTGAACTGGGCTTGATAGATCAAAAAGTGTTAAAAATAAGACAGTAACCTCAGAATAGATACTGTCTTATCTCTTTTTTTACTTAAAGCCTTGATAAACTTGACAAATGGTAGAAAAGAACCGTGAGTTCTTGCCAGAAGCTGAAGTTAATCCTTCAACCTGGAAAACCCGCAGAGG
>OGIU01001059.1_pt1 | contig 14086 bp, 8 predicted proteins | sample 1571791 | NCBI WGS metagenome assembly OGIU01 (sample SAMEA2582104, study PRJEB24529) | metagenome | biome: Human gut stool | place: China | collected 2011
TTTCGTCCAAGGGTACATTGAAGTCCACGCGAACGAATGCCTTTTTACCGGCAAAGTTGAATTGATCAATTGTCATAATACTCTATTTTATTTAAAAGTGTTACTAATTTCTTTTTAGTGAGCGCAAAGTTAGCATTTATTTCTTTTTTTTGCTATGAAACCGTTGTTTATTCTTTGTCTTTGCCGCTCTCTTTGCTAACTTTATATTTCTGGCAGTAATATTTGCACATTAATTGCAAACCGCAGGTATCACATTGTGGAGTACGTGCCTGGCATACATAGCGACCGTGCAGGATAAGCCAGTGGTGAGCTATGGGGATGTCTGTTTCCGGTATATGTTTTACCAATTCTTTTTCGACACTGAACGGAGTTGTACATTTATCTGATACGAGACCCAGGCGATGGCTGACGCGGAACACGTGTGTGTCTACTGCCATAGCCGCTTTATTGAAAACAACGGATTGGATGACATTGGCTGTTTTGCGGCCTACGCCGGGCAGTTTTACCAGTTCTTCAAGGGTATCGGGTACCTCACTGTTGAATTCTTTCACCAACATCTGTGCCATGCCTACAAGATGTTTAGCTTTGTTGTTGGGATAGGAGACGCTGCGGATATACTCGTATACCACGTCGGGAGTAGTAGCGGCGAGTGCTTCGGGAGTAGGGAAGTCCCGGTAAAGGGCGGGGGTAATCATATTGACGCGTTTGTCCGTACATTGTGCAGAGAGAATAACTGCTATCAACAGCTCGAACGGATTGTCATAATGCAACTCTGTTTCGGCTACGGGAACGTTCTCCCTAAACCAAGCAAGGATTTTTTCATAACGCTCTTTCTTTCTCATCTTAATTTGTTTTTATGATAGTGAGGAGATACTTTCAGATTGAAATAGAAGATGGAGATAACCGTGAGGCAGGCTCCGAAAAAATATGCCATATCGAATGAGGTAATCTGTGCGATATAACCTCCTGCTGTCAGACCTATACCAATGCCTACATCCCATGAAGTCAGGTAGGTAGAGGTGGCTGTTCCGCGCTGGTTGTTGGGGGCCAGGTTTACGAACAGCGTATTGAAGGCGGGGAACATCGTCCCGAAGCCTACTCCCAATAGGAGGGCAACCATAAAAAACAATATGTTTGTCAGTTCCGGGACGGTCTTCATCAGTAGTCCGCAAGCGGACAATATGAAGAAACAGCTACATACCAGATATAGTCCTAAAGTTATGACTTGGGTGATACGTCCTTTATCCACTTGTTTGCCGGAGAACATACGGGACACTGCCATGCCGACGGCCATAAAAGTAAAAAACAATCCGGAATTCAAGGTAATTCCTATTTCTTTGGCATACATGGCTACATAAGTGCTTGTCATGCCATATGGTATGGAGAGCAATAGCAGTGCGATTCCTGCCGGGATACCTTTCAGCAGCACAAAGCGGTCCAATGAGATAGGTTCTCGTTTGACTGGTTGTTTGGGTGGGGTCTTGACGAGGCATGCGGCAACAAAACCGATAGTTCCTGATATGAGCGAGCAGGCAAAAATCGTTTCAAAGGAATATATGTCATGCATGAAAAGACCAATCATCGGGCCGAAGCTCATGGCTGTATTGTTCATCAGTCCATAATATCCTACGGCTTCGCCGCGACGGGACGAAGGGGTAATGTCAATCACAATTGTATTTCCCGCTACGGTCACCATTCCAAATGCAAGGCCGTGGACAACCCGCAACATGATGAATAAAGATAGGACTCCCGCTAACATGTAACCTGCGAAAATGGTGATAAAGATGAAGTATGCCACCAGATAAAGAGGCTTGCGGGCTAGCGTGTCGAGCAGGTATCCCGAAAACGGGCGTATGCAGAGCGAGGCAATGGTGTAGCATGACAAGATGACACCTACTGCTGCATTTCCGGTATGGAATACCTCAGTCAGGTAGAATGGAAGAACCGGTAGTATCAGATAAAAGGCAAAATACAAAAGGAAATTGGCAGCCAGGATAAGGCAATAGCCGGAAGTTACAAGTTTGTCTTTTGCCATAGCGAAAAATAGTGGTTAGCGATGAGTGGTTAGCGATGAGTGATTAATGATATGCTGAAAATGCGCAACTTATTAATCACTAATCACTAGCCGTTATTCACTATATTTAGTAAGCGCTCTCGAATTCTTTCAGGAAGCGTGTGTCATTTTCAGAGAACATACGAAGGTCTTTCACCTGGTATTTCAAGTTGGTGATGCGTTCTATACCCATACCCAGGGCATACCCGCTATACACTTTACTGTCTATTCCGTTCAGCTCCAATACATTCGGATCTACCATACCGCATCCCAGAATTTCTACCCAACCCGTATGTTTGCAGAAAGGACAACCCTTGCCGCCGCAGATGTTACAGCTGATGTCCATTTCGGCACTCGGCTCGGTGAAGGGGAAGTAGGAAGGACGCAGACGAATCTTGGTGTCACTGCCGAACATCTCTTGAGCAAAGAGCAATAAGGCCTGCTTCAAGTCAGTGAAAGACACATTGCGGTCTACGTATAAGGCTTCTACCTGATGGAAGAATGCGTGTGCACGGTAGCTGATGGCTTCATTACGGTATACACGTCCCGGACAAAGCACGCGGATAGGAGGCTGTGTAGTCTCCATAACACGGCTTTGCACGCTGGATGTGTGTGTGCGAAGAATGATGCTGTGCGATACGTTTTCTGTATCATTTTCGATGAAGAATGTATCCTGCATGTCGCGTGCCGGATGGTCTTCGGCAAAATTCATGGAGGAGAATACGTGCCAGTCGTCTTCCATTTCCGGTCCATCGGCGATATTGAATCCCATACGGGCAAATATATCGATGATTTCGTTTCTCACGATGGAGAGCGGATGGCGGGTTCCTAATTCTATCGGGTAGGCTGAACGGGTCAAGTCAATATCGTCACAGCCGGTATCTTGGCTTTCGAACTGTTCTTTCAAAGCGGCAATCTTTTCTTGTGCTTTGTTTTTCAGTTCGTTCAAGCGCATACCCACCTCTTTTTTCTGTTCGGCGGCTACATTGCGGAAATCTGCCATCAAGTCATTGATGGCTCCTTTTTTACTGAGGTACTTGATGCGGAGTGCCTCTAATTCCTCGGCGTTAGCGGCTTTCAGCGCCTCTACTTCCTGCAGAAGCTGATTGATTTTAGCTATCATATCGTTGTTATCTTATTTATTTTCTAAGTTAAAAACGGTGCAAAGATACAATATTATCATTGTTTTGCCTCCACTTGGGGAAGATAATTTGGTATCAGTGGTACAAAATTTTATGTGAAGAAGAAATGATAGAGGATGGGAGAAAAAATGATATATATGTAAAAGTCTTCATATTGTTTATGGAAAAAACATAAATGAGCGTTGTTTAGTGACTTTTAAAATATACTTTTCGTATCTTTGCGCCCCGTTTACTGTTCTATGGAGGTAGAACAAACTGGCGGTTGGTATTTATTAACATACGTCAAAGAGAGAGAGTTAACGGAGTAATTGTTGCATTAAAGTTAGAGTTTGAATTGATGAAATTGAAGACAATCCTGCCAGTCGTGGCAGTTGCGGGAGTACTCATGTGTGAGCCTGCCGTATTGTTGCATGCCGGTACATCTGATTTTGCTTCTCCCGAAGCTATGGGATGGTTCCGTAAGAAAAAGAAGAGTGAAACCAAGGACAGCGTTCAATCCAAGAGCGACTACGAAAAATTGACTGGTTCCGATGCTATTGCCCGCAAGGGAATGTTCAATGTTTACCAGAAGAAGAGCGATTATTACTTTGAAGTGCCGGCAAGGCTGTTGGGACGTGATATGCTGGTAGTAAATAAATTACAACGTGTGCCTTCCGAACTGAATGAGGCGGGTGTGAACCGTGGTACGAATTACGAAAATCAGATGGTGCGTTTTGAATTGGACAAGGCTGCCAACAAGCTGTTGGTACGTCAGAGCCGTCCTCTTCCGTTGGCACCGGACGAGGATGCCATACGGCAGTCCGTACTGGATAATTATATTTCTCCGCTGATAGCCGGCTTCAAGATAGAGGCATTCAATAATGACTCTACCATGATAGTGGTCAAGGTCAACGATATTTATGATGGTACGGAGACGAGTATCAATAATGTCTTTACGAATATCAACCTGGGAACTTCGGCCATCAAGAATCTCTCCCGCATTTTATCTATCAAAGCTTTTGAGAACAATGTGGTAGCTACTTCCGAGCTGACAACTAAGGTGACTGAGGGAACAACGACTGTGTTTGTTACGGTCGAAGTCAGTTCCTCTCTGTTGCTGTTGCCGGAGAAACCGATGATGGGACGTCTGGATAGTCCGCGTGTAGGTTATTTTACTAATCCGTTATTAAATTACAGTGACGGTCAGCAGCGTGTAGACAAGAAACCGTTCATCACCCGCTGGCGTCTGGAACCGAAACCGGAAGACCGGGAGCGTTACCTTCGCGGTGAATTGGTGGAACCGGCCAAACCGATTGTGTTCTACATCGAGAACTCCACTCCCAGTCGTTGGCGGAAATATATCAAGCAGGGAATCGAGGATTGGCAGGCTGCTTTTGAACGTGCCGGATTCAAGAATGCCATCGTTGCAAGGGAGTTGACGGACAGCATGAATGTGGATAAGGATGACGTGAACTACTCCGTGCTGACCTATGCCGCCTCCACCAAAGCCAATGCCATGGGCCCCTCTATCCTCGACCCCCGTTCGGGTGAGATATTGGAAGCGGACATCATGTGGTGGCATAATGTGCTGGGCATGCTTCAGGAATGGATTACAGTGCAAACCGGTGTCGTACGTCCCGAAGCAAGAGGAGTAAGGCTGCCGGATGAACTGATGGGTGATGCCATGCGTTTTGTGGCATGCCATGAAGTGGGTCACTCGCTGGGCTTGCGTCACAATATGATTGCTTCCTGGACTTTTCCGACAGATTCCCTGCGTTCCAAAACATTTACGGACCGTATGAATACCACTTCCTCCTCTATTATGGACTATGCACGTTTCAATTATGTGGCACAGCCGGGTGACGGCGTTACGGCACTTTCTCCCCATATAGGCCCGTATGATATGTTTGCCATAGAATACGGTTATCGTTGGTATGGTAAAGAAACCCCAGAAGCAGAGAAGGACTTGCTTGCCGACTTTCTGAGCCGTCATGCAGACCGTTTATATAAATATAGTGAGGCGCAGGATGTACGTGATGCCGTAGACCCGCGTGCGCAGAATGAAGATTTGGGCGATGATGCTGTCCGCTCGTCTCTGCTGGGTATTGAGAACTTGAAGCGTATTGTTCCTCAAATCATCCAATGGACTACTACCGGCGAGAAAGGACAGACTTATGAAGAAGCTTCCCGCCTATACTATGCGGTTATCAACCAATGGAACAATTATCTTTATCATGTATTGGCAAATATCGGTGGTATCTATATAGAGAACACGGTTGTGGGAGACGGACAGAAAACCTATACCTTTGTGGAGAAAGAGAAGCAGCAAGCAGCCTTGAAGTTCCTGCTGGATGAAGTGCTGACCTATCCCAAATGGCTGTTCGACACAGAAGTGGGAGAGTACACCTACTTGCTGCGCAACACTCCGCTGGGCGTAGTGGAAAATGCACCGACACAAGTGTTGAAGAATGCCCAATCCTATATCCTTTGGGATTTGCTGGGCAACAACCGCCTGATGCGTATGTTGGAGAACGAATCGGTGAACGGCAAAAAGGCTTTCACGGTGGTAGAGCTGATGGATGGCCTGCATCGCAACATCTTTGCCACTACGGAACGCGGTGCCTTGCCGGACGTCATGACACGCGCCTTGCAGAAGAACTTCGTAGATGCACTGATTACAGCAGCTGCCGAAAGCGAAGGAGTGAAAATAAACAAAAAACTGATGGACAACCACTTCTTGCTGGACCATCAGACTGCCCTTTGCAGCTGTGACGAGCATGCCGGTAAGACTTTGGATGCCGACCGTATGGGTGCACACCGCGAACTGAACTTCTACGGTTCGCAGATAAACCGCGTATCTGATGTCATCTCCGTGAAGCGTGGTGAGTTGCTTCGCATCAAAGAATTGCTCCAAAATCGTCTGGGTGCATCGGATATAGCCACTAAATATCATTATAAGGATTTGATTTTGCGTATCAATACTGCATTAGGAGTAAAGTGATTTTTCTTTTCAATAGAGTATTAATTAATTTTATATGTAACGCATGAAAAAACGTGTATTAATCGTTTTGCTATGCTTTGTAGGAGCTTTGTCATCTGCTTTTGCTGCAGAGAAAAAAGTCCAGGGCGTAGTAATATCTTCAGAGGATAACCTACCGCTTATCGGTGCTTCCGTTTATGTGACTGCGGAAGACTTGAAAAAGGCGGGGAGTGCTCAGACTACAATGGGGGTCATCACTGATGTGGATGGTCAGTTCTCTATCGCTATACCTGCGGGGATAACCCGTTTCTTTTGTAGCTACGTGGGATATGACGTATTGGAAGTGAAGCTTGTTCCGGGAAAGGAACATTATGAAATAACACTTCATGCATCTTCCCAAATGCTCGATGCCGTTGTTGTGACGGGTTACCAGACAGTGGAGCGCCGCAAGCTGACGGCAGCGGTATCCAAACTGGATATATCGGACGAGACCATCGGTGCAGTAAAAAGTATCGACCAGGCACTTGCCGGACAAATTGCCGGACTTTCTGTCAGCCCGACTTCCGGTGCTCCGGGTGCTCCGGCAAAGATACGCATTCGCGGTACTGCTTCATTGAATGGTACACAAGACCCTTTGTGGGTGCTGGACGGCATTCCTTTGGAGGGAACGGATGTTCCCGAACCGGATGAGCTGAATGACATCACCAACATGAAGCAATCTTCCATTGCAGGCCTGAATCCGGCAGATATTGAGAATATCACCATCCTGAAGGATGCGGCAGCCACTGCCATCTATGGTGCGAGGGCAGCCAATGGCGTCATTGTGATTACAACAAAGAAGGGTAAGGTCGGTAAACCGGTTATCAATTTCTCGTCCCGGTTTACCTATACTCCTACATTGAGCCTTGACCGGTTGAACTTGCTGAACTCAGCGGAGAAAGTAGGATTGGAAATGGATATGATCCGTAATAACTATTCTCCGGACAATCATAAAGGAGGCGTATATAATATTCTTTCCAATTACAATGAGTTGTCTGCTTTTCAGAATGGAGGATGGGATGCCTTGAGCAGTGATACACAAGCTGCCATCAACCGTTTGAAGAGTGTTAATACAAACTGGGGAGATATCCTTTTCCGCGATGCTTTCAGCCAGGAATATAACTTGAGCCTTTCCGGCGGTACGGAAAGGGTTACGTATTATACCTCTTTCGGCTATTATAAAGAGGATGGAAATGTGGACGGTGTGGGTATGGACCGTTTCAACTTGGTAGGAAAGACTTCCTATAAGGTGAACAGTATACTGAAAGTGGGTGCCTCCATGTTTGCCAACCGTCGCAAAAATACCAATTATCTGACAGATGCATACGGTATGTCGAATCCCGTGTTCTATTCACGCAAGGCTAATCCGTATTTTGAACTTTATGACAAGAATGGCAACTATAATTACGACTACGATATTCAGAACAACACTGATAAGGATTTAGGATTCAACATCTTTGAAGAACGGCAGAACACGTCTAATGAAAGCGTGGTGAATTCTTTTTCATCTATATTTGATGCGGAGCTACGGTTCAATGACAAGTGGAAGCTGACTTCCCAGTTTGGCTATCAGTTGGAAAAGACTTCCAGAGAAGAAATAGCGGACTGGGAAAGCTATGCCATGCGCTATTACTATAAGTTGAGCGAATACTCCCAGGGCGGAGAAACCAAACACTTCCTGCCCGAAGGAGGTATGCAGAAGTCTTATGAAAACTCCAATTCACAGATTACTTGGAAGGCGATGGGAGAATATCGCGACAGTTTCAATGATATTCATGAACTGGAAGTGATGGCGGGTACCGAGCTGCGCAAGACCTGGTATGAAACCTTGTTCTCGGCAGGGTATGGCTTCGACCGCAAGACGTTGACGACCAAACCGGTGATTTTCCCCAACGAAAGTTACGCCACGTCTTTCCCGCTCCATCAGACAACGTATAAGGAGAATGCTTATGTATCTTTCTACTCTACGGCCTCTTACTCTTTGTTGAACCGCTACACGGTGGGAGGAAGTATCCGCTTTGACGGTTCCGACCTTTTCGGTGTGGATAAGAAGTACCGCTATCTTCCTCTTTATTCTGTCAGTGCCTTGTGGCGTCTGTCACAAGAACCGTTTATGCAGCAGGCCAAGTGGGTGGATAACCTGGTGTTCCGTGCATCTTACGGTCTGCAGGGAAATATTGACAAGAATACTTCTCCGTTCCTGTTGGGTACATATCGGTCGGAAAGTATTTTGCCCGGAGTATCGGAAGATGTAATTATTATTAATTCCGCTCCCAACAAGAAGTTGCGTTGGGAAAAGACGCAGTCTGTCAATGCCGGCTTTGATTTTTCTGTATTGAACCAGGCTATCAATCTGAGCGTGGACTATTATTATCGTAAGGGTACCGATTTGATAGCTTTGCGCATGCTTCCTCTGGAGACGGGCTTTACTTCAATGAACGTCAACTGGGCAAGTATGGAGAACAAAGGTGTGGAAATCAGCTTGTCTACCCGTAACATAACGACAAAAAACTTCTCCTGGTACACAAATTTCAATTTTGCCTATAACGGTAATAAGGTATTGCAGGAAAACATACCGGAGCAGCAGACCACTCCGGGACGTGAAGGCTATCCCGTAGGGGCAATTTTCGCACTGAAGACTGCGGGAGTGAATAAGGAAACCGGTAATATGATGTTCTATAATCCGGAGGGAGAGAAAGTGACCTTGAAGGAGCTTTACCGCCTGAAGGACGAGTGGGGGATAGGTATTGCCTCTTCCGATGTAACTGCAGCCGAAGAGAGAACCTTTTATTCGTATATCGGGAGTAGCGATGCTCCTTATACGGGAGGTTTGATTAATACCTTCAGCTATAAAAACTGGGAGCTGAATGTCAATTTCTCTTTGACGTTTGGCGGGTACGTACGTACGCAGCCCTCTTATGACATCATTAATCCGGATTATGGCAAGAACTATAATGCGGATGTGCTGAACCGCTGGACTCCGGAAAACCCGAATGCGGAGCTTCCGGCATTTATGCTGAGTGCTTCCAACCCGGAAGAGTACTCCTGGTATGATTCTAAAACCATCTGGAGGGATTTGGATATCTGGGTGAAGAAGCTGAACTACGTACGTTTGCAGAATCTGCGTCTGGGTTACCGTATCCCTGAGCTCCTGACAAAGCGTTTGGGAATGAACTCGGCAACGGTATCTATTGAAGGACGCAATCTCTTCGTGTTTGGTTCGGGATATAATAACTACATGGATCCGGAGTCGATGTACAATCCTTATGCAACTCCCGTACCCAAGTCGGTTACATTCAGTTTGAACTTGAATTTCTAACTTCAAAAGCAGAAAGAAAATGAAGAAAACAATAAGTCTGATGATAATGGCCTGCATGCTTCTGCTTGCGGCATGCGACAACTATCTGGATATACAGCCTACCGGTAGTGTCATTCCCAATTCTTTGGCTGAGTATAGAGCGTTGCTTGCCCGTTCTTATAAGGACGTGAGTAAATTCAGTGACCGGGGAATGGCTTGTTTCCGTTCCGACGAGATGCAGGTTCGGGATAATGAATATGACCAAAATTATTATATGGATATAGAGCGCTGGAACGACCTTGCTCCCAATGCCTATACCTCATCGTTTGAATGGGCCAAGTATTACAATGTGCTTTTTATTGCCAATCACGTTATTGAGAGCAGAAGTGATATTAAGGAAGGCACTGAGGAAGAGATAAATCAGCTTGTAGGAGAAGCGTATATGCTCCGTGCTTATGTACATTTCTTATTGGTAAATCTTTATGGACAGCCCTATACTAAGGAGGGAGCTTTGGATACCAAATCGGTACCGCTGAAATTGGATACGGATTTAGAGAAAGTCCTGAAACGCAATACGGTGGAAGAAGTTTATACTTCCATCCAAGCAGATATTGACGAGGCACGCAAACTGGTCACGAAGGCAGAATGGGAACAGAGATATTCATATCGTTTCAATGCGGCTTCGGTAGAGGCGTTTCAATCACGCGTATCCCTTTATAAGGGCGAGTGGCAGGCGGCTTGGGATGCTGCTGAGGCAGTGCTTGCCGTGAAGTCTGTATTGGTAGATTTGAATGATGCCTCTGCAACTCTTCCTAACAGTTATAATTCCGTGGAAAATATTACTCCACTGGAGACGCCTCTGAGCAGTACAATCAATGGGGCTGCTCTGGCTACTCCGGTTTTTCTCTCCCTTTATGTTGAGAACGACCTTCGGCTGGACAAATATTTTGCTGAAACGGATGAAAAAGGTTTCCGGAAGAATAAGAAGGCGGGAAGCAATAACTACTTGTGTACTTTCCGTGTGGGTGAAATATATCTGACGGCTGCTGAGGCTGCTGCCCGACTTGGAGAACTGTCTCAGGCACGTACCCGCCTGCTGGAACTGATGCGGAAACGTTATGCACCGGAGGCCTACGAAGCGAAATCCGTTGTTGTCAATGCCATGGATAAGGAAGCGTTGGTACAGGAAATATTAGATGAACGTGCCCGTGAACTTGCTTTTGAAGGACATCGTTTTTGGGATGTACGTCGCTGGAAGGAACTGGGACAGACGGCCAATATATATGGAGTAAAAATAACGAAGAATAATGAGGTAATCAGTTATGAGAAATTCTTACTCGAAACCCGTGCGGTAACTGATAATATGTATTTTTATCCTATACCCAATACAGAACGCTTTAAAAATCCGAATTTGGGACAGAATCCCGGATGGTAATTATAAAAATAATATTGGAGTGTCTCCCCGGCAGGAGAGAATACTCCAATATCCTGTTCTTAACTACAGCAATGTGATCTGATACTTTTTTTATGAAATATATTCTTTTCTTTCTTATATTATTTTCCTCAAAGCATATTCTTCTTGCTAATGAAATTACAATGGAGCAGGCTAGAAAAGTGGCTATGAGTTTTTTTTGTGAAACGATACGATCCCGTGGTGGAATTCCCAGACTTCAGCTCGTCTGGGATGGTGAAAGTACTACTACGAGAGGTGGATCATCTCCCGCATTTTATGTGTTTAACCGTATGGATAGTGATGGGTTTGTGATTATCTCGGGAGATGATGTTACCATGCCGATATTAGGATACTCTTGCTCGAATCATTTTGTAGTTGAAAATATGCCTCCCAACTTGCTTGATTGGATGGATGAATTACGCAATCAGATTAATGCGGTCCGGGAGGAACATGTTGTGGGCACTTCTTATATTTCGAAAGCTTGGACGCGGGCATCAGACGCTATTGGTACGCCAATAGTGAAATTAACCACAGCCTTGTGGGACCAGCAAGCGCCTTTCAACAGACTATCTCCGACAACCAGTGACGGAAAGTCAATTACCGGCTGTGTAGCTACTGCAATGGCGATTATTATGCAATATTATCAATGGCCGGATCAGGGTGTAGGAACTGTACCTGTTTATACTCTACAAGCTGATAAGAATACCCAGATACCAAGCAAAACTTTTGATCGTCCTTATGTTTGGAGCAAGATGCCGGTAAAAGTTGATAAGAATTCGGATACTGATATAAAGGATGAGGTTGCAACTCTTATATATGATTGTGGCATTATTTCAAAGTCACAGTTTGGCAGGAAGTCTACGTGGGCATATTACGAGAATGCACTGGAAGGTATGATAAAGTATATGAAATATAATAAGGGGACTCATATGCAGAATCGGGCTACCCGTGTTATGAGTGAATGGCATCAGATGTTAAGGAAAGAACTTGATGCAAAAAGGCCGATTCTATATACAGCTTCTACTAAATCCGGTGGAGGGCATATGTTTGTAATAGATGGCTATACCCAGGAAAATTATTATCATGTTAATTGGGGGTGGAGTGGAAGTTCGAATGGTTATTACTTATTGACTGTTATGGATCCGTCAAATCCGGGTTCCGGCAGTTCTAGCGGTGGATACACTCAAGAGCAAGCTGCTTTTTTTAACTTGATACCAGATAAGGATGGCACCTCTGCTTTTACAGATAATTTGGTTCTTATTAGGAAGGAAGTGAATGGTGTCTATTATGAAGGACTTGTAATGGATGCTGTTAATATTCAGCCAGAACAAGAATTTAAAATAAGTATAGGAGCTGTTAACAACATCGGACGGTCAGCTTTTGACGGAAACCTGAGAATAGCTTTAGTACGCAAGAACGGAACTATAAAAGAATATATATCCGAGGAAATCCCTGTTAAGTATCCGGCAGACTCTTACCATAGTGAAACAGACTGTTTCTGTAAAATAACCCTACCAATAAAGGCCGGAGATCGGATTAGAGTATATTACAAGGGTAAATATTCAGAGGATTGGGAATATTTGCGGGGTGGCTCACTATTGAAATCTGAAATTATTCTCAAGGAGGAAGATATGCCTTTGGAAAAAATGACCAGTTTTGCTTATGATAAGAAAAATAAGAAGATTAGTCTGAAGACTTGTCCCCAGGTAGAGTATCAGGTGCTCTCACTAACTAATAACGTGGTATTTTCAGGAATTACTAATGATGATAACCCGGAGATTCGGATTGATACAAGTGAGTTGATTGACAGAGAGTATGTCATTGTGCTCCGGAAGAAAATAGAGGATGAAGACGAGTATGAAGAAAAAAGAATACGTTTTGCAATAGGTAATCAAAATAAGAAATAGGAGAATATGAAGGAGATATTGAAATATATTGGACTGACTTTAATTTTTTTCATGGTATATTCATGTAGCGGTGGAGAGGATATTTTGCAGGAGGGACCGGAAGAAGACCCTTTTAAGGACTATTGCCTTGTAACAATAGAGCATAGCGGGAAATCATTTGGTTTTCTTGAATTTACAGGCAGTAAACTGTCTGGTAATATTCAATGGGGAGATGATAAATCTGAGATGTTTGCAGGAAAAAACACTCCGTCACATGTATATCAGACCGCGGAGGAACATATTATCGTCATAAAAGTTCAACAGGCTGATGGGATTATGTTGCCAGGTATCGAGGGGGTATCTCGGATAGATTTATCTGATTTTTAGTTAATTGAAATATTCTAAAAAAGGAGAAAATGAAAAGAATAACTTTTATATTTATAGTTTTGTTGATGGGGGTGGAAAGTGTATTTGCCCAGTCCTGCACATGGATCTACAGCACGGAAGGAAATATGTGGAAAGAATCGAAAATCAGATTACAATTAAAGCCTGATAAGGAACCCGCTTTAAAGGTGGATACAACAGAAAGCATTCAGGTATTCAAAAGATGGGGAACTTGTCTCAACGAACTGGGATGGGATGCTTTGAATTTGTTGCCCTTTGAACAACAGAAGGAAGTATTAAGTAATCTTTTTTCGAAAGAAGGCGCTTTACGTTTTTCCATGGGGCGTATACCGATGAATGCCAATGATTATGCACGGGACTGGTATAGTTGTGATGAAGTGTCCGGTGATTTTCAGTTAAAGTACTTTTCTATAGAACGTGATAAGAAGACAATTATACCTTTCTGTAAAAGAGTTCTGCACTGTAATCCTGATGTAATCTTTTGGGCATCTCCTTGGTCACCGCCGTCCTGGATGAAGGTTAACCATTATTATTCAGTACGTAGTTGGAATGGACAGAATAAAATGTCTCCTTTGTCTGATGTTGTTCTATATGAAAATACTACGGGGAAGGATGCTGCATATTATCCAAAGCAATTGGCTGTGAATGATTATTTTATTCAGGATTCTCGTTATTTGAAAACCTATGCCAATTATTTCTGTAGGTTTGTTTCTGCCTATCGGGAAGAGAATATTTCCATATCAAGAGTGATGTTTCAGAATGAACCATGGGCATATACCATTTATCCGGGTTGTGCATGGACGCCTGAGGGGATTATAAGATTTAATGTCGAATATTTGGCGCCGGAGTTA
>OGIU01001062.1_pt1 | contig 14005 bp, 9 predicted proteins | sample 1571791 | NCBI WGS metagenome assembly OGIU01 (sample SAMEA2582104, study PRJEB24529) | metagenome | biome: Human gut stool | place: China | collected 2011
AAGAACTTCACCTACATCCCGGACGTGAACGCCATCGACTACGACAAGGATGCAAGCTACATCCACATCTGCCAGAACAACACCATCTTCGGCACCCAGTACGTCGAGGTGCCCCAGGTGGAGGGCGTGCCGCTGGTGGCGGACATGAGCTCCATGATCCTCTCCAAGCCCGTGGATGTGACCAAGTACGGCTGTATCTACTTCGGTGTGCAGAAGAACGTGGCCCCCGCCGGCATGGCCATTGCCATCGTCCGGGACGACCTGCTGGGCCATGCCGCCGACAACGTGCCCACCATGATGAACTACACCACCCTGCTGAACAAGGACAGCATGTACAACACCCCGCCGTGCTGGTGCATCTACATGACCGGTCTGGTGCTCAAGTATCTGGAAAATGACATCGGCGGCCTGGCCAATATGCAGAAGATCAACGAAGCCAAGGCCAAGGTGCTGTATGATTATCTGGACGGGCAGGAATTCTTCACGAACCCCGTGGAGCACCGTTACCGCAGCACCATGAACGTGACCTTCACCAGCCCCAACCCCGACCTGGACAAGAAGTTCTGCGCCGAGGCCGCCGAGGCCGGGTTTGTGAACCTGAAGGGCCACCGCCTGGTGGGCGGCATGCGCGCTTCCATCTACAACGCCATGCCAGCCGAGGGTGTGGACAAGCTGGTGGACTTCATGGAGAAGTTCCGCAAGGAGAACGCATAACAGAGGGGATTCAAGATATGTATACCATCAAGACTTTGAACGCTATCAGCCCGGTGGGCCTGGCTAAGCTGAACAAGAACCTGTTTGACGTGGCGGTGGACGCCGATGCCCCGGACGGCATTCTGGTGCGCAGCGCCGACCTGCTGAACACCACCTTCCACGACAATCTGCTGGCCATCGCCCGCGCCGGTGCCGGGGTCAACAACATCCCGCTGGACCGCTGCAGTGAGCAGGGCATCGTGGTGTTCAACACCCCCGGTGCCAACGCCAACGCCGTGGCTGAACTGGTGATCGGGATGCTGATCGCCGGCAGCCGCAATGTGGCCGACGCCGCCCAGTGGTGCCAGGGCCTTGCCGGAGACCCGGCCATGGCCAAGACCGTGGAAAAGGGCAAGAAGAAGTTCGTGGGCAACGAGATCAAGGGCAAGACGCTGGGCGTCATCGGTCTGGGTGCCATCGGCTCCCGCGTGGCCAACTGCGCCATCGAGCTGGGCATGGAAGTGTACGGCTACGACCCCTACATCTCCATTGAGGCAGCCTGGAACCTGAGCAGCCAGGTACACCACTGTGTGAACCTGAACGACATGCTGCCCCTGTGCGACTACATCACCATCCATGTGCCCTACCTGCCCACCACCAAGGACACCATCAATGCCCAGACCCTGGCCCTGTGCAAGGACGGGGTCAAGATCCTGAACTATGCCCGCGGTGAGCTGGTGAACACTGCCGCCCTGCTGGAGGCCATGGATACCGGCAAGGTGTCCGGCTACATGACCGACTTCCCGTCGGAAGCCATCCTGGGCAAGCCCGGCATCGTGTGCACCCCTCACCTGGGCGCTTCCACCCCGGAAGCCGAGGACAACTGCGCCGTGATGTCCGCGCAGGAGATCAGTGACTACCTGAAAAACGGCAACATCACCCACTCGGTGAACATGCCGGAGGTGCACCAGCCCCGTGCCGGCGGCAAGCGCATCTGCATCATCCACAAAAACGAGCCCGGCATGATCAGCCAGATCACCGCCCTGACCACCGAGGCCGGCCTGAACATCGAAAACATGGTGAACAAGAGCAAAAAGAATATGGCCTACACCATGCTGGACGCCACCGGTGCCGTGGATGCCCGCCTGAGCGAAAAGCTGAGCGCAATCCCCGCCGTGATCCGGGTCCGGATCCTGTAAATCCTCCCCTGCCAAAGGAGCCGCCGTGCAGCTGCACGGCGGCTCCTTTTTTCACAGCAGGATGCCGTCCATCTGGGATTGCTCCGGGAAGGAGCGGCTGTATTTCCGCTTGGCGATCTCGATAAAAGACTGCACCTCCAGCCGGGGCGTGTGGCGCATGGCAGCGATCTCCACCGTCACCGGGGGGTAATCCAGCAAAGGCACCTTGGTGATGCCCGGGATCACTGCATCGTCCAGACAGGGCACGATGGACATGGCGGTGCCCATGGTGATCATGATCAAAGCCCCCTCAAAGCTGGGGGTGATCTTGCTGCAATCCACCCCCACCTGGGCCAGCTCCTCCAGGGAGGGGCCCTGGCAGGCAGAAAGGAAGCTGTCAAAGGCTCCGGAGGACACCACGCTCTGGCCCTTCAGGTCCGCCAGGTGCAGGGCCTTGCGGTCTGCCAGGGGGCAGTTGGGGTTCATAAGCACATAATAGGCCAGGGAGAACAGGGGCGTAAAGGAGACATCCCGGTCGCTGGAATGCTCAGTGGCGTAAAAAAAGCCGATATCCAGCTGGCCGGACCGCAGTTCCTCCAGAGGGCGGCGGTTGCTCTGGGGGATCACTTCCACCTGGGCATTGGGGTACTGCCGCTGGTACTCTGCCAGGATGCTGGCAAAGGTGCCGTAATCAAAGAGCTGCCGCAGCCCCACCACCAGATGGGACCGGTCTGCAGCCTGGATATCCTGGGCCTTTTTCAGGGCCTGGCGGCCAAAACTGGTCATCTGCACCATGTCCAGGTAAAAGGACTGGCCGGCGGCGGTGAGCTTGGTGCGCCGGGTGGTGCGGTCGAACAGGTGGAGCCCCGTCTCCTTTTCCAGAGTGTTGATCTGGTAGGTGACGGCTGGCTGGGTGGTGAACAGCCGCTGGGCCGCTGCGCTGAAATTCAGCTCCTCTGCTACGGCAATAAAGCACTCCAACTGGTAAATGGTCATAGAAACAGCCCCCATCCCTGCAAAACTTGTACTTCTTTTATTATAGCGGATTTCTTTTCTGTGGTAAAGTGGCCATGGATTTATAAACGTTTTTGATAAATCCGGGATTTTTTTCAATTTTACAGCAGAGCGAAACTTTGCTATAATCATGTCAATGTTCAAAACATACGATGGAACAGAAGAAAACGAAGAAGAACCTATTAGAAGAATAAGAAGAAAGAAAGGCAAACTACTATGGCTAAGATCTCTCGCCGCAACTTTATGCGCGGTGCCGCTATGGGCACCATGGGCGCAGCTGCTGCCGGTCTGCTGACCGCTTGTGGCAACACCGCTTCCAGCACCACCAGTGCTCCCGCTTCCAGCGCAGCATCCTCTGAGGCTGCCTCCGCTGTTACCAAGCCCTCCAGCCCTGTGGACGGCAAGTACGTCACCAAGGCTATGGGCCACGAGAGCTGGGTCCATGTGGCTACCACCTTCTTTGAGGGCAAGATCACCGCTTGTGAGGTGCTGTCCCACGAGGAGACCATCGGCATCGGCAACTACGCTTGCTCCCGTATCCCCGCCGCCATCGTCGAGCACCAGAGCATCAACGTGCCCAACCTGCGTGGTTCCTCCATCACCTCCATGGCCGTGAAGGCTGCCGTGAAGGAGGCCATTGAGCTGGCTGGCTACAACGTGGACGACTTCTCCAAGGAAGTCACCCTGGAGACCTCCAACGAGGTCATCGAGGAAGAGGCCGATGTGGTCATCATGGGTGCCGGCACCTCCGGCCTGACCTGCGCCTGCCGCCTGCTGGAGGCTGGCTACAGCGTCATCCTGGTGGAGAAGCGGGATATCCCCGGCGGCTCCATGTCCATGACCTACGGCGGCGTGGCCACCGCAGGCTCCCAGCTGCAGTACAACTACGACGTGGACGGCAGCTTCCGCAGCTCTGCCATGGGCACCCTGGAAGGCATGATGAACTTCTGGCAGACCATGGAGCAGTACCACCGCACCGAGTTCTTCAACGGTGAGATGCCCTACATGACCAAGCAGTACACTGTTGCTGGCGATCTGGTGGACTGGATGTCCAGCATCGGCATCGGCTTCAACACCATGGGCAACTACGAGAGTGCTACCCAGTACGGCGCTTCTACCCCCTACCTGGCTCCCGGCTGCTACGAGGGCGGCGCAGGCTACGCTATGATGTTCATGGCACAGCGTGTGGAGAAGTACGAGAAGGGCAAGATCATCTACTCCACCAGCGTCACCGACCTGATCAAGGACGAAAGCGGCCGTGTGGTGGGCTTCCACGCTAAGGGCGACAACGGCGCAAGCTACACCCTCCGTGGTAAGGCTGTGTGCCTGGCATCCGGCGGCTTTGCCAAGAACCCCGAGATGCTGAAGAAGTACAACCCCGACTACGCCGACTTCTTCTTCAACTGCGCTTCCAGCATGACTGGCGAGGGCATCCAGATGGGTATCGACGCAGGCGGCTATGTGGAGTGCGAAAACCGCGCTCTGCCCGCCTTCCTGTCCAGCTACAAGAGCAAGTTCGAGCTGGCCTTCATCCACCAGTCTGCCCCTGGCATCATGGTCAACGTCCGTGGTGACAACATCGGCAACATCATCTCCGACAACCACTACACCATGGCTAAGGCTAAGCTGAACAAGGACAACGGCGACACCTTCTACTATGTGTTCGACGAGGCTTCTGCTGTGAAGCTGCGTGACAGCGAGTCCTACGGCTTCAACGGCTATGTGGCTATGTTCGAGAAGGGCGAGGCTGTCCACTACGACAGCGTGGAGAAGGCCTCTGAGGAGCTGAACCTGCCCAACCTGGCAGACTCCATCGAGGCCAACAACGCCGCTGCTCTGGCTGGTGAGCCCGACGAGTTCGGCCGCCGCAACTGCCCCTACATCGAGACCCGTGACGGCCTGTGGGCTATCCGCGTGGACCCCACCTTCTACCTGACCACCGCTGGTCTGGCCATCGACACCGATTGCCATGTGCTGAACGAGGAGAAGAAGGCGATCCCCGGCCTGTACGCTGCCGGCGACGTTTGCGGCTCCATCGAGGAGAAGGACGCCAAGCAGTACGGCATGGGCTTTGACGCCGCTCTGACCTACGGCTACATCATGGGCGAGACCCTGAAGAAGGAGATCTGATCTCCCCTTCCGGCACCCTGACACAACGCAAGAAGGCTGCTGCACACACTGTGCAGCAGCCTTCTTTTTTGTTTATTCTAAAAGGAGAGCGCTTATTCCAGGCCCTTCTGCTGGGCGTACTCTTCCAGCAGTTCCCGTTCCAGGAAGGGGGTCTTGACGCCCTCGCGGTCCCGGTAGGTCTCGTGGCCCTTGCCGATGACGGCGATCAGGTCCCCCTCCTGGGCATGGTCCACGGCATAGTGCAGAGCATCCAGACGGTCCGGGATCTCCACGAACTTGGCATCCGGGTTGCCCTTGTTCATGCCCACGCGGATATCCGCAAGGATGTCCTCCACCTTCTCAAAGCGGTTGTTGTCCTCGGTGAGGATGGAGAAATCGGCCATCTTGGCGCAGATCTCGCCCATGCCGTAGCGGCGCAGCTTGGAGCGGTTGCCGCCGCAGCCGAACACCACCACCAGACGGTGGGGGTTGTAGGCCCGCAGGGTGGTGAGCAGGCTCTCGGTGGACACCTCGTTGTGGGCGTAGTCCAGCAGGATGGTGAACTTTTTGCTGATGGGCACCAGCTCCACCCGGCCCTTGACCACGCACTTGCCCAGACCGTCGTGGATGGCCTGATCCGGCAGGCCCAGCACCTTGCCCACGGCCAGCGCAGCCAGTGCGTTGTACACGCTGAACTCGCCGGGCATATTCACCTTCACGTCCATCTCGTCCTTGCCGGTGACGTGGAACTTCACGCCCAGGAAATCGTGGGTGCGCAGCAGCTCGTAGCCGCTGGCGCGGTAATCGGCCTGCTCGCTGCGGCCATAGGTCACCAGCTTGCAGGTGTGTCCCTCCAGCAGGGCTTCGGTGTTCTCGTCGTCGATGTTCACCACACCCACATCACAGCGCTGGAACAGCTGACCCTTCCAGCTGCGGTATTCCTCAAAGGTCTTGTGCTCACCGGGGCCGATGTGGTCCGGCGAAAGGTTGGTGAACACGCCCACATCGTAGTGCACACCGGCCACGCGGTCCATCATCAGGCCCTGGCTGGACACCTCCATCAGGGCCGTGTCGCAGCCGGCATCCAGGAACTCCCGGAAGGTCTTTTGCAGCTCGTAGCTCTCCGGGGTGGTGTTGGCGGTGTCCTTGTGGCGGCCCATGTAGTAGATGCCGTTGGTGCCGATCATGCCCACCTTGCAGCCGGCAGCTTCCAGCACGCTCTTGATCATGTGGGTGGTGGTGGTCTTGCCCTTGGTGCCGGTCACACCGATCATGGTCATCTTGCGGGAGGGGTTGCCAAAGAGGTTGGCGCTCATCAGAGCCATGGCATAGCGGCTGCTTTCCACCTTCACCACGGTCACGCCCGGCACGGCGGTCAGGTCGATGTCGTGCTGGATGACCAGTGCGCTGACGCCCTTGGCGGCACAGTCTGCGGCAAACTCGTGGCTGTCGCGCTGGGTGCCCACGATGCACACGAACAGCAGGCCCGGGGCCGCCTTGCGGCTGTCATAAATGATGTCGTTGATCTCGGTCTCCGGGCTGCCCTGCACCAGTGTGTAAGGCACACCCTCCATCAGTTGTTCCAATTTCATACAGTCTACGCTCCTCCAAAACATTGATGTGGGGTCACATGGGGTTCTCGTCCTCGTTGGCGGTCATGCGGGCGGGGTCGGTCAGCGGGATCTCCTCCGGCGTCGTGTCCTCCGCCGGGGCGGCCTGCGGGGCCGCTTCGTCGGTCAGGCTGCTGTCCGCAGTCTCCTCCGGCGTTTCCGGCTCCACCTTTTCCGGCACTACATAGCCGGAGGGCAGGACCGGGTCGCCCTGTGCAAAATAGATCTTGCGGGTGCTGCCGGCACTGACATGGCTGAAGTCCAGCCGCCCGGTGTCGGTGGCCGCGCAGCCCTTGCCGTCCTCGTTGTTCAGCATGTAGCGGGCGCGGTCCAGCTTATAATCCAGATCGTTCAGCGTCCCCAGCAGCACGCTGATGCGGTCCTGATACAAAAAGGCGATCTGCTCGGTGTCCGCAAATTCAATGCGGGTCACGTCGCTCCGCATGCCGTACTCGTCCAGCTTGGTCTGCAGGTCCGCCAGCGCGCTCATCTTTGCGTCAGCCTCGTCCACCGCGCCGGATGCACTGCTGTCGGATGCGGCACTGGTGCCGGCCGTGCTGTCGGCCTCCGGTGCGGCAAAGCTCAGCTGCTCGCCCGGGGCGGCGGTGGTCGCTTCACCGCCGTACAGGGTGCACAGCCCGTCCGGCTGCGCGGGGTCTGCGGACAGGATCTTGAACTTGTCCGAAAGGGTCAGCCAGCTGCTGCCCGCCTGCACTGCATAGGTGGGGGTGGCTTCGGTCACCTGTACCACCACGGTGTTGGGGTAGTCGCGCACCACGCGGATGGATTCCAGCAGCGGGTACTGGCGTTCCAGCTCTGCAGCCTTGGCACCGGGGTCAAAGCTGAAGATGTTTTCCTCCACCTGCACCCCCAGTGTCTGCAGGATGCTGTCGGCGGAGTACCCGGCGATCTCGGTCACCTGGGTGCCGTCCGCCGTCTGCACCTGAATGGCGCTGATGCGGAACAGCATGGTCACCGTGAGGTACATACCGATCCCGATGACGCACAGCAACAGCCCAAATGTTGCCAGACGGCGGAGCCTCCGCCGCCGACGGATGGCGGCACGGGTCAGACGGCGCTTTTTGCGGCCTTCCCGGCGCTGTGCGTCCCGCTGCGGAGCGGGGCGCAGCTTCTGGTTTTTGTTGTAACCCTGTCCCTGCTGCTGGTGGGCGGCAGACCGGCTGTTCTGCGCAGGCCGGCCGTTCCGGTTCGCAGGACGCTGGGCCGGGCGGCGGTTCTGCCCGCCGCTGCTGCGGGGCCGCTGCGCGGTGCTCCTCTGCCCGGCAGGGCGGCGGGCGGCGCTGCCGGTGTCCCGCACCGGGCGCGGCTGGGTGGGGAACTCGATGCTGTTGTCGGTCCGGGTGCGCCGCACCGTACCGTTGGCCGTGCGGGCCGGCGGGCGGCTCAGCGGCTCCCCGTTGAAGCCATAGCGGCTGGTATCGCTTGCCCCGTCGTTCGGGGGCGTAGTTCTCTGCGAAGACCCAGAAGAACGCAGCGAATCCCGGTTCTGGTCATAGGGACGCCCGTTATTGCCGTATTGCTGCATTGTCTGCACCTTCTTTCCGGTTTCTTTCTACGTTCAGGCCTTCTTCACAAGTTCCAGCAGGGCTGCTGCAATGCGGTCCAGGCTGTCGTCCACCGACAGGCTGCGGGCATTGCGGCCCATCTCGGCCAGCTTGCCGGGCTGGGTCAGCATCTCCGAGACGGTCTGCACCAGCTTTTTGCCGGTCAGGTCCTTTTCTTCGATGACCACAGCGGCCCCGGCCTTCTGCAGCTCCATGGCGTTGTAGTACTGGTGGTTCTCGGCCACATTGGGGCTGGGGATAAGCACGGCGGCACGGCCCACAGCCTCCAGCTCAGCCAGCGTCAGGGCACCGGCACGGCTGATGACCAGGTCTGCTGCTGCCAGCAGCTCCGGCATGTTGTTGATGTATTCCTTCACCACAAGGCTGTCGCCCTCAGCAAAGCCCTTCTGCTGTTCCAGGTCCTTGAACAGCTGCACACCGTACTGGCCGGTGGCGTGCAGGTGCAGCACCGGCTTGTGCTCGTGCTGCTCCCAGGCGCACAGGTCACCCACCACTTCATTGACCCGGCGGGCACCCAGGCTGCCGCCGAAGGAAAGGATGACCGTGCGGTCCCCTGCCCCCAGCTGGGCGCGGATGGCGTCGCGGTTCTTTGCCTGGGTGAACACCTCCGGGCGCACCGGGTTGCCCACCACGATGGTCTTTTGCGGCGCACCCAGCTTTTCCACAGCGGCGGGCACCGCGGCAAACACGATGTCCACATCCGGGGCCAACAGCTTGTTGGTCACACCGGGGAAGGCGTTCTGCTCATGCAGCGCGGTGTGGATGCCCATCTTTGCGGCGCAGCGCACCACCGGGCCGGACACATAGCCGCCGCAGCCGATGACCAGGTCCGGCTGGACCTCCTTCATGATGGCCTTGGCCTTGGGGCCGGAGAGGGCAAGGTTCCACAGGGTGACGATATTTCGTTTGATGTTGTGCAGCGACAGCTTGCGCTGAAAGCCGGTGATCTCGATGTGGTGGAAGGGGTAGCCTGCCTGGGTCACCAGACGGTACTCCATGCCCTCCTTGCGGCCGGCAAAGTGGATCTCGGCGGTGGGGTCTGCTTTTTTCAGGGCACCTGCAATGGCAAGTGCGGGGTTGATATGGCCGGCCGTACCGCCGGCAGCGATCAGAACACGCATGGTGATTCCTCCTTATAAACGCCCGGCCTGCGGTCGGGCTTACAGTTCGTTTTACTGTTCTGCCCGGGCTGCCCGTGCGTCGGCCAGAACGATGGTCTTTTCTCTGCGGGCAGCCTCCTGCTCGGCCTTTGCGGCTTCATGCTGGGCGCGCAGCGCTTCCCGCTGCTGAGCCGCCCGCTCGCCGTTGCGGCCGATGTTCACCATCACGCCCATCTCGGCCAGCAGCAGGATCAGGCTGGTGCCGCCCGACGAGAAGAAGGGCAGGCTGATGCCGGTGTTGGGCAGGGTGTTGGTGACCACTGCGATGTTGCAGAACACCTGCCAGGCGATCTGTGCCATGATGCCGATGCCCACCATCGTGCAGTAGAGGTTTTCGGTCCGGTAGGCGATCCACAGCCCCTGCACGATGAACAGCACAAACAGCACGATGATGAGCACCGCGCCCACAAAGCCCAGCTCCTCACACACCACGCTGAAGATGAAGTCGTTGGTGCTTTCGGGCAGCCAGAGCTGTTTTTCCACGCTGTTGCCCAGCCCCAGGCCGGTCAGCCCGCCGGAACCGATGGCGTACAGGCTCTGCACGGTCTGGTCGGTCATCTTGCTCAGGTCCTGGGTCCAGCCGTCCAGACGGTCCTGCAGATACGGGATGGAGTCCACATGGGACAGCAGCGTTTCCAGCATGAGGCCCGCCGTACCGGCGCCCACCCAGGTCAGGATGCCGCCGCTGCCGGACAACAGCAGGATGGTGCCCACCACGGCCACCGTCAGCACGATGCCGGACATGTGTGGTTCCAGCGCCAGCAGCGCGATCACCGGGATCAGCGGCAGCACCGGGATCACCAGCTGCTTCCACACCCGGACATACAGCCACTCCCGGAAGTTCATGATCACCATTTTACCGGGGCTCAGCTTTTCCACCTGCGGTGCCTTGGCCGCGAGGCTGGAGCACAGCAGGATCATCTCAAATTTTGCCACCTCCGAGGACTGCAGCGTGAACCCGCCAAAGCGGATCCAGCGGCGGCACCCGTTCAGCGGGGCCATGGTCAGGGTGACCGCCAGCATGGCCAGCACGATGAGGTACCCCGGCACCACCATCTTGCGCAGGAAGCGGTGGTCCACATAGCTCATGGCAAACATGCAGCCCAGACCAATGAGCATGCACAGCGCCTGCTGCTTGATGTAATGGAAGCTGTCGCCCATGCGCAGATAACCGGTGGTGTAGCTGGCACTGAACAGCATGACCAGACCAAACACCATGATCACCGCCAGCGTGGCCAGCCAGTTGATTAGCAGCCGCGACCACGGCCCCGGGTCCCGCTGGAACACCGAGACCGGTTCTTTTCTTTTTTTGCGGATGGTTGCCATCAGCTCGTTTTCTCCCCTTTTTGTCCAATATCCGGCCCTGTGCCCTCAGCGCACAAAGGCCAGGGCAAGCGCCAGGCCGCATACGCCGAGTGCACACAGCCAGTAAAATACCGTGACCGGGCCCGCGCCCCGGGCTTCCAGCCAGCGGTGCAGCGGAGCCGCCCGGAACAGCGGCCGCCCGGTGATGTGGTGGTACAGGATCTGCAAAAGCACCATGCCGCCCTCTGCCCAGAAGGGCAGAGCCAGCGGGATGCTCAACTCTGCATACCCGATGCACAGCGGCACGCAGCCCAGCACCCCGGCCAGATACAGGCAGCCGCAGCTGCCCGGGCGCAGCTTTGCGGGCGGAAAATTCCACAGCAGAAAGGCCAGCAGTGCCCCGGCCAGTGCTGCCGGCAGCACCGCCAGCGGGAACCAGCCCAGCTGTGTTTCCAGCATCATGAGGCCCAGCATGGCCGCAAAGGCCGTGCCGCACACGGTGCCGTCGGCTCCGTCGGCGGTACGGGCACATTCTGCCAGCGCCACCAGCACAAGTCCCCACAGCACCGGGGCTGCGCCGCCCAGCTCCACATAGCCCGCACCGGGCAGCTGCAGGCCGGTGGGCAGGCAGCCGTTCACTGCCAGCAGCACCAGCACCGCTGCCGCAGCGGCGGCTTCCAGTGCAAGGCGGGGCAGACGCCGCAGGCCAAGCTGTGCGCGGCTGCGCAGGCGGGCGGCGTCATCCGCCAGCCCGATGGCCCCGAAAGCCTGTGCACCGAACAGCGCGATCAGCAGCCGGGTCATCAGCTGGCTCTCGCTGCCCAGCAGCGTGGGCTGTGCGATGCAGGCCGCCGTCCAGCCCACGCCTACGGCAGCCAATGTGCTCACCATCAGGCACAGGCCGCCCAGCGCGGGCACCCGGCTCTGCACCGGGGTCTGCGGCTCCTGCTGTTCCTGCGGCCGGAAGCGTTCCAGCTCCTGCAGCAGCGGTGCCATAAAATTGCCGAGCGCCGCCGTCAGCACAAAGCCCAGTGTTGACGCGACGATCAAGGCGAAACGAATCATTTCTCAGTCTCCAATTTTCGCCAGAATATTATTCTCTGGCATCTTTCTGCTCTGCGTAGAAAATTTCCAGTGCCTTTTCCAGCGCCATGCCGCGGCTGGCTTTCACCAGCAGGGCGTCACCGGGCTGGATGCGGTTGAGCAGGGCATCCGCTGCCTCGCGGTAGTTGTTGGCGTGCAGGGTCTTCTGCCCCTTGGCGGCGGCCACCACGGCGGTGCGCTTGGCCTGTTCGCCATAGGTCACCAGACAGTACAGGTCGCTCTCGGCGGCCAGACGGCCCAGCTCCTCATGGGCCTCGCGGCTCAGGTCGCCCAGCTCCAGCATATCGCCCAGCAGAGCAAAGCGGCGCTTGCAGGGGAACTCCTTGAACATGGCCAGAGCGGCCTTCATGCTGTCGGGGTTGGCGTTGTAGCAGTCCTCAATGACAGTCACGCCCTTGCTGTCCACCACCTTCTGGCGGCGGCCGGTCTGCTCAAAGGCAGCCAGGCCCTGGATCACCTTGCGGGGATCGCAGCCCAGACGGGTGGCGGCGCAGTAGGCCGCCAGCGCATTGGCCACATTGTGCTTGCCCATAGCCGGGATCTTGACCACAAAAGTGCCTTCCTCCTGATCCTCCAGCACAAAGCTCATGCCGTCCTTCTCCTGTCGGATGGACAGTGCGCACACATCGGCGCTCTCATCGGCCATGCTGAACCACACCGGCCGCACATGGGCGGGCAGCTTTGCCGCCCGCAGGAACTTGTCGTCGTAGTTCAGCACCAGCGGGGCACCCTCCGGCAGGCCGTTGCAGATCTCCAGCTTGGCCTTGCAGATGTTCTCCTGACTGCCCAGATTGCCGATGTGGGACACGCCGATGCAGGTGATGATGCCCACATCCGGGCGGGCAGCGCGGGCCAGACGGTCGATCTCGCCAGCGTGGCTCATGCCCATCTCGATCACAGCGTATTCGGTGGAAGCGCCGATGCGCATCAGGGTGCGGGGCATGCCCAGCTCGTTGTTCTGGTTGCCCTCGGTCTTGATGGTCTCCCCAAAGCCGCACAAGGCCGCGTAGGTCATCTGCTTGGTGGTGGTCTTGCCCACGCTGCCGGTCACGCCCACCACCTTGGGGTGGTACTGGCTGCGGTAGTTGGCACCCATCACCATCATGGCGTGGTAGCTGTCCGGGCAGAGGATGGCTTTTTCGGCCGGGACGCCCTCCACCGGGTGGTTCACCACCACAAAGACTGCACCCTCTTCCAGTGCTTTGGCCGCAAAGTCGTGGCCGTCGAACCGCTCGCCGGGAAAGGCCACAAAGATGCAGCCCGGCCGCACCTCACGGCTGTCGGTGGTGACCAGCTCCACTTCCGGGTCGCTGGTGAGGAAGCCGGCAGGCACAAGCCCTGCCAGCAGCTTGCTTGCATGGATCTTTTCCATAGTTCGTTCCCCTCTCGTTTTTCTGGTTCCTTTATCCACAGGTAATGGTAACGATGGTACCGCGCTGGACGCTGGCCCCTACCTCACTGCTCTGGCTCTGGACCACGCCGTTGGCGTCACCCTCCACCACGCAGTTCAGCCCGGCGGCCGCCAGCATCTGGCGGGCAAAGTCTGCACTCTTGCCGGACACGTCCGGCACCTCGGTCAGGCTGCCGTCGTAGGTGTCGGTATACAGATACACGGTGGTGCCGTAGGGCACCTTAGCCCCGGCATGGGGGTACTGGCAGGTCACCAGCGCCGCCGTCTGGTCGGATGCCGACTCCATCAGCTGGTGCTTGAGGCCCTTGATGTTCAGCTGCACCTGCGCATTGCTCCACTCGGTGCTGATCAGGTTGGGCACCGTGACGGTGGTCTGGCTGCGGTCCTCGCCGTCGGTGGCGATGCCCAGATAGGGGGCCACCTCGCTGATGATGTTGCCGGCCACAGGAGCGGCCAGAATGGACGAATAGTCGGTGCGGGCGTTGTTGGGGTCATCCAGCATCACATAGACCAGGATCTCCGGGTCGTCGGCGGGCAGGACGGCCGCAAAGGAGGCGACCTTCTTGTAGTCACCGTCGGCGCGGCGGTGCATGTTCAGCTGTTCCGACGTGCCGGACTTGCCGCCGATGCGGTAGCCGGAAACGTAGGCGTTCTTGCCGCCGCCGGTGCCGTTGCCCACCTCGTACTCCATCATCTGGCGGATGACATCGCTGGTGGACTCGCTGATGACCTGACGGCGGATGTTGGTGCCGATCTCCTCCACCACGTTGCCGTTGGTGTCGGTGATCTTATCCACCACATGGGGGGTGACCAGATAGCCGCCGTTGACGGCTGC
>OGIU01001070.1_pt1 | contig 13908 bp, 11 predicted proteins | sample 1571791 | NCBI WGS metagenome assembly OGIU01 (sample SAMEA2582104, study PRJEB24529) | metagenome | biome: Human gut stool | place: China | collected 2011
TAAGTATTCAGCAGAATATTCTACTGATAAAGAATTTGTTTTTTTAAAACAAATATAAGCTGAGGAGGGTAATATGGGATATTTAATGATTTTAATTATAGTTATTTTTGCAGTATATTATGTAGTAAATGACAAAAAAGGAAAATTAGAAGTTTTTAAAAGATATCATGGAGAGGAAAAGAGGATAGTTACAGCTATAGATGACATAAGATGCTTTTTTGATATGAGAGAGGAAGATGAATATACATTAGATGATCAGACTTGGTATGATTTGAATATGGATGAAGTATTTAGAAAAATAGATAGAAGTTACTCCAGTGTGGGAGAAGCAATTTTGTATAGTATGCTAAGAAATCCTCTTATTAATAAAGAAGAAATAGTTGAAAGAGGAAAGAATATAGAAGCTATAAAAAATGATATAGACTTAAGAGCTAAACTAAAGTTAATTTTCTTTAACTTGGGATATGATAAGAAGAATAGGTTTATTGAAATGATTGAAAGCGAAAGAAAGCCTAATAAGAGTAAGTATATAATATACAATATCTTAGGGAAAGTAATGCCCATAACATTTTTACTACTGTCCATATTTCTACAAAGACCAGAATTTTTAGCTGCCTTGGCTTTAAATATGTGGATTAATCTTTTTATTGCAGAAAAGGAACGTAAAAATGTTTCCACTGGAGGCCTTATTTATTTAAATAGGATGCTAGATGCAGCAGAAAAGATAGGTAAACTTAAAGGTGAGAGTATAGTAAATAATAAAGAAATAAAAAAGGTTATGAAAGGGCTTCAGGGAGTTGTAAGTAAGATAAGCATAATACATATTTTTACCATGTATGGAGGGTTTCTTGAAATATTTTCAGTACCATTTTTAACTGTTGAAAGTGCTTACTATGGAGTAATTAATGAATTAAATGATAAAAAGGAAGGTATCTTAAAACTATACGAACTTTTAGGAGAAATAGAAGCATATATATCTATATGTGGATTCATAGAGGCTAAGGAAGAATATATAACAAAGCCTGTGTTTAAAAATCAGGTTAATATAAATATAGTAAATGGAATACATCCATTACTAGAAGAACCTGTTGCCAATACAATACATTTAAATAAAAAGGGAATGGTGCTTACAGGAAGCAATATGTCTGGTAAATCAACATTCTTAAGGATGGTGGGAGTAAATATTATTCTTGCGCAAGTTTTTGATTTGGTACTAGCAGAAAAATATGAAGGCTCAATATTTAATATAGTTACTTCAATAAGTCCTAAGGATGATGTTAATGCTGGAAAAAGCTATTATATGGCAGAAGTTGAGGGGATTCTTAGAATTATTGAAGCACTTAGAAAAGAAGTACCTGTATTTTGCATGATAGATGAAATATTTAGAGGGACAAATCCTATTGAAAGAGTTGCATCATCGGCTGCAATTTTAGAATATATAAACAGATATAATGCCATAACATTTGTGGCTACTCATGATAGAGAGCTAACGGATATGTTAAAGGATAAATATGAATTTAGGTATTTTGCTGAAAATGTTGATAAGAAAAATGGAATGACTTTTGATTATAAGATAAAAAATGGAATATCTAAAACTAGAAATGCCATTAAGGTGTTAGAATATGTAGGATATCCTAAGGAAATAACTGAATATTCTAAAGAATATGCTAAAGAGCTTGATAAAATAATCTGATTTATGTATCTTTAAGAATATAAAGCGTCCAAACTGTACAAAATAATAAGGAGCCGGAGCAGGGTTACGTAGTTTTTTGCTGCATGCATAAGCATGTGGCTTTTTTTATATATAAATATATATATTTATATATAAAACTGCCAATAATATTCGTAAAATGTATAAATTAAATTCCTTAATTGGTATAAAAAGAGAAAAATACATTGACAAAGTAGAAATTCATTGTTAGTATAATAATATAAACGAAAAATAATTACATAAAATAAATTAATATTCGTATCCTCAAAACTGAATGGAGGCATGAAATGATAGGGTGTAAAAGTATATTTGTTGAAAAGAAAGAAGGATTCAATGTTGAAGGCAAAAGCCTTTTAGAAGATTTTAAGACAAATCTTAGAGTAGAAAGTTTAGAAAATGTAAGAGTAGTAAATAAATATATTTTAGGAAAGGTCAATGAAGAAGATTATAAAAAGTCATTATATTCGGTTTTTTCAGAGAAAACTGTAGATAATCTTTATGAAGAAAAGATACCTATGGACAATGAAGAAATAGCTTTTGCTGTTGAGTATCTGCCAGGTCAATATGACCAAAGAGCTGATTCAGCATCAGAATGTTATGCATTATTGACTGCTGGAGAGAGAATAGAAGTAAAAACTGCTAAAGTAATTATTTTAAAAGGAAACTTAAAAGAAGAAGAAGTTCAAAAAATTAAACATTACTATATTAATCCAGTTGATTCAAGAGAAGTAGATGTATATAGTAAAGAACTTTTAAGTGGGCTTGAGGATCCAGCAGATGTGGAAATAATAAATGGATTCATACAAAAAAATGATGAAGAAATTGCTTCTTACCATAAAGAATTAGGATTAGCTATGAGTGTTAATGACCTTCTTATGATAAGAGATTACTTCAAGAATGAAGAGAGAGATCCAAGTATTACTGAAATAAAAGTAATTGATACTTATTGGTCAGACCATTGTAGACATACAACATTTTCAACAGCTATAGAAAATGTAGAAATAGAAGAAGGAAAGCTAAACAATCCTCTTATTAAATCTTATAATGCATATTTAAAATCAAGAGATTTTGTTTATGGTAAGGAAACTACTAGAGATGAAAATCTTATGGATATAGCAGTAATTGTTATGAAGGAAATGCGCAAAAAAGGTTTATTAGAAGATTTAGATGTATCAGAAGAAATAAATGCTTGTTCTATAAATGTAAACATAGAAACTGATAAGGGTAATGAAGAGTACCTTGTAATGTTTAAAAATGAAACTCACAATCACCCAACAGAAATTGAACCTTTTGGTGGTGCAGCAACTTGTCTTGGAGGAGCTATTAGAGATCCATTATCAGGTAGAACATATGTATATCAAGCTATGAGAGTAACAGGAGCAGCTGATCCAACAGTAGAAATTGATGAAACTTTAAATGGAAAGCTTCCACAAAGAACTATCGTTTTAGGGGCAGCTCATGGATATAGCTCATATGGTAATCAAATTGGACTTGCAACAGGACAAGTATCAGAAATATATCATCCAAATTATGTAGCTAAAAGAATGGAAGTAGGAGCTGTTATAGCAGCAGCACCAAAAGAAAATGTTGTAAGAGAAGAACCAAAAGCTTCAGATTTAGTAATCCTTTTAGGAGGAAGAACAGGAAGAGATGGTATAGGTGGAGCAACAGGTTCATCAAAAGAACATACTGAAGAGTCAATAAATACATGTGGAGCAGAAGTTCAAAAAGGTAATCCACCAACAGAAAGAAAAATTCAAAGATTATTTAGAAATGAAAAAGTAGCTAAAATGATTAAGAGATGTAATGACTTTGGTGCTGGTGGAGTTTCAGTTGCAATAGGTGAATTAACAAGAGGATTAGATATAAACTTAGATATGGTTCCTAAGAAGTATGAAGGTTTAGATGGAACTGAGATAGCAATATCTGAATCCCAAGAAAGAATGGCAGTAGTAGTAAATAAGGAAGATGCTAAAGAATTTATCAGTCTTTCAGCAGAAGAAAACTTAGAAGCTATTGTTGTGGCAGAAGTAACAGATACTGAACGTCTAAGAATGTTCTGGAGAGGTGAAAAGATAGTAGATTTAAAAAGAGAATTCTTAGATACAAATGGAGCTAGACAAACTACTGATGTAAAAGTAGAACTACCAAAAGAATATCCATTAGCTATAGGTGAAGAAGTTAATGTTAAGGAAAGATGGATGAAAACTCTTACAGAACTTAACGTGGCTTCACAAAAGGGGTTAGTTGAAAGATTTGACTCTACCATTGGATCAGGAACAGTAATGATGCCTTTTGGTGGAAAGTATGCATTAACTCCAGCAGAAGGTATGGCAGCAAAAATACCAGTTTTAAATGGTGAAAGTAAAGATGCTACACTAATGAGTTATGGATTTAATCCTGAACTTGGTATGTGGAGTCCATATCATATGGCTTATTATGCAGTAATAGAATCTGTAACAAAAATAGCTGCTATGGGTGGAGATTATAGAAAAATAAGATTAACATTTCAAGAATACTTTGAGAGATTAGGTAATAATCCATCAAGATGGGGTAAACCATTTGCTGCATTACTAGGTGCATATCAAGCTCAAAGTGATTTAGGACTTCCAGCTATAGGTGGAAAAGATTCAATGTCAGGAAGCTTTGGTGAATTAGATGTACCTCCAACACTTGTATCTTTTGCAGTAGCTGTGGAAAAGGCAAGTAAGATAGTTTCTAATGAACTTAAGAAAGTTGGAAGTAAATTAGTATTACTAATGGCTGAGAAAAATGATGATTATACATTAAATGTTGAAACATTTAAAAACAACTTAGAAGCATTATATAAATTAACTTCTAATAAAAAAGTGTTATCAGCTTCAACAGTTAGATTTGGTGGAATAGCAGAAACACTTTCTAAAATATCATTTGGTAATAAGATTGGTATTAAATTCAATGGTTTAAGCAAGGAAGAGTTATTTGGCTTAAATTATGGAAGTGTAATAGTAGAGGTAGCAACTGATGAAGACTTAAATAAAGCCTTTGAGGGATGTAGCTATAAAGTAATAGGTGAAACTATAGAAAAGCCTGTAATTATATCAGAAGAATATGATTTCACTTTCAATATAGACGATCTAATAAGTGTATATGAAAAGAAGTTATCTAAAGTGTTTAAAATTGTAACTGAAAAGTCACAGGAATCAGTTCCAGAAATTAAGGTTGAAGAAAAGAAAATAATATTACCAAGTAGTCCAAGTATAAAGACTGCTAAACCAAGAGTAATTATACCAGTATTTCCAGGAACAAACTGTGAATATGACTGCAATAGAGCATTTACTAAGGCAGGAGCTGAAACTACAGAATTAGTGTTTAAGAATTACTCTAAGAGTGCATTACTTGAATCAATTGAAGCACTGGAAAAACAAATAAGAGAAAGTCAAATAATAATGATTCCAGGAGGATTCTCAGCAGGAGATGAACCAGATGGATCAGGAAAGTTTATTGCTACAATCTTTAGAAATGAAAGAATTAAAGATGCAGTAAATGATTTACTAAAAAATAGAGATGGATTAGTATTAGGTATCTGTAACGGATTCCAAGCATTAATTAAATTAGGTTTAGTACCATATGGTGAAATAGTTGATATAGAAGAGAATATGGCAACATTAACTTACAATAATATCAATAGACATATGAGCTCAATAATAAGAACTAAGATTACATCAAATAAATCACCTTGGTTTAATGAAGTAAATGTAGGAGATATTCATAATGTGGCAATATCTCATGGGGAAGGTAGATTTATTGCAAATGAAGAGCTATTAAGACAATTAATTACTAATGATCAAATAGCTACTCAATATGTGGATTTAGAAGGACATGTATCACTGGACATGCCATTTAATCCAAATGGTTCAGTTTTAGGTATAGAAGGAATAACAAGTCCTGATGGAAGAGTTTTAGGTAAGATGGGACACTCTGAAAGAATTGGAGAAGACCTATATGTAAATGTTCCTGGAAACTTCCATCAAAAGATCTTTGAATCAGGTGTTAAATACTTTAGATAGGAGCGTTTTTTATGAGAGTTGCAATATTTTTTGGATCAAAATCTGATACGGAAATAATGAAGGGAGCTGCTAACTGTTTAAAGGAATTTGGTATTTCATATAAAGCATATGTTTTATCAGCTCATAGAGTTCCTGAAAAGTTAGAAGAAACTTTAAGAGATATAGAAGCTGAAGGCTGTGAAGTAATAATTGCTGGTGCAGGCCTTGCAGCACACCTTCCAGGTGTAATTGCTTCACAAACAGTAATTCCTGTCATAGGAGTTCCTTGTAAAGGAGCAATAGAAGGTCTTGATGCATTATTTTCAATAGTGCAAATGCCAAAATCAATTCCAGTGGCAACTGTAGGAATCAATAATGCTTACAATGCAGGAATGTTGGCTGTACAAATGTTATCAATTGGTGATAAAGAGCTTAAAGGTAAATTAATTCAATATAGAAAAGATATGAAAGAAAAATTTATTGCTGAAAATGGTGAAGGAGTGGATCTATAATGGAAAAATTAGAAATGATGTACGAAGGTAAAGCAAAGAAAATATATGCTACAGATAAAGCTGATGAAGTAATTGTATATTACAAAGATGATGCAACTGCTTTCAATGGAGAAAAGAAAGGTCAAATAGAAGATAAAGGTGTAATGAATAATGCTATAACAGCTACATTATTTGAAATTTTAGCACAAAATGGAGTACCAACTCACTTTATTGAAAAGTTAAATGATAGAGAACAATTATGTAAGAAGGTAGAAATAGTACCTCTAGAAGTAATAGTTAGAAACGTGGCAGCTGGTTCAATGGCTAAGAGATTAGGATTAGAAGAAGGAACAGAGCTTAAGACTACAGTATTTGAATTATCATATAAAGATGATTCTCTAGGAGATCCATTAATAAATGACTATCATGCAGTAGCCATAGGAGCAACTACTTTTGAAGAGTTAAATAAGATATATGAATTAACAGCAAAAGTTAATGATATTTTAAAGGGATTATTTTTAAAAGCTAACATTAATCTTATAGACTTTAAATTAGAATTTGGAAGATATAATGGTGAAATAGTTTTGGCAGATGAAATTTCACCAGATACTTGCAGATTTTGGGATGCGACAACTGGAGAAAAGCTTGATAAAGATAGATTTAGAAGAGACTTAGGAAATGTTAAAGATGCCTATGTTGAAATATTAAGCAGACTTCAAAAATAATTTATAATGAAAAATTAAAAATTGAGGATGAAATTTTCTCCTTAATTTTTAATTCTACATTTTACATTAAGTTTCGGGGGTATTAAGAATGAGTCTTAAGGTAGACAATATTATAATGGATCCAAGTAATGATAAGTTTAAGGATGAATGCGGTGTATTTGGTGTTTATTCAAATAAGGAAATGGATGTTGCTTCAATGACTTATTATGGATTATATGCACTTCAACATAGAGGGCAGGAAAGTGCTGGTATAGCAGTTGCCAATGGAGATGAAATAAATATGCATAAAGGAATGGGGCTTATTACAGAAGCCTTTTCACAAGAAAGTCTTGCAATATTAAAAGGGAATATAGCTATTGGGCATGTTAGATATTCCACATCTGGTGATACAAGGATAGAAAATGCGCAGCCACTTTTAAGTCAAAGCAAATTAGGATCTATTGCAATGGCTCATAATGGAACGCTTGTTAATGCAGATGTTATAAGAGAGTTATTGGAAGAGGCTGGACATGTGTTCCATACATCAATAGATTCAGAAGTTATAGCAAACCTTATAGCTAGAGGAGCTAAGAAAGGTGTTGAAAAAGCAATTTTAGATGCTATTCAGGCAGTAAGAGGTTCTTTTGCCATGGTTATCTTAACAGAAAATAAGCTTATAGGTGTTAGAGATCCACATGGAATAAGACCTTTATGTTTAGGAAAGATTGATGAAGGATATATCTTATCATCAGAAAGTTGTGCCCTTGATGCTGTTGGTGCAGAACTAGTTAGAGATATAGAACCAGGTGAGATAATTGTCATAGATGAAAAAGGTATTAATTCATACAGATATTCAGAAAATACGCAATGTCAAACTTGTGCATTTGAATATATATACTTTGCTAGACCAGATTCGATAATTGATGGACTTGATGTACATGAATCAAGAATAAGAGCTGGGGAGCAATTGTTTAAAGAACATAACATTGAAGCAGATGTGGTAGTAGCAGTACCAGATTCAGGAATACCAGCAGCTATAGGATATTCTAAAGCTTCAGGAATACCATATGATACAGGTTTTGTAAAAAATAGATATGTAGGTAGAACTTTTATTACTCCTTCTCAAGAAATAAGAGAAAGAGCTGTAGCAGTAAAATTAAATCCATTAAAAGCTAATGTAAAAAATAGAAGAGTAATTTTAATAGATGATTCAATTGTACGAGGAACAACCTCTAAGCATTTAGTTGAATCTTTAAGAAGAGTAGGAGCAAAAGAAGTACATTTCTTAGTGGCATCGCCTGTGGTTAAATATCCATGTTACTTTGGAATAGATACTCCATACAGAAAAGAGCTTATAGGAGCAAATCATTCATTAGAAGAAATCAGAGAAGCAATTGGTTGTGATTCTATTGGATACTTATCAATGAAGGGTATGTATAATTGTTTTAAGGAAGATCAAGGTTATTGTGTAGGATGTTTCAATGGAGTATATCCTGTGGCAACTCCTATAGAAGAAAAAGGTGCATAAGAAAGGTAGGATTTAATAATGATAACATATAAAGAAGCTGGAGTTAATATAGAAGAAGGTTATAGATCAGTAAAGCTAATAAAAGAATATGCCAGTAGAACAATGAGTGAATATGTGTTAAATGGTCTTGGAAGTTTTGCTGGAATGGTGGAATTACCAGAAGGATATAAAAAACCAGTTTTAGTGTCAGGTACAGATGGAGTTGGTACCAAGTTAGAATTAGCTTTCAAAACAAAGAAATATGACACTGTAGGTATTGACTGTGTGGCTATGTGTGTTAATGATATCTTATGTCATGGTGCAAAACCACTATTTTTCTTAGATTATATAGCTTGCGGAAAACTAGAAGCAGAAGTGGCTGCTGATTTAGTCAAAGGAGTATCAGATGGATGTGTAGAGTCAGGTTGTGCTCTAATTGGTGGAGAAACTGCTGAAATGCCAGGGTTCTATAAAGAAGGAGAATATGATATTGCAGGTTTTGCTGTAGGTATTGTAGATAAGGATAAAATCATCAATGGAAAAGACATTAAGCCAGGTGACAAGCTTATAGGTATAGCTTCATCAGGAGTACATTCTAATGGATTTTCTTTAGTAAGAAAACTATATACTGATTTAAATGAAGAGTTTAATGGTGAAGAGGTATGGAAGACGCTTATTACACCAACTAAATTATATGTAAAGCCAGTATTAAGCTTAATTGAAAAGTTTAATATTAAAGGGATGAGCCATATAACAGGTGGTGGATTTATAGAAAATGTTCCAAGAATGTTTAATGGAGCAGAGCTTACAGCTGAAATAAGAAAAGACAGCTATCCATTGCCAGCAATCTTTGAAGATATGATTAGCAGAGGCGTTGCTAGAGATCATATGTATAATACATTTAACATGGGTATAGGATTTGTTTTATGTGTAAATGAAGCTGATGTACAAGCTATTTTAAATGAATTAGAAGCTATGGGCGAAAAGGCATACGAAATTGGCGTTGTTACAGCTGGAGGTGAAGGAGTTTGCTTAAAATAGCAGTACTTGTATCTGGTGGAGGTTCTAACCTCCAGTCAATTTTAGATTATGAAAACAAAAACTATCAAGTGGAAATGGTTATTGGCAGTAAGGAAGGTATTTATGGCTTGGAAAGAGCAAAAAATGCAGGTGTTGAAACTTTTGTTGCATCTAAAAAAGAATATGGCAGTGAAGTTTCAAATAAAATACTAGAGCTGACTAAAGGTAAAGTAGACTTAATAGTTTTAGCAGGATATCTTTCAATTTTGGATGGGGAAATACTGAGAGAATTTAAAAATAGAATAATCAACATCCATCCATCATTAATTCCAAGCTTTTGCGGTGATAAGATGTATGGAATGCATGTTCATAATGCAGTAAAGAAATCAGGGGTAAGATACACAGGATGTACAGTGCATTTTGTTAATGAAGAAGTAGATGGTGGAGCAATCATCTTACAAGAAACAGTACCGGTGTATTTTGAAGATACTCCAGAAGATATACAAAAAAGAGTATTAGTACAAGAGCATAAATTGTTACCAAAGGCAATAGAGCTTATTGGTGATAAGAAAATTCAAATAATAGACGGAATAGTAAAGATAGATAAATAGGAGGCTTTTTATATGATTAAGAGAGCGTTAATTAGTGTGTTCAATAAGGAAGGTATATTAGATTTTTCTAAATTCTTATCAGAAAATGGTGTTGAAATAATTTCAACAGGAGGAACTTACAAGCACTTAAAGGATAATGGGTTAAAGGTTACTGAAGTTAATGAAGTAACAAATTTCCCAGAAATGTTAGATGGAAGAGTTAAAACATTACATCCTATTATTCATGCTGGTATTCTTGCAATAAGAGATAATGAAGAGCATATGGAAACTATCAAGGAAAGAAATATAGATACTATTGATATGGTAATAGTTAATTTATATCCATTCTTTGAAAAAGTTAGAGAGAACTTATCTTTTGAAGAAAAAGTTGAATTCATTGATATTGGTGGACCAACAATGCTAAGAGCAGCAGCTAAAAACTTTCAAGACGTTGTAGTTATTTCAGATGTAGCTGACTATGAAGCTGTTATGAATGAAATAAAGGAAACTGGTGATGTAAGTTATGCTTTAAGAAAGAAATTAGCAGGAAAAGTATTTAACCTTATGAGTGCATATGATGCAGCTATTTCTAACTTCCTATTAGGAGATGAAGAATATCCAGAATACCTTTCAGTATCATATAAGAAGAAACAATCTTTAAGATATGGAGAAAATCCACATCAAAGCGCAGCATATTACACATCAACTGAATTTGATGGAGCTATGGAAGACTTTGAAGTTTTAAATGGTAAAGAGTTATCTTATAACAATATTAAAGATTTAGATATTGCTTGGAAAGTAGCTAATGAATTTGAAGAAATAGCTTGTTGTGCATTAAAACATAATACTCCTTGTGGTGTAGCTATTGGAGAGTCTGTTTTAGAAGTTTATAAAAAAGCTCATGATGTAGATCCAGATTCAATCTTTGGAGGAATTGTAGCAATTAATAGAACTATTGATAAGGCAACTGCAGAAGAGATGTCTAAGATATTCTTAGAAGTTATTGCTGCTCCAGGGTATGATGAAGAGGCTTTAGAAGTATTAAGAGCTAAAAAGAATTTAAGAGTAATTAAATGTAATACTAAACCATGTGCTAAAAAATATATGGTAACAGTTGATGGTGGTATTTTAGTACAAGAAGAAGACACTAAGCTTTTAGATGAAGTGAAAGTTGTAACTGAAAAAGCTCCAACTGATGAAGAAATGAGAGATATGATCTTTGGTATGAAGGTTGTTAAATATGTTAAATCTAATGCCATAGTAACAGTGAAGGACGGAGTTGCTGTTGGTATTGGCGGTGGACAAGTTAATAGAATTTGGCCAACACAAGATGCACTTAGAAGAGGTGAAGGGGCAACTATATTAGCTTCAGATGCATTCTTCCCATTTAATGATATTGTTGATGAATGTGCTAAGTATGGTATAAAGGCAATAATTCAACCAGGTGGATCAATAAGAGATCAATTATCAATAGATGCCTGCAATAAACATGGAATTGCTATGGTATTTACAGGAGTAAGACACTTTAAACACTAAAAAAATTAAAAATGAAAAATTAAAAGTTAATCCATCATATTGATATAATGTAAGTTAATTTTTCATTTTTAATTCTACATTCAATTATTTATAATGTTCGAATGATGGAGGATTTATAATGAAAGTTTTATTAGTTGGTTCTGGTGGTAGAGAGCATGCATTGGCTTGGAAGATGGCTAAAAGCAATAAGGTTTCTAAGATATTTGTAGCTCCTGGTAATGGTGGAACTGCCATAGAAAATAAATGTGAAAATATAAATATAACAGATATAGATGAATTAGTTGTTTTTGCTAAGAACAATGATATAGCATTAACTGTTGTTGGACCAGAAGACCCATTAACTAAAGGGATTACAGATAAATTTAAGGAAGCTGGCCTAAAATGTTTTGGGCCAGATAAAAATGGTGCACAGCTGGAAGGTAGCAAAAGCTTTTCTAAAGACTTTATGAAAAAGTATGGAGTTAAAACTGCCGAATATGGTACTTTTACTGACTGTAATGAAGCAAAAGCATATTTAGAAAGCTGTGAATACCCAATAGTTATCAAAGCTGATGGTTTAGCAGCTGGTAAAGGTGTTGTTATAGCAGAAACTAAGGAGATGGCTTTAAATACCATCGATGATTTTATGGTATCTGATATATTTAAAGGTGCTGGACAAAAGGTTGTTATAGAAGAGTTCTTGGAAGGTGTAGAAGCATCAATACTTTCAATTTGTGATGGTAAAACTATAATACCTTTTATTTCAGCTAAAGACCATAAGCAAATTTTTGATGGTAACAATGGTCCAAACACTGGAGGTATGGGAGTTGTGGCTCCAAACCCATACGTTACAGAAGAGGTAATGAAGGATTTTGAAGAAAATATCATGACAAAGACTTTAAATGGTATTAAGGAAGAAGACGGTAAGAGTAAATAGAAGAGGAATGGGAGAGTTAAAATTACTAAAAAGGGAACTTACCTTTTAGAGTATAATGTAAGAATGGGAGATCCTGAAACTCAATCAGTTTTATCTTTAATGGAAAGTGATTTGGTGGAGATTATTGAAGCTGCACTAGAACAAAGGTTAAATGAAGTGGAAGTTAAATGGATGGATGGAGCTTGTGTTAATGTGGTTTTAGCATCAGGTGGCTATCCAGGAAGTTTTGAAAAAAGCTTTGAAATTACCATTGATGAATCTATAAAAGATAAAGTATTTTTAGCAGGAGCACAGCTACAAGATGAAATTTTAAGAACTAGCGGTGGTAGGGTATTATCTGTTGTTGGTTTAGGAACTACAGTAGAAGAAGCAAGAAAAGATGCATATGAAAAAGTGGAGTTAGTTAACTTCCAAGGGAAATGCTATAGAAAAGATATTGGCATAGCAAAATAAAAGTATTTTTTACCCTATAATAGTAATTTTATAAATATGGTCAATAATGAGAAAAAGCGGATTAGTAATAATCCGCTTTTTAATATGGGGATTTAATGAATGAAAATTTATCTTTATGAATAGTATATATTGCAAATAAAAAAGCAATTAGGAGCGTTATGAAGAAGAAAATTGTTAGTGTGATAGTGGCAATTGTTTCGGTAGCTTGTTTTATTGGATGTAGTAGGCCAGCTGATAAAGAAGAGGTAGACATAGAATCAATAAAAGAGCAAGTACGGGCAGAGCTTGAAGAGGAAAATGAGAAAGCTAAGGAAGAAGAAGAGGAAAAACGTCAAGAGAAAGAACGGATAAAAGAACAAGTTAAGGAAGAGGTAGAACGACAAAACGCTAAAAATGATAATAAGGATGTAAATATTAATATAACTGAGGATTCTAAACCAGATCCAGTGGTGATTGTACAAGAAAAGCCACAACCTGTATATTATAGTAGTGATTTTATTTTTCCACAAAGTAGCACCGAATATTTATCTCAAAGTCAAGTAAGTAGGCTGTCTGATTATCAACTTGGCATAGCAAGAAATGAAATTTATGCAAGACACGGATATATATTTAAGTTAGATAGATTTAAAAGTTATTTTGAATCACAAAGCTGGTATGTACCAAGATATTCAGATGTCAGCAGCATAAGTTTAAATGAAATTGAAACTTATAATGTTGCCCTTATTAAGGCTGAGGAAGATAGCAGAGGAATACAGTGGTAAAAAATTTTATATTATCAATAAAATAAAAGCGGATACTTTTAATCCGCTTTTTAATTATAACACAATATACAAATTTTCATATAGGAATATAATATATTATTAATGTTCATTGAGGAAAAGTAATGGGGCATAAATATAAAAAACATCATAAAGCAGAGAACGGTACTGAATCCGAATGACACAAGCCTTTA
>OGIU01001071.1_pt1 | contig 13902 bp, 6 predicted proteins | sample 1571791 | NCBI WGS metagenome assembly OGIU01 (sample SAMEA2582104, study PRJEB24529) | metagenome | biome: Human gut stool | place: China | collected 2011
AAAACCAAAACCCACAATCAGAGGAGACACATGGGTAAGTGGAAGAAAGCGGTGGCAGCTCTTGCAGCTGTCCCGATGCTGATGGCGTTGGCGCCAGCAGCAAATGCGGTTGAATCGGATCCCATCGATTCATCGGCCGCGCAGCGGGCGCTGGCAGCAGCCCTGAAATCAAATGCCAAGGCAGCGGCAGACAGCGATCTGCTCGCCAGTCTTGATTTCGACAACGTCGCTGCAGGCGCTACTGGCACTATTGTCGATGACACCACCGGCACCAAGGCGACCATCAACGGTGCTGCCGCAGTGGCTACCAGCAAGGACGGCACTGCTGCAGTTCGGCTCGGTTCTGGATTCTGGCTGAATGTGACTAAGTCGGACGATTCTGCCGTGCTCAAGGGCCTGGATGCGGTCACGATTTCGTACGATTCCAAGTCCGCCAGCACCAATCAGGGCTGGTCGGTATTTGCGGCACCGAATACGAATGCGCAGACCTATCAGCAAGAGCATTACCTCGGCGTGATGGATCGCACCACTTCGGTGAACGTTGAGCGTTACAACAACGCTGGTAAGCGCGACACCACCGGCAATGTGAGCAAGGATGGTCTCGCCAGCCAGTGGCGTCACGTCGATTTGGTCATCGACGAGGCCGCTTCCACGCTGTACATTGACGGTGAGCAGGCCGCAACCGTAGCCCCAGCTGATGGCGCGAGCTTCGCTCAGCTCACCGATATTCTCGGCGCAGACGGCGGCGTGCTGCAGATCGGCAAGGCCAACTGGGTGAATGGCGAATACTATACCGGCGCACTTGACAACCTCAAGATTTACGGCTCTGCGCATACTGCTGACCAAATCAAGGAAGCCTACGATTCCACGAAGTCCGATGCCGCCAAGGCCGACGCTAATGCGCTGACCATTAACAACGGCAGCACTGATGTGTATTCCAACATCACACTTCCGGCCAAGGGCTCGGTTAACGGTTCCGCGATTACATGGAAGTCCAGCGACGCCAAGGTCATTACTGATGCTGCAGATGGCGACATCGCAGCCGGCGTCGTCACTCGCCAGAAGGCCGACGCCAAGGTGACGCTCACTGCCACCATTACCGATGCTGACGGCAACACGGAAACCAAGGAATTCGAGCTGACCGTCAAGGCCGCCGTCGAACAGCCGAAGACCACGGACTATCTGTTTGCGCACTTCACCGGCACCGAAGGTAGCGCTACCGACGAGCAGATGTACTTCGCCACCAGCAAGGATGGCCTGAGCTGGCATGACACCCGCGAGTCCGGCGATCCGGTACTCAGCTGGAACAACAGCCAGACCGGCAACTCTCGTGGTAAGGACAACGGCGTGCGCGACCCGTATCTGGTCCGCTCTCCGGAAGGCGACACCGTCTACCTCATCGCTACCGAGCTGAGCATCCATAACCGTGGCGGTTGGGGCGCGGCCACCGCTACCACCAATGGCAGCACCAACCTAATCGTGTGGGAGTCGCATGACTTCGTCAACTGGAGCGAACCGCGCGCCGTTGACGTTGCCTCTCAGATTCCGGGAGCCGGCATGGCTTGGGCTCCGGAAGCCTACTGGGATGATGTGAACAAGCAGTACATGGTGTACTGGGCCACTGCTTCCGACGCGGACAACAAGTCCGGCGATCGCACCAATATGTACTACTCCACCACGCGTGATTTCGTGAACTTCACGACGCCTGTCAAGTGGATCGACCGAGTCAAGTCCGTTATCGATACCACGATGATTAAGGCCGATGACGGCTATTACTATCGTGTGTCCGGTGACACGTACCTCGGTGTTGAGCGTAGCAAGGATCCGTATGCCACAACGCTCACCACTGGTGACACAATTGCGAATGGTTACTACAACACTGACAGTGATCCGAACCAGTGGACGCTTGTCGGTACATTCGGTGACCTGACTGGTACCGGTCTGACCGGTGCGCAGCTGGAAGGCCCGGAGCTGTTCTTCTACAATGAAGATGACGTGCAGACCAGTGATGCGGGCAAGAAGATGCTCTACGGTCTGATGTGGGACCAGTACTCAGCCGGTAAGGGTTACACCCCATACCGTTCTGCCGATTTAGGCAGCACTGATAAGGCTGATTGGGGCTTTGCCTCTGATGTGAACTTCGGTTCGCTCAAGAAGCGTCACGGCACCATCCTGCCTGTCACTGAAACCGAGTACAACGCAATCCTGAAGGCATTCGATAAGAACAAGGACACCGAGCCAGTCACACCCGATGAAGACGGCTCCGGTCCGATTGCCGAGTATGACTTCGAAGACAGCAAGGGTACCGACACCACTGAGAACAGCAACGACTTGACCTTCAACGGCAACGCCAAGGTCTCCGAGGATGCCGAAAAGGGCAAGGTGCTTAAGCTCGACGGCTCTGACGGCACCTACGCCGAGTTCCCGAAGGGCCTGTTCGATGGCCGTAACAAGCTGACTGTGCAGATGGATGTCAAGTCGGAGATCAATAAAAACCAGTTCACGTTCGCTTTCGGCCAGAACTCCACCAAGTACTACTTCCTGAAGTACAACAACTCCGGCGAGCTCGCCAGCCGCATCACCACCAACTCGTATGGTGCGGAGGACGCGGCTAACGCTACGTTGTCTGGCAACGGCGCATGGCATCGTGTCACGGTCACGTTGGACGACAACGTGATGACCGTGTACTCTGACGGTGCGCAGGTGGCTCAGAACAAGGCGACCAAGAACAAGGTCACCGATTTGGGTAACGATCTGCTGGCCTACTTGGGCAAGTCCTTCTACAACGACCCATACTTCAAGGGTTCGTTCGACAATGTGAACGTGTGGAACCGCGCGCTCACTGCTCAGGAGGTCGAGAAGACCAGCCCGATTGCTCTGCAGGGTATTTCTGTGGGCACTGTGCCGTCTGACCCGAACTCGCTGCGTGGCACTGACGACCACTCTCAGGTGCGTTCCACCCTCGACTGGTCCGCGAAGACCGTCACCACCGTGCTCAACCGCCGTGGCGACGCGGCCAAGGTGCCCGTCAAGGTGACCGTCAACCGTGGCGACGACTCCATCAAGCTCACCCTTGATGGTCAGGCGTTCACCAATGGTGGTACGGCCGACCTGGCTAAGGACCGTACTTTGGTCGTTGATTTGGGCGACGGTGCGCCGCAGACCTGGACGCTGAAGAAGGTCACCGTGGGCAACAACCCGGTACTGCCCGGCCAGTACGCCGACCCGGACATCGACTACTTCGACGGCAAGTTCTGGATCTACCCGACCACCGACGGCTTCTCCGGCTGGAGCGGCAACTACTTCCATGCGTTCAGCTCCACCGACTTGGTGAACTGGACCGACGAGGGCGTGATCCTCGATGTCAATAAGGACCACCAGCCGACCACCGATGGCGATGAGAACACCGCCATCTCCCCGTGGTCCGTGGGCTCCGCGTGGGCGCCGACCATCGAGAAGAAGAACGGCAAGTACTACTTCTACTACTGCGCGAAGTTGCCGAACGGTACATCCGCCATCGGCGTCGCCGTGGCCGACAACCCGGCCGGCCCGTACAAGGCCGCCGACCAACCGCTGGTCACTCGCACGATGGAAGGCGTCACCGTTGGACAGGCCATCGACCCGTCCATCTTCACCGACCCGAACACCGGCAAGTCGTACATCCTGTACGGCAACGGTTCGCCCGCCATCGCCGAACTCAACGACGACATGGTGAGCATCAAGGCCGGTACGGTGAAGAAGCTCAACGGTCTGAACGGCTTCCGCGAGTCCGTGGTCGTCGCCTACCGCGACGGCAAGTACCACTGGACCTGGTCGTGCGACGACGCCAACTCCCCGAACTACCATGTGAGGTACGGCGTCTCCGATTCCATCGACGGCACCATCACCTACAAGGGTGTGCTGCTGCAGAAGGATTCCTCCAAGAACCTGCAAGGTACCGCGCACCAGTCCGACGTGCATGTGACCGACGCGGACGGCAACGACCGTTGGCTCATGGCCTACCATCGCCACTACACGCCGCTCGGCGTGTTCACCTCCGGCCTCGGCTACCACCGTGAAACCGCCATCGACGAGATCACCTTCGACGCGGACGGCCTGATGCAGACCATTCACCCGACCGACGAAGGCGTGTCCATTGAGATGGCCGATACGACGGCGCTTGATGGCGCGATTGAAGCGGCCGACAAGCTCGGCACCGATGGCTCTGCTTACACCGAGGCCAGCTGGAAGGCATTCGAGGATGCGCTCGCCGCAGCCAAGACGGCCAAGCAGACCTTCCTTGACTCCGGCCTGTCTCAGGCTGATGTCGATGCCGCCGCCAAGGCCCTGACCGACGCGCAGAATGCGTTGGAGGAGAGCCAGCCCGAGCCGGAGCACCCGGCCGCAGGCACGATCCTCTCCATCGCCGTGACCGCGCAGCCCGCCAAGGCCGAGTACAAGGTTGGTGAAGCGCTCGACGTTGCCGGTCTGGTCGTCACCGCGACCGTGGCCGATGGCAACGGCGGCTCCACCACCCGTGAGCTCGCCGCCGATGAGTACGAGCTGCTCGGCTTCGACTCCTCGAAGGCCTCCGACAAGGTGACCGTGACCGTGCAGTCTGTGGCCGATTCGACCAAGACCGCCACGTTCACCGTGAAGGTCGTTGCCGACGAGACGCCGACTCCGGATCCCGATCTGGCCACTGAGGAAGAGCTCAAGCAGCTCGAAGACGCCATTGCCAAGGCCGAAGCCGAGAAGCTGAACCAGGACGATTACACCGCCGATTCGTGGAAGGCCTACGCCAATGCGCTGGCCCAAGCGAAGAAGGTGCTCGCCAAGGAGAACGCCACCTCCACCGAGGTCCAGGATGCGATTCGTCACCTGACCGAGGCCCGCAAGGCCCTCGTGAAGGTCTCCGCTGATGGCAAGAAGCCGGGTGCCGTCATCTCCGACACTGGTGTCGCCGTCTTCGGCGTGGCTGGTGCCGTGGTGGTCCTCGCCGCCGCCGGTATTGCCCTGACCATCTGGCGCAAGCGCCGTATCTGACCCCTCATTTGCAAAAAACTCTCACTGACGTTGAGTCGGTGAGAGAAATTTGCAACGAGTGGCCTGATTTTGCAAAAGACTCTCACTGAGCACTCCTCAGTGAGAGTCTTTTGCAAGTGGGCCCGAGTCCGCACCGCCCGCATCTTATATAATCACGATTATATTAATCGTGATACAATAAATCGTGGTGCGAATAGGAATTCGCCAACGTATGGCATAGAGGGGCGGGCAGTATGACATTCATCGGACGAGATAGCGATTTACGGCAACTGCAGGAATGTTTCACTGAGCGTAGGGCACAGCTTGTGTTCGTCTACGGCCGCAGGCGCGTGGGAAAAACAGAGACGCTTATTCAACTCGCAAAAGACAAGGAAACCTTATTCTTCGCGGCGCAGAATGCCACTAAAGATGAACAGCTGGCATCGTTCTCCCGTCTCATGTTCGAGGCGGGTGCCCCGGGCAAGGATTATCTGAGTCAATATCCTTCTTGGGAAAGGGCGTTAACCGAGTTAACCCGGCTGCCAGAGCCGAGCGATGGCGGCCGCAGGCTTGTGATATTCGATGAGTTTCCTTATCTGGTCAAATCTGATCCGTCATTGCCGTCAGTGCTACAGAATCTTTGGGACCACACGTTGCGTCATGCAAATCTGATGATTGTGATTTGCGGCAGTGCCATGAGCTTCATCGAAAAGGAGCTGTTGGGAGAAAAATCGCCGCTATATGGTCGTGCGACCGGCATCCTGAAGATGCTGCCGATGCCATATTGGGATGCAGCGCAATTCTTCCCCAACTATAGTAGCGAGGATAAGGCGCTGGCCTACGCAATACTGGGCGGTATCCCGCGTTACCTAGAGGAATTTGACCCAGATGAGACCATAGACGCAAATGTCAAGCGGCATATTCTGAGACGCATTGCTCCGCTATACAGCGAGGTTGAATTTTTGTTGCACGAAGAACTGCGGGAAACTGCGAAATATAACAGCGTGATACGGGCGATCGCGCTCGGCGCAACTTCGCTGAATGAGATCGCGACACACACGATGATGGCAAACGCAACAGTATCGTCGTATCTCGCCAATCTTATGGAACTGGGGATTGTGGAACGTGAGTTCCCAGTCACGGCGAAGCCTAAGGAGCGGGCGAAAGGTTCGCGTGGGCTGTATCAGCTGAACGACAATTTCTTCCGATTCTGGTATTCGTTTGTATTTCCGTATCGCTCGGAATTGGAGCGGGGCGATGTGGAAGGCGTATACGAGCGTCATATCAAGCCGGTATTACATGATTTTGCCGGCAAACCGTTCGAGGGTCTGTGCCGTGAATGGATGTGGCGTGAGAGTGCTGCTGGACGGTTGCCCTTCCGTGCGCGTGCGGTTGGCCGTTGGTGGGATCGTCAGGATGAGATAGACGTGATGGCCGTTGACAATGCGTCTGATGCTGCCATTGTGGGCGAGTGCAAATTCCGCAATGCGCCGGTGGACCGTTCCGTGCTGAATCTACTGCGAGACCGTGCTGCGCGAACCGGTATCGGCCAGCGAACATACCTGCTGTTTTCGCTCGGCGGTTTCGATCAATCACTGGTCGACGATGCTGCGGCGTCTCAATCCGACGTTCAGCTCGTCGGCATCGATGAGCTGTTTCATGAATAAATCCCATTTGCGAATAGCTCTCACTGAGTGCTCATCAGTGAGAGCTATTCGCAAATGGAGCCTTACTTCTTCGCCTGAGTGAGCTGGTAGGCCGCAAAGAGAATGGCGAGCCAGATCACGCCGGCGATAACGGCGACGCGGTAGCTGGCGGAGAAGCACATGAGCACCACGACCAGTGTCAGGAACGCCAATACCACCCACGGGGTTACTTTGGCGAACGGCAGCTTGAAGTGAATCGCGTCGAGCGCTTCCTTGCCGGACTTGCCGGCCAGCTCGGAATCCTCGGGAGCGCCGCCCGCGGCGACCACCTTACGGAACTTCATTTCGGTGAACATGATCATCGTCCAGTTGATGATGCCGGCGATGGTGGCAATCGACATCAGATAGTTGAACGCGAACTCAGGCCACACGAACACCACGACCACGGCGATGGCGGTGATCACGGCGGACGTCAGCACGCCGGCCACCGGCACGCCCTTAGCATTGAGCTTGCCCAGATACGCGGGCGCATTGCCTTGCTTGGCCAGCGAATACAGCATGCGGGAGTTGGCGTACAGGCCGGAGTTGTAGACGCTCATCACAGCGGTCAGGCACACGAAGTTGAGGATGCCGGCGGCCGCGTGGATGCCTACGGAATCGAAGATTTGCACGAACGGGCTGGGAACATCGTCTCCGCCGATGGTGTTCCACGGTATGACGGCCATGATTACGCCGAGCGCGCCAATGTAGAACACGAGAATTCGCCAGATGATGTCATTGGTGGCGCGGGGAATCGTACGACGAGGGTCCTCGGTTTCGCCGGCGGTGATGCCGATGAGCTCGGTGCCGCCGAAGCTGAACATCACCACGACAAGCGCCATCAACAGGCCGGTCCAGGTGCCGTCTTTGGTCTGCTCCATGAGACCGTTCGGGAAGAAGCCCCCTTCCAAGGTGAACCAGTTGGCAAAGCTCGCTTTGATGCCGGATGCGGTGGGCAGAGCGAAGATGATGACCGCCAGGCCGCCGACGATCATGGCAATCACGGCCACAATCTTGATGATGGCGAACCAGAACTCGAACTCGCCGAACTTGGAGACGCCCAGCAGATTGGCGGCGCAGATGACCACTAGGAATACGGCTGCCGACACCCAGGTCGGAATCGCCGGGAACCAGTAGTTTACGAATTTGCCCACCACGGACAGCTCAACCATCGAGACGAGGATGTAGTTGAACCAGTAGTTCCAACCGGAGATGAAGCCGGCGCGCTTGGACCAGTAGCGAGTGGCGTAGTAGCTGAACGCGCCCGCCTTCGGATTCTCGACGGACATTTCGCTCAGCGCGCGCACGATCATGAAGATCGCGAGGCCGCCGATCAGGTAGGCGAGCAGAATCGAGGGGCCGGCCAGCGCGATGGATTCGCTGGAACCATAGAACAGGCCGGTTCCGATAGCACCGCCCAGTGCAATCAGCTGGATATGACGGTTCTTCAATGACTTGCGCAACGTGGCCGGCACCGGCACATCGTCGGTTTCGCGCGGCTTCTTAGGCGCATCAGTAGTACTCATTGTGCTCTTCTCTCGAGTCTCTTTGATTTTTGGCATGACCGGCGGAAGGTCGCCATGCACAACGCTCGTCATTGTAAGGCGCGGCATGCCGTAATGCCAAAGGATGACGATGCCGGCCCATACCGGTATTCGCGTTTGATCGAAACAGCTAAAGTCGGCAGTGGCCCATCAAACCATCCCCGCCAATTCACTGCGAGGCGGGCATGCCCATGGTGAAAATGGTGTGGGCCACTGATTCCGGAGATGCTGCGAGGTCGGTGGCGAGCCAGTATTGCAGTAGGCCGATGCTGCCGGATACGGCGAAGCGCATGCGCATTTGGGCCTCGACCGGGTCGTTGGCGGCGGACTGCAGCTGCTCGGCGACCGTCTGCCGGCTGTAAATAAGTCCCAGTAGCTGCTGTTGGAAGCCGATATCTGCTTTCGGGCTCATCAATACCTGCAGATGCTTGCGATTGTCGGCGATGTATTGGCAGATACGTTCGATGACATGCTCGATGCCGGCTGAATCAGGCTGCGCGAGCAGTTGGTCGAGCGCGGCAGTAACCCAGGCCATGGTCTCGTCTTCGATATCGTGCAGTAGGTCTTCAATGCTTGCGTAATGCGCATAGAACGTGGAACGGTTCACATCCGCCCGCTCGCACAATGCCTTGATGGTGATGGACCCAAGCGGCTGGTTCTGCAGCAGCTCGACGAGCGCGTCTTGCATGGCGAGCCGCGTGTATCGGGTACGGCGACTTTCCGTCAATTCCTTGGCCATGGCCTTCTCCCAGTCCGACAACTCACAATCCAACTGTTGGTTGCAGAACCGACACAGTGTTGTTTTACTTGAGTATAGCAAGGGAACGCAGATGACATTGCAAATGGAGCAGGCCGTGGTGGGAACTGTTGGAGGTGCGTGATGGCGTATATCGAATTCGATCATGTGGTCAAGGAATACCCCTCCGGCAGCAGTGTGATTCGGGCGCTCGACGAGGCGAGCTTTACCGCCGACCAAGGTGAGTTAAGTGTTATCCTCGGCCAGTCAGGCGCAGGCAAGACCACGGCGTTGAACATTCTGGGCGGCATGGATACCGCGACTTCAGGCCGCGTCATTGTGGGCGATCGCGACATCACCGGATTGCGTAAGCGCGATTTGGTGACCTACCGGCGCAACGACATCGGCTTTGTCTTCCAGTTCTACAATCTTGTGCCGAACCTGACCGCGCTGGAGAACGTGGAACTTGCCTCACAGATTTGCCCCGATCATTTCGACCCGGTGGAAACCCTGTACAAGGTCGGACTGGGGGAGCGCATGGGGAATTTCCCGGCACAACTGTCCGGCGGCGAACAACAGCGTGTATCCATCGCCCGCGCGATTGCCAAAAAGCCGAAGCTGCTGTTGTGCGACGAGCCGACCGGTGCGCTCGATTACGAGACCGGTAAGGAAGTGCTGCAGCTGCTGCAGGATATTTGCCAAACACAAGGCATGACCGTGATGATCATCACGCATAATTCCGCGCTTGCACCGATGGCTCATAAAGTGATTCGCTTCCGCTCCGGCAAGGTGACCAGCGAGGAGGTCAACGCAACGCCGCAGCCCATCGCCGATATCGAATGGTAGGTGATTGGCGATGCTTACTGCAAGACACTCTGTGAAACACCTCGTGAAACAAGCGAGGCGGTTCGTGAAACATCCTGTGAAACGCTCCATGAAACGGCCGAACCTCGACGATAACGGCGGTCGAGGAGCGGGCGTTTCTGCGGTATTCGTCAAAGACACGTTGCGTTGCTGGCTGCGCAGCTGGAAGAGGTTCGTCTCTATCGCCGTCATTACGCTGCTTGGCGTGGCTGTGCTGACCGGTATCTACGCCGGATGCCGCGATGCTTTTCTGGCGGCTGGTCGTTTTTACAATCAGCAGGGACTGCATGACCTGCAAGTGCTATCCACATACGGCCTGACCGATGATGATGCGGCGGCACTGCGCCGAATCGACGGTGTGCAAACCGTGCAGCCCGAACGTTCTCAGACGGTGACCACGTTGGTGGACGGCACCAAGAAAACCGTGACCATGCAGGAAATCGGTACCGAAGGGCTTGATCAGCCGTACATACGGCAGGGCAAACTGCCGAACAAGGCCGGCGAAGTGGCGGTTACGCAGCAATTCCTGAACGATAGCGGACTCAAGATTGGCGGCACCATTACTGTGACGCCACAAGACACCTCTTCATCCGTCATATCGGTGGCTGCCACGGAGACCGACGATTCCAGAAATGCCGATTCCGATAACGCCGATACAGTAGGTGCCGCCGCCGATGCCTCGGCATCCGATGCGAAGTCCGACGCCAATACGGACGCCGACGCCGAGCAATCCCCGCAGTTCCCCACGAAACTCACCATCACCGGCGTCGTACTCGACCCGCGCGACCTCAACAATCCAGACGGCTATTCGGGCATGACCTCCTTCCGGTCCACCTCATCCGAGGACTATACGTTCTTTGCACCCAGCGACGGCGTGACCGGCAATATATACACTGCGATATCGGTTGCCGTCACTGGTGCGTCCGATTTTGACACGTTTTCCGATGCCTACGATGAAGCCATCAAAACCGTGGCCGACCGTATCGAACATCAGATACAGGCCACACGCCAGAAAGCCCGTCGTCAACAGATCGTCTCCAGCGCGCAGCGCAAACTGGATGATGCCAAAGACGAGGCCAACGAGCAGCTGGACGAAGCCCAGAAGCAGATCGACGACAACTGGGCCGAGCTGGAAGCCAACAAAACGACATTGCAAGATAGCCGTACCGAATTGGAGAACAACAGGACAACCATTACCGATGGCGAACGGCAGCTCGCCGATGGACGTGCGCAGATTGCATCGGCCCGTCAACAGATCGCGCAAGGTCGCCAGCAGATAGCCGAAGCGCGCACCCAGCTCGAATCAGGCAAAACGCAGCTCACCTCGGCTCGCAAACAGCTCGATGCGGCGCAAACGGAACTGACCGCCAATCGCACGAAAATCGAACAGGGCATTACCCAAATCGACCAAGGCGTGGCACAAATTGATCAGATGCTGTCCATGATTCAACAGGCCGACAATCTACTGGCGCAACTTGACCCGAATATCGACTTCAACTCACCCACATGGCAGGCCATCAAGCAACTGCTCGCGCGCCTTGGCATTACCCTGCCTGAAGTGCCGTCAATCAGTGAGCTGCGGCAACAGCTGGCCGCCAAGCAAACGGAACTGCAAACGCAGCGAGACAGTCTGACCCAGCAGAAAGCCGATTTGCAGCGCACATTAAACGAAACCATTGCCCCCGCACAATCCACCTTGGACCAGCAGAACGCGCAACTGACCGCCAAGGAACAGGAAGCGGCTGCAGGAGAGGCACAGCTCAATACCAAATCCGCGGAACTCGAAGCGAATGCCGCAACCCTCGAAACCCAGTCGGCGCAACTTGAAGCGCAGGCCGCCCAACTGGCCAGCGGCAAGCAGCAGCTCGAAGAAGGCGAGCGGCAGCTGGAAGAAGGCGAACAACAGCTCGCGGACGGCAAGGCGAAACTGGATGATGCGCAGTCTGAACTCGATGCGAAGCGAAGCGAAGCGGAAAGCGAATTCGCCAAGCAGCAACGGCGCATCGACGATGTGGCCAACGCACGTTGGTATGTGCAGACACGCGCTTCGATCGACGGATTCAGCTCGCTCAAATCAGACGTCAGTTCCATCGAATCCATCGGCCGCGCATTCCCGATTGTGTTCCTGCTGGTCGCCGTGCTCATGAGCCTGACCACCATGACCCGCATGGTCGAGGAAGACCGCGGACTTATCGGCACCTACCTTGGACTCGGCTATGGCGGACTCGCCGTGTCCAGCCGGTATCTGCTGTTCGCGTTGCTCGCCTGCTTGGTCGGCGGCGGCATCGGTCTGCTGGTCGGATTCCTTGGCATCCCGGCATTCCTGCTGGTGGTGATTGAGGGACTGTATATATTGCCCGGTGTGCGACTCGAATACGACTGGTTGTACGGTTCGGCCGGCATCGTGCTGTTCGTGGTCGGCGTGGGCGTGGCCACCGCGCTCGCCTGTCGCGAGGAGATACGGCACACGCCCGCCGCGTTGATGCGGCCGAAGGCACCGAAAGCGGGCGCTCGCATATTGCTGGAGCGGATTCGCCCGGTATGGAGCCGGCTGAACTTCCTCGGCAAAGTCACCGCGCGCAATATCTTCCGATTCAAGTCGCGCTTGATTATGACCGTGGGTGGCGTGGCCGGTTGCACAGCGTTGATTATCTGCGGATTTGCGATTAATGACACCGTCGACACGATTGGCGTCAAACAATACGAGCAGATCTACCAGTACGACCTGATGGTCGTGGCCAATGACGATGACGCCACCGCGATGCGCAAGCAGGTGGCACAAGATGGCCAAACCACCGAAACGCTGAATCTGCGCGTGGATAGTGGCGAGATGAGCAATGCGGCGCAGGAAAGCGAAACCGTGCAGCTGATGACCGTGCCCAACGATTCGCTGAATATCTTGAACGATATGGTCACGCTGGAACAAGCTGGCGATGATGGGTGGTTCGAGCTGCCCAATATCTTCGGCAAAGCGGGTGGCGGCACTGTAGCGCTGGACGATAGTGGTGTGATTGTGGCGAAGTCCGCAGCCAATTCGTTGGATATTCATGCGGGCGACACCGTCACGTTGAGCAATGGCGGCAGCGGGCGGGCCAAGGTGAAGGTTGCGGCGGTGACGCGCAACCTCATCGGCTCTGATGTGTACATCAGTGAGCGACTGTACGACCAGAAGTTTGCGGCCGACGGTGTGATGTCTTCGGCTTCGGGAGATGGCACTGCCTCGACCTTGACGTGGAACGCGATGCTCGCCAAGCTGAAAGGTTCCGAGACCGAACAGGCCGAATATGCGGATCGGTTGGGCGAGGAATCGTCGGTGCTCAAGGCCGTGAGCTGTGCGCATCTGGCCGCCACGTTTAAGTTCGATTTGATGGGTGCCGTGGTGGCGCTGATTGTGGGGCTCGCCGGCGGCCTGGCGCTGGTGGTGCTGTTTACGTTGGCCAATACGAACGTGTCCGAACGCATCCGCGAGATGGCCACACTGAAGGTGCTGGGCTTCTATGACCGCGAGGTGCACAACTACGTGAACCGCGAGATGATGATATTGACCGGTATGGGTGTGGTGGTTGGTCTGCCGCTTGGCAGGTGGATAGGCGGATTACTGACTGCTGCGTTGAATATGCCGTCGCTGTATTTCGAAGTGGAAGTGCACTGGTACAGCTATGCGATTGCCGTGGTGGCGACGCTGGCGTTCGCGCTGCTGGTGCAGCTGTTCACCAACCCAGTGCTCGATCGCGTAGACCCGGTCAGCTCGCTCAAGTCCGTGGAATAGAGGTAGAAGTTCAATTTGGTGTTGATGAATTGAACTTTTTGGCGGAATATTTACAGTATCATCGCATGTATTCTTGAGCTGAGCGGTTTTCGTGACATATTTCGGTGATACAGTTTGAACTTGTTTTGAACGAGTATCGCGTCTGGTGCGTAACAATCGGGCGGCAGAGAAGAGAAATGAAATCAGTATGGCCGATACGAATGTGAATGGTGGTACACGGCAGGCTACGGGCAAACTCAAGTCTGTCGAAAGCCTGGACCAGACCAACGAGATGGAGCGTGGCCTGAGCAATCGCCACGT
>OGIU01001075.1_pt1 | contig 13855 bp, 8 predicted proteins | sample 1571791 | NCBI WGS metagenome assembly OGIU01 (sample SAMEA2582104, study PRJEB24529) | metagenome | biome: Human gut stool | place: China | collected 2011
GATTATGGAGATGCACTTCCCTATAAGACCTGGACAAGCTTTTCTGCCATGGAAAAAGCAATGAAAGAGCTGATGAATTTTGGAAAGGAAATGTTTCCGGAGACTACCATGTCTGTTTATGTTCCTCCTTCTAATGTTTTGTCAGAAGCGGGAAGGAAACTGCTGGGTTCCTTGTATCCCAAGATCCGTACTATTGCCAGCAATTATTTTTCCGGCGACTATGCTTATGTGCAGGAGTTTGAAGTGGCTGAAGATGGAATCGTAGAACAGCCGCGTATTATTTCCGGTGCGATCATTGACGATTATATGCAGATGGCTGCTTTGTCTGAGTTGAATATGCATTTTGTAAATACACATTTTATGCATCCGGATGATCTGCTGGACGAAGACAGAGGTGCCAGACTGGGATGGAAGAAACTGAAAAAACGGCTGGATGAATATATGGACTGGCTGTATACTTCAGCTCCATGTCTGAGAAATCTTACTGCTTCCGAACTATCAGGCGCAATACAGCGGTATGGGGCACTGGTGATCGATAAGGATGTATCAGATCAGGAACTTAATCTTAAATTAGATAATTTTTATGATGAAGCTTATATTATGATAAGAATGAATGAAGGGACTCCGGGTAATATAGAAGGTGGAGAACTGACGCATATTACCGGAAATCTCTATCTGCTTCGGGCAAAAGAGAAATCAGTGAAAATAGAAATAAGGTGAGAGAATTGAGAATCTGTCTGGTTTTAGAAGGCTGTTATCCGTATGTACATGGTGGAGTTTCTACATGGATGCATCAGTATATCACTGTTATGAAAGAGCATGAGTTTGTGCTGTGGGTAATAGGAGCACATGCATGTGACCGTGGAAAATTTGTCTATGAACTGCCGGATAATGTGGTGGAAGTCCATGAAGTATTTCTGGATGATGCATTAAAACTGAAGGAACATGGAAATCAAAATGGACAGCTGCACAGAATCAATCATTTTTCGGAAGAAGAAACAAGGAGTTTAAGAGAATTGATGGAATGCAGTCATCCTGACTGGGAAGTATTGTTTCATTTATATCACGACCGGAAAATGAATCCGATGTCATTTCTGAAAAGTGAGCAGTTTTTAAATATATTAACAGAGAGCTGTCTGGAAAAATATCCGTATATTGCATTTGCGGACGCGTTTCATACAATGCGTTCCATGCTGCTTCCGGTTTTATATCTTTTGGGTTCTGAGGTTCCTCAGGCAGACACCTATCATGCGATTTCAACAGGATACGGGGGACTTCTTGCCTGCCTTGGAGGATATGTTTACAGAAGACCGGTATTACTTACAGAGCATGGGATATACACAAGAGAAAGAGAGGAAGAGATCATCAGGGCAAAATGGGTAATCCCATCATTTAAAAAACAGTGGATTTCTTTCTTTTATATGTTATCAGAAGCAATTTATAAAAGGGCTTTTCGGGTAACCAGTTTATTTACGAATGCGATGCTTACGCAAATACAGATTGGCTGTGATGCAGAGAAATGCAGAGTAATTGAAAATGGTATTGATTATGACAGGTTGTCACAGATCCCTCTGAAAGAGGAAGATGGATGGATAGACATAGGTGCGGTAGTCCGTCTCGCACCCATTAAAGATATAAAGACTATGATATATGCATTTTATGAACTTTCATCCAGAATGGAGAATGTGAGACTTCATATTCTGGGAGGGGTAGATGACGAGGAATATGCAGATGAGTGTTATGCACTGGTGAAACAGCTGGATATCAAAAATCTTGTTTTTACAGGAAGGGTAGATATTGTACAGTATATGAGAAAACTGGATTTTACGATCCTTACCAGTATATCAGAAGGCCAGCCATTATCCGTGCTGGAGTCATTTGCGGCCAGACGCCCATGTGTAACGACTGATGTAGGATGTTGCCGGGAACTTCTGAATGGAAAAGAAGGAGATGATTTTGGATGTGCCGGTTATTGCGTTCCGCCTATGTACAGGGATGGACTTGCTTTCGCTATGGAAAAAATGTGTGAATCCAGGAGAAGACGGATCAGAATGGGAAAAAGCGGACAGGCAAGAACTAAGGCATATTACAGGCATGAGCGCATGATCAGTGAATACAGAAAACTTTACAGGGAGGTGGAGGAAGCATATGGCAGGGATTGGATTTGAACTCAAAAAACTGTTCAGCAGAAGAGGGCTGTTTGCTTCTTTCCGCGCCTATGGATATGCAGGGATTATCTGTACCGGTCCCATGCTGCTGGGGATCGTCCTTCTGCTGGGTGTTATGTTTTTGTGTGACAGGACAGGCGCTTCGAAACAGAGCAGAGAATTACTGGTCTGCATGATCACATATACACTTCTTGCATCATTGACGGTAACCAGTTTCTTGTCAATGGTAGTAACAAGATTTATTGCAGATATGCTTTATGAAGAAAAAAATGAGGCAGTTCTGTCATCTTTCTGGGGTTCGACAGGCTTAATGCTCATTGCAGGAGGAATTTTATATGGGATTTTTCTGATATTTTCCGGAGTTGGGCTTATAGATAAGTTTTTATGTTTTGAGTTGTTTGGAGAACTGATCGTTACATGGAATGCGATGAGTTATCTTACTGCAATTAAAGATTACAGAGGAATTATGTTATCCTTTCTTGCTGCGATCGCTGTTACTTTTCTTTCGGGAGCCTTATTGCTGTTTCTGGGAATTTCCCATGTGGAAGCATTGATGGCTGCGGTATGCATTGGATATGGGATCATGCTTTTATGGGATGTTGTTTTACTGTATGAGTATTTTCCACAAAGTGATATCAGTGCATTCTTATTTTTAAGGTGGGCAGATGAGTTTCTGCCGCTGGCATTTACAGGACTCTGCATTAATATCGGGCTGTTTGCCCACCTTGTGATCATGTGGGCCGGACCGCTGGGGAAACAGGTAAAAGGACTTTTTTATGGGGCACCGTCTCATGACGTACCGGCATTGATCGCATTTCTGACAATTCTGATCACCACTGTAAATTTTGTGGTTTCTGTAGAAGTTAATTTTTATCCGAAATACAGGAATTATTACAGTTTATTCAATGATGGGGGAACCATTAAGGATATTATGCAGGCCGGTACAGAAATGCTGGATGTACTGAACAGAGAATTGAAGTATACCGCTTTGAAGCAGTTACTGACTACTGCGCTGGCGATTTCAATGGGTGAGAGTCTTTTGAAGTACCTTCCTTTGGGATTTAATGATCTGATGTATGGATATTTCCGGACACTTTGTGTTGGTTACGGCATTTATGCAGTTGCAAATACGATGCTTCTGCTTCTTTTATATTTTACAGATTACAGGGGAGCATTGGCTGCTTCTGTAATTTTTGCCGTGGGAACTTCTGTGTTTACTGTGATTTCTCTGTTTTGTCCGCAGGTATATTATGGCTTTGGGTTTCTTGCAGGATGTGTACTGTTTTATTTTATAGTTATGATCCGTCTGGAACGTTATACCAGACGTCTGCCATATTATATTCTCAGCATACAGCCGGTGGTAGCAGAAGACAAATCGGGGGTATTTACCAGAATCGGATGTTTTATGGATGAGAAACTGGAAAGGAGAACGAGCGTTGACAGGAATTAAAAAAATAAATCTGATAAGTGCAGTATTAGTCAGTCTTTCTCTCTGTGGAGGCTGCACTCTGGAAAAAGCGGGAAACTCTTCACAGGATCAGACAGTACAGGAAGATAACAAAACAGAACAGGTAAAGGCGGAAAAAGCGGAGAAAGAAGAAATCAATGAGATTCATTTAAGAGATAAGGATTCTTTGTATGAAAATGATGATGATACCAGTGTTGTTACCATGTATCTTACTGTATCTAAGGGAAATTCATCGGAAAATACATATCATACATGGAAGGAAATCAACAGCTATTCTGTTTATGATTACGAAGATATGGGAGTGGAGAGATATCAGGTGGCAGGACTTTTGCAGGTGGGAGATGAGAATGGACCGATAGAAGGGGAAGTCGGATATGGAGAACGCGTGCCTAATGCAACTGTTCAGATCAGGGGCCAGACATCCAGCCAGAATGCACAAAAAAATTATAAAATTGAGTTAAAAAAGAATAAAGGAACGTGGAGAGGCCAGAGAACCATTAACCTGAATAAACATATGACAGAAGGAATGCGCTTTCGAAATAAGCTGGCATATGATCTGATCAGGGGAATTCCTCAGATGGTTGGTTTACGTACACAGTTTGTGCATTTGTATGTAAAGGATAATACAGAAGAACCAGGTGGAAAATTTGAGGATTATGGAATTTATACACAGGTTGAACAACTGAATAAGACGGCATTAAAGAGTCATGGACTGGATTCAAACGGACAATTGTATAAGATTAATTCTTTTGAATTTTATCGCTACGAGGATATTATAAAAAAAGAAGATGATGCAGGATATGATAAGACAGCCTTTGAAAAAATGCTGGAAATAAAAGGGGATTCAGATCATACCAAATTGATCGATATGCTGACAGATCTGAATGATTATTCTATAGGGATTGAAGATGTACTGAAAGAACATTTTGATGAAGAAAATATTGTTTACTGGATGGCATTTCAGATTCTGATGGGAAACGTAGACACACAGAACAGAAATGTTTATTTATACAGTCCTCTGAATTCAGATATCTGGTACTTTATTGCCTGGGATAACGATGGCTGTCTGATGAGACCGGAATATGAATTAAGGAATTTTTCGGATCAGAACAGCTGGGAAAAGGGAATCAGCAATTACTGGGGAAATATTCTGTTTCAAAGGTGTCTGAAGTCACGGTCTTTCCGGGAAAAATTAAATGATGCCATTCTGGATCTGAGGGAATATCTGAACAAAGATATGCTCACATCAAAGATAGAGAGCTATAAGAATGTACTGAAGCCCTATTTATATTTGATGCCTGATGCAGAGTATGAACCGCTTACATCTGAACAATACGATCAGATTGCAGCATCACTTCCTGATGAGATAGAGAAGAACTATCAGTTATATCTGGAAAGTCTGGAAACACCAATGCCATTTTATATAGGTGTTCCGACAATAGACGGTGATAAGCTGAAATTTAACTGGGATGTATCTTATGATCTGGACGCAGAGGACATTACGTATTCTGTAGAGGTTGCAGGAGATTATCTATTCCGGGATGTGATCTATCAGAACACAACACTGACTGTTCCGGAAGCTGAGATGGACCTTCCGAAAGCAGGACAGTACTTTGTGAGAGTAAGAGCAACAAATACATCTGGAAAAACGCAGGATGCATTTGATTATTATGTAACAGATGAAGGAAAATATTATGGTATGAGGTGCTTTTACATAACAGAAGATAGTACGGTAGAGGAAGACGATTATGAAGAAGGCTGACAGGAAGAAAGAACGTTTTCGTAACGAGTGGAAATATCTTATCAGTACCAGTGAGAAAGAAGTCCTGAATCTTCGGATGAAGCCACTTATGAAACTGGATCCTCATGCAGAAACTGGAGGATATCTGATACGGAGCCTGTATTTTGATGATTACTGGAACAGTGCATATGAAGAAAAGGAAAGCGGCGTTCTTATGAGGAAGAAATACAGGATACGAATTTATAATTATAGTGCTGAAAGTATCAAGCTGGAAAGAAAAAAGAAGTTCGGCAGTTATATTTATAAAGAAGATGCCCCTCTGACAAAAGATGAGGTGCAAAAAATTCTTTCCGGCGAGTATGAATTTCTTCTGAAAAGCCCGTATAATCTTTGCAGGGAATTTTACATAGAATGTATGAGTAATATGATGCGGCCGAGAACAATCGTAGATTACGAGAGAGAACCATGGATCATGGATGAGGGAACAGTCAGGATTACATTTGATACAGATGTCAGAGCGGCTGTTGGAAGCTATGACATTTTCGACAGTACGCTTCCGGCTTTATCTGTACTGGAACCGGGAAAACTGATCATGGAAGTGAAATTTACAGAGATGCTGCCTCAGATTCTGAGAAATCTTCTGCCGCCGCAGGCAGCAGAATTTACAGCAGTTTCCAAATATGTACTGTGTTATGAAAAAACGCGGTACATGAATGGATTTGAGTATTGGTATGATACACAGGGGAGGATGATAAGATGAGTGTACAGGATATGATAAAAAAATCTGTACTGGAATCAGGAATGTTCAGTCAGTATGATATACCTAAGATATTGGCTGCTCTGGCAGTGGCTTTGATTTTGGGAAGTGTGATTTATCTGGTTTATCAGAAATTTTATGTTGGAGTTATTTTCTCCAGAAGTTTTGCAGTTACACTTGTGGGAATGACAGTGCTTACCTGTATGGTAACACTTGCGATCAGCAGCAATATTGTGATTTCTCTTGGTATGGTTGGTGCATTGTCTATTGTACGTTTTCGTACAGCAATTAAAGATCCGATGGATCTTCTGTATCTGTTCTGGGCAATCACATCGGGGATTACAGCCGGTGCAGGTATGTATGCATTAACTCTGTTGACAGCTGTGATTATCATTCTGATGATCACCCTGTTTTATCACAAACAACAAAATGGAAGAATTTATATTGCAGTGATTCATTATCAGGGAACTCAGGCGGGAGATGAAATTATCCGCTGTTTTGGAAAAAGAAAATATTTCGTAAAATCAAAAACTATGCGCAATGAAAAAACAGAAATGGCAGTTGAAATATATTGCAGACAGAATGATATGGAGTTTATGGAAAAAATCCGGGATATCGGTGGAGTGGAAGATGTTACATTGATTCAGTATAATGGAGAATATCATGGCTAAAAGTCAGAAACGATATCTGGTTCTGTTGGTTTTTGGACTTTTAGTTATTATAGCAGCAGGAGTATGGATGGTATTTGGAAGAAAAACTCAGATATATGAAAAAACAGAAGAAATTTTTGGAAATCCATTAATGGGATATGCACCTTGTGCCTGGGAAGAAACAATAGGAGAGGATATATCTTTACTGTATATGGATATTACCTGGGCTGAACTGGAACCGGAGGAAGGAAAATATGACTGGGAGAAAATCGAAAGAGAAAATCAGACTGACAGATGGAGAGAAGAAGGGAAACACCTGGTACTGAGGTTTGTGTGTGATATTCCCGGGGAGGAAAAGCATATGGACATTCCACAATGGCTATATGACAAAACTGATCATGCGGGAACCTGGTATGATATGGAGTATGGAAAGGGATATGCTCCTGATTATAATAATGAACAGATGATACAATATCACAAAAGGGCAGTTAATGCACTTGGAGAGCATTTTGGCAGAGATGGACTGGTCAGTTATATCGAACTTGGAAGTCTGGGGCACTGGGGAGAATGGCATGTAAATATTTCCGCAGGAATACAGAGTCTGCCAGAAGAATCTGTAAGAGAACGTTATATGATTCCATGGACAGAGGCCTTCCCTGATTCCATGATACTGATGAGAAGACCTTTTAGTGAGGGAGAACATTATGGAATAGGTCTCTACAACGATATGACCGGACAGCCAGAGAGCACAGAGGAATGGTTTCGCTGGATTAATGAAGGCGGTGAGTTTGACCAGACTCATGAGAAAAAAGGGTTATCCGCAATGAAGGATTTCTGGAAAAAGTTTCCTTCCGGAGGTGAGTTTACAAGTTCAATTACAATGAAAGAGTTGCTTGACACAAATCTGGATCAGACAATAAATCTGATAAAGAAAGCACATACTACTTTTCTTGGACCGAAAGTAGCGGATAAAACTTATGAAAACGGTTATAGGAAAGTTTTAGGAAGCATGGGATATCGTTTGTGGATTTCGCAAGCAAGCCTTATTCAGATGCCGGGGTATGTCAGCCTGAATCTTAAATGGAAGAATGATGGAGTTGCACCATTTTATGAAGACTGGCCTGTATGGGTTCTGGTAGAAGATGAGGATGGAAATAGTCTTGAAAAAGAAGCGGTTGACATTTCGTTAAAATCACTTCTGCCGGAAGAAACTTTACAGACAAAAACAAGAATGCAGGTAAAAAAGATGATCTCACTGGCCGGAAAGAAATATAAGATCAGTATAGGTATTGAAGATCCGATGACTGGGAAATTAGCTGTTCGATTTTCAATGAAAGGAACTTATAATGAAGGGAAAAATTATCTTTTTCAGTAAACTGAAAGAGTTACGTTTTGATATTTAGAAACTAAAATTACCTTATTTAATTACTATAAATGAGCAAATTTGAAAAAATGCACAAAATTATCCTGCTAATTTCATAAATGCTTCAAAATCATCACTTGCTTTTGCACATAGGAATAGATACTGATACTTTTCCTGATGAACGGCACTACAGATTCGATGATATCCATCTTGAAAAGACCGATATCCGCCAGTTCCTGTGACACAAATATAATGTGTCAGTGACATCAACAGCCAGTACCTCTGTATTCCCTTTGAGGAGCGTATCTGGTATGTATCCAGGGCCAGATGGTTTTTGCATTGCCTGAAAAATATCTCAATCGGCCATCGACAAACATAACAGGAAAGGATCTCCTGTGTAGATAAGGATACATTTGTGCTAATGAAAGCACGTAGTGCTTTAGGATTACCAAATGCTTTTTCAGGATAGCTTAAAAGAACAACTGCATTTTCTATGCCGCTGAGGTTTCCCTCATACCGGTACACATAATAGTTGCGTTTTTTGACTGTGACGAGGTCAAATCCTTTATGTGTTGTGGATCGTTCAGCAGCCAGTTCACTGAGTTTCTTTTTCATTCCTGATGGATACAGCAGACGGTTTGTTTTCAAAGCACCAATGGTATGGAACCCTTTCTGTACAAAAGTATTGATTATTTTTTCAGAAACATACCAGCAGTCACAAAGGAAATAAGACATTACTGGTGGAACAGGCAGTTCCTTTGCAATGTTCTGTACAATGCCATTGCAGGAAAGCATAACAGCAACTGCCTGATGTCCATAATCCTGTTTTTTCTTTAAATGAGACTGGTGAAAGTACGCATCTTCAATTGGATGTAATGCCCGTGACAAAGGCTTAGTCTTTGAAGCTATCGTATCATCCACAATGCAGAAAACAGGATTTCCGGTACGTGCAGCTTCTGAATAAATAATCTCAATAACAGCTTGTTTTAATGCATCTGAAAGTAATGGATCATTCCATTTCCCGGAATTAAGGAAATGAGCAATCGTAGTTCTGTGGCAGGAGCTGTTTTTAGCAAAATCCGTGGTTTTTCCATGGTATCCTGAGATAAAAATGCTGATCAGGATACTCATAAGATGATTTATGACCCGGTTCGAATAGAATTTGCATAAATTTAATTTCTTAAACTGGTTGTATATGAATGAGGAATGATGTATAGTATTTGCGAGGGACACCTTCTTTCGTAAATGTTGCAAATGTTTGTTTTGGCACTTTCATTATACAACACACGGAATCGAGGTGTCTTTCTTTTATGCAAAATCACGAACTTGCTCATTTATAGTAGTAAAAATATTTTAGCATAAACAAAGAAATGCCACAAGAGAAGGTAGTGCTGCAAAGAGACCCTTATTATGGAATAGATACTGGAATCTGAATATTCAAGACCATAGTAAAAGTGAATAAAAAAACATATAAATATTAGATGTAAATTATTGACGTTAACCAAATGGAATTATATAATAAAAATATAATGAAGTTGGGGAAAAGCCTTAGCGCGGAGTAAAAATAGTTTTTGACTTTTAGCCCCTGATATCATATTATAAAAATAATGCATGTTTCCAGTAATATGGAATTAAAAGGGAAACCGGTGCAAGTCCGGTACGGTCCCGCCACTGTAAAAGGGAGCTTTTTATCATATATGTCACTGCTTAAGAGGCGGGAAGACGATAAAATGCGATGAACTTAAGTCAGGAGACCTGCTTGCATTAGAAAAGGTTATTTCTTACGGTGTATTAAGAAAGGCTTTATTTTTATACCTAAAATACATTTTAAGAAGAGGATCTTTTTTACTTCAGGAAGGGATGTGAGAAAAGAAAACTTGAATTTTTATACAAATACGACAGAAAGGTAAAAAAGGAATGAAAAAGATAATTAGTTTTATATTGACAATGATTATGCTGCTTACCTGCACCAGTATTTCAGTTATGGCATCTGATGTCCAGAGTGATACAGCAGATCAGGATGAAAAAATGACAATAGGAGTGTCTGTATATAATCTGAATGATGCGGAAGTAAGAGAGTTTAGAAATTATTTTGAAAATTATGTCGGCATGGCTTTTGAAGTCGAGTTTTTATATTCTTCCAGTATAAGTACAGCAGAAGAAGAAATCAGCTTTATCAACGAGCTTCATGAAAGAAATGTAAAGGGAATTATTTCTTTCCTTTCCTCAGATCTTGAAGAAGTTCTTCCGGTATGTGAAGAATATGGTATGTATTATGTACGTGGCTCAGGAACGATCAGTGATGAAATGTATGAGAAAGTAAAGGATAATCCTTATTTTCTGGGAACAATAGGAACATCTGTTGAAACAGAAATAGATGCGGCTGCCAATATGGCGGAGTATTTTGTTTCAGAGGATCAGAATAACCAGAATCATTACATAATAGCATGTGGAGGATCTGCTATCGGTAATGAGATGCATCGTCTGAGAACGATTGGTATTCTGAATAAGCTTCAGGAAGCATATGGCCTGTCATATGAGAAGTCTGTAGAAGAACTGGTGAATACGCAGGATACTGAAGAAATTGAAACAGGCAGTGACATTAAGATTACTCTGGTTCCGGGGTATCCAAAAGATCACCTGGATGAAAAGCTGGCTGATTCGCTGAATACAGGAGATTATAATGTTATTCTGAGTGTAGTGAGCGCAAGTGATTTTATCAAGATAATTGATGCTTATGAAGAAGAGAACAGTACAGATGTATTGTTGGGTTCCATTGACTGTTTTACAGAAGATACATACGAAATGTTTAATAAAAAGGGATATAACGGCAAGGAAAGAATCGACTATCTTGTAGGAAAATACGGTGCTATCGTTGCACCATCATTTGTTGCCATGAAAAATGCTCTGGAAGGCTTTGCAGAAGATTACCGTGAAGATGGAAGTGCTTTCCGGCTGCAGCAGTCATTCTGGACAGCGGATTCAGTAGATGAGTTTAATAAGCAGTATGCGTTATCTATTGGAATGTATGATAATACATATAGTGTAGAGGACATGATGGAAGTTCTGAAATCCTATACACCGGAAACAAATTTTGAGAAATTCCGGAAATTTACGGAAAAATAGATAGAAAATAAGAGTCTAAAATAATTGACGTATACATGATGGTATGTTATGATAGATGAGTATTCATACGGTCATTTAATGATTTTAGAGATAAGTTCAGACCAGCAGAAGCGTCCTGCTGGTCTGATTAAAAGGGAAACCGGTGTAAATCCGGTACGATCCCGTCACTGTGATAGTTGGTTTTCAGCTGAATGCCACTGGAAGATATTTTTCTGGGAAGGTGCTGAAAATGGGTAAGCTTAAGTCAGGAGACCTGCTTATTTCTGGTAAAAGAGATTCTTGCGGACGACGAGAAATCCTGATTAAGAGTTACAACTTCATGTGTTGCATATATATGTTTGATTCTTTAATGGTAAGATTTCGTGACGGATGTGGGAGCATCTGTCTTTTTTTCGCTCAAAATCACAGGAATGGACAGTATGAGAAGGAAGAAAAACAAAAAAGAAACAAAAACAACGAAGAAACAAAAAAAGAAAGGAAGAAAAGGATGAAAAAAACAAAAAGAGAATTACTTGTGTTAGCAGCAGCAACAACAGTTGCGTTATCGATGGGAGTCACTGTACAGGCGAAAGGTGATGAGAAGGTTTTAAACTTCGGATGTCAGATGTACACAGATGGATGTGTAAACAGTGCAAATGATGAAAACGGTGGATGGAATGCCATGAGATATGGTATTGCTGAAGCATTATTCAAATTTGATGATAATATGGAAGTTATTCCGTGGCTTGCTGAGAGTTATGAAGTAAATGACGATCATACAGAATGGACGATCAAGCTGAAAGACGGAATTAAATTCTCTGACGGATGCGATTTAACTCCGACAAAGGTAAAAGAGTATTTTGATCACATGAAAGAGGTAGGACCTTCCGGATCTGCCAAACCGGAGAAATATCTGGAATTTGAAGCTGAAGTTACTGTAGATGATGATGCAAATACTATTAGCATCAAAACAAGCAAACCATATGCAAACCTTGTAGGACAGCTCTGCCACCCAACTATGGGAATCACAGATGTAGAACATATTGAAAACTACGATAATGGCATTATTGGAACAGGTCCATACAAGATTGAAGAATTTAATGGTGTAGGTGTTGGTTATACATTAGCTGCAAATGAGTATTATCGTGAAGATGTTCCATATGATAAAATCAATCTGCTGTTCATGGGAGATAACTCTGCAAAAACAATGGCACTTCAGAGCGGTCAGGTAGATCTGGTTGAGAACATTACAAACGTAGCAGATATTCAGGATTTCCAGGACAATGATGACTATACTGTTGACATTGCATCTGGTGTACGCTGCGGATTTGCATGGATGAACTTTGACGGTGTTCTTGGAAACAAAACACTTCGTCAGGCAATCCTGATGGCAATTGATAATGATACAATCTGTAATTCCAGAACAATCGGTGGACTTTATACACCAGGATTCTCCGTACTGCCTTCTACTCTGAACTATGACTATGACAAACTGGAAAATCCATATACTTATGATCCGGAAAAAGCAAAACAGATTCTGGATGATGCAGGAATTGTTGACACAGACGGAGATGGAATCCGTGAACTGGATGGCCAGAATATCAACCTTAGATATATTTCTTATGAAAACCGTCTTCTGAATGACTTTGCAGATGCTCAAGCACAGTATCTTGCAGAAATCGGCATCGGTGTTGTTCCTGAATACGGAAGCTCAGATGATCAGTGGAGTAAACTTGCAGCACTGGATTATGACTTTAATAACAATAACTGGATTACTGTTGGTACCGGAGATCCTCTGGCATATATGGCTAACTGGGCAACTGATACCAGCTACTGCGCATACTCCAACCCGGACTATGATAAGTTATATGAAGAATTAAAAGGTGAAATGGATCCGGAAAAGAGAAAAGATCTGATCTTCCAGATGCAGCAGATCCTGGTAGATGATGCAGCGGTTCTGATTGATGGATACTACAACTCATCTATGATCTACAGTAAGAAAGTTGGTTCTGCACATATCCATACAGCAGATTACTACTGGCTGTCAACAGAAATTACTCCTGCAGAATAAGAAAAGTCTGCGAATTGTGAAGTTACTGAATAGTTACAAACAGAAATAAAAAGAGGTGTCTTTTTTGAGTAAAAAGCAAATAATCAAGCGTTTATTACAGATTGTGATCGTATTGATCGGTATCAGCTTTATTACATTTGCACTGACCTTTATGTCACCAGGTGACCCTGTACGAAACATGTACACGGCAACCGGTGTAATGCCTACTGAAGAAATGGTTCAGGAGACACGCGAGGAACTTGGTCTGAATGATCCGTTTCTGGTGCAGTATACCAGATGGCTTAAGAACTGTCTGAAAGGTGACTTTGGCAAATCATACAGCTTAAATAAACCAGTTACAGAACTTCTTGCAGCCAGATTATGGCCGACTTTGAAACTTACATTAATGGCCATGATCCTTATGCTGGTTATTTCTGTACCTTTAGGTATGTTGTCTGCCATATATAAAGATAAATGGATCGATTATCTCGTCCGGGGAATTACATTCCTCGGATGTGCGATGCCTAACTTCTGGGTTGGACTTCTGTTAATG
>OGIU01001076.1_pt1 | contig 13845 bp, 15 predicted proteins | sample 1571791 | NCBI WGS metagenome assembly OGIU01 (sample SAMEA2582104, study PRJEB24529) | metagenome | biome: Human gut stool | place: China | collected 2011
TAGATGAAGAAATCGCTGAAAATAGATTTAACAAGGGGAAGTGCTGTCCTTTTTGCAATCATGATAAAATATCTAAGTATGGAAAATATCATGGCAAGAATGGCGTTAAACAAAGGTATAAATGCCAAAATCCAGAGTGCAAAAAAACTTTCAATGATTTTTCTAAATCCCCAGTTTCAAGTAGTAAAAAGGGATTAGATAAATGGCTACTATATGCTCAATGTATGATAAATGGTAACACTATTAGGCAATGTGCCGAAATTGTTGAGATTAATATTGCAACAGCTTTCTTTTGGAGACATAAAATTATAGACGCTATTAGAAAATTTATTGGCTACGGCTCTCTTGAGGGTGTTATTGAACTCGATGAGACATACTTTGCCCTTAGCTATAAAGGGAATCATAGCAAAAGTTCTAATTTTACTATGCCAAGGGAATCAAGAAAGCGTGGTAAAGAAATAAATACAAGAGGTATATCAAAGGAATTTGCCTGTGTATTATGTGGTGTAGATAGATTAGGAAATATATATACTGGTTTAATATGTGATGGCAGACCTAACTATACTGATATAAATAGGGCTTTATCAGAGGTTGTTGAAGAAAATTCTATTTTATGTACTGATAAACATAGGAGTTATATCCCATTTGCGGCTCAACATAATTTTGAATTACATCAAATTAGGGGCGGGAGAAAAACTGTGGATATTTATAATATTCAAAGAGTCAATGCTTTTCATAGTAGCTTAAAAAGATGGATAAGAAAGTTTAATGGTGTTTCAACCAAGTTCCTAACAAACTACCTATTTTGGTATAAATGGACCCAATTATTTAAAACAGAAATTGAAAGAAATAAGCCTAAGAAATTCTTTATTCATGCTAACTCAACACATTCTATATCTTTAATAAAGGACTTTAAGATAAGAAGACCAATATATGTATAAAAGGTAAAATTTGTTTTTATTTTACTGTTTTTAGTGTACAATAAATATAATGATTGATGAACAATTGTATTATATTGCGAAGCAAAAGGATAGGAGCATAGCTCCTATTTTTTATTTTATCTATAAAGTATATTGTGATTTTGCTAGAAGTGAATCGGAGTGCTTTACAGTAAATATAGTTTATGGTATTATTAAATACATTAAAATATGAAAGGAGTTGTAGTTATGAAAATTTATATATAATGCTTAATAAATTAAAAAAAATATACATTACTCCTGGGTATATTATAAATTAGATAGCATATGCTTAATATACAAATCCCCTGGAATATCGACTTATATTCTAGGGGATTTTTTATAATGTTATAGCTCTGCGCTATTTAATATTAATAGTTAACATAGAGAGTATAAATAATGAAAAAATTTAAAAATATCTTCGTTTGAAAATAACTACTTAATAAAGATGCAAAAATTATAAACAAATATTTAAAGCTTATTATATGAAAAATAGGAGGAAATAAAATGATTATGAATGGTGGAATAGCGTCAATAAGATTAAGAAGATAGCGCACGAGTTGTGGCTATCGTTAAACAAATTTAATATAATGTCATAACTCCGTGCTATTTAAAGAGTAAAAATAGTGAATTAAGGAGATTATGAATGAAAGCTAAAAGTAATAATTATAGAGGAAAAGTTGATATTAGTGTATCGCAAAATTTTATTACTAGTAAAAATACTATATATAAATTAATAAAAAAAACAAATATATCCAAAAATGATTTTGTTATTGAAATTGGACCAGGAAAAGGTCATATAACAGAAGCTTTATGTGAAAAAAGTTATTGGGTTACAGCTATAGAACTAGATAGAAGTTTATATGGAAATTTAATAAATAAATTTAAAAGTAAAAATAATGTTACTCTTATTAATAAAGATTTTTTAAATTGGAAATTACCTAAAAAAAGAGAATATAAGGTATTTTCTAATATTCCTTTTTATATAACAACAAAGATTATTAAGAAATTATTATTAGAAGAGTTAAATTCACCAACTGATATGTGGCTAGTTATGGAGAAAGGTTCCGCAAAAAGATTTATGGGAATACCTAGAGAGAGTAAATTATCATTACTTTTAAAAACTAAATTTGATATTAAGATAGTGCACTATTTTAATAGAGAAGACTTCCATCCCATGCCTAGTGTAGATTGCGTCTTAGTATATTTTAAAAGAAAATATAAATATGATATATCTAAAGATGAATGGAATGAATATACAAGTTTTATATCTAAGTCTATTAATAACTTAAGAGATGTATTTACAAAAAATCAAATTCATGCAGTAATTAAATACCTAGGTATAAATCTTAATAATATTAGTGAAGTTTCTTATAATGATTGGATACAGTTATTTAGATATAAACAAAAGATAGATTAGTAATAGTAGATTTAAATTAGGAGGTGTTAAAATGATTATGAATGGTAGAATAGCGTCAATAAGATTAAGAGGATAAGTCACGGGTTGTGGCTATTATCTTAATTTAATAAAGAGTCATAATCCCGTGATATTTAAAGTTAATATTTAAATATAAAATTACAGGAGATTATGAAGATGATAAAAAAAGGAATAATTGTAGGAATTAATATAAATAATAAAAATAATTTTGATGAATCTATGGAAGAATTAAAAAATTTATGCTTAGCTTGCAAAATAGAAACTGTTGGTCAAATTAAGCAGAATTCAAAGAAAGTTAACTCTACTTTTTATATGGGTAGTGGGAAGATAGATGAATTAAAAAATTTAGTAGAAGAAAACAATGCAGATATAGTTATATTTAATAATGAATTATCAGCGTCACAAGTTAAAAATATTGAAGAAGAAATAAATTGTAATGTCATAGATAGAACTGCGTTAATATTAGATATCTTTGCAAATAGAGCAAAAACAAGAGAATCTAAATTACAAGTAGAGGTTGCGAAGCTCCAATATGAATTACCAAGATTAGTTGGTTCAAATGAAGATTTAGGTCGTCAAAGTGGTGGAGTAGGGACTAAAAACAGAGGCGCAGGAGAAACAAAATTAGAATTAGACCGTAGAAGAATAGAAGATAAAATTGCTAATTTAAATAAAGAGCTTGAAGTATTAAAAAATCAAAGAGAAGTACAAAAAAGTAAAAGGAAAAAATCTAATATTCCTAATGTAGCTTTAGTAGGATATACAAATGCTGGTAAGTCATCTGTTATGAATGCTTTAGTAGAGAAGTTTATAAATGATGAAGATAAAAAAGTATTTGAAAAAAATATGCTATTTGCAACTTTAGAAACTTATGTTAGAAATATAAAATTAGATAATAATAAATCTTTTTTATTATCAGATACAGTGGGATTTGTTGGGGATTTACCTCATAGTTTAGTAAAAGCTTTTAGGTCTACTCTAGAAGAAGTTTGTGATGCGGACTTATTACTTCATGTGATTGATATATCTAATCCTAATTATGAAAATCATATAAATGTAACAAATGAAACATTAAATCAAATAGGGGCGGATAATATTCCTGTGATTTATGTATATAATAAAGTTGATTTAATGGAATTAGATACATTCAATATAGAAGGGATGCTGGTTTCAGCTAAAAAATATATAGGTATAGAAGAATTATTGGAATCTATATGTAAAAATATATTTATGGATTATATAAAATGTAAGGTTATGGTTCCTTATAAAGATGGTAAAATGACATCTTATATAATTGATAGTTCAACTGTTCTAGAAACTGAATATACTAATGAAGGAACTTTATTTAGTATAGAATGTAGTAAAGAGGATTATGTTAAATACCAGTCATATATAATCTAGAGTGATTCTAGGTATCTATATAAACAATGCATAAATGAAAGAGGATGTCGCATACCAATTGAAAATTGTTCATGTGATAGCCTCTTTTATATTTGATAAGTAATTAGAAATGATTTTATTGTATGTGTTTATTGCAACAATAAAGTAAATAACTACAAATGATGCTAAAGACATTAAAATAGGATAAATAAATACTTCCAAAACCAATTAAGCTAGAGATAAATATACTTGTAAGAATGACTTTGTCTTTGTACGACTACGATGGGGAAAATGTGTATTAAAGAAATAACAAAAATACTTTAAATGAAATGTGTAAATTAAGTTAATGCTATAATATAATAAAGTGAACAATATTAATCTATTGCGATTCAAATAGGATGTCCAAATGGACATCCTATTATGTTATGCTAATTTCAACACTATTTTAAAACAAAGCCAAAAATTTATAAAGAACATATAGAATTTTTAGAAAGTAAATTAGGAGAGTAATATGCTAGAAAGAGTACCAGTAGAGTTAAGAGATGAATTTATAACAAAGCATCCACATGCTAAAGTTTTAGACTATATGGAAAGGGAGGATGAAGTTTTTGATAATAAGACAATTTATTGGAAGGATGGAAATTTGCTAGGAGTTTATTCAGTAGTAACTATTAAAACTTCAAATTATAAATTTATAAATAATAGTTACATGAAAATTGGAGATATAGAAAAATTAATTGAATTAAGTAAATAAAAAAAGCCATGTCACAAGGACACGACTCTCACAACCTAAGTAGAGTATAGCAGTTCTTTTGGCATGATGTCAAGAGGAGAAACGAAAAAATGAATTTAGAAGAAATTAAAGAGTTTTTAGAGATATTATTTAAATGGAGTTTATATGGAACTGTTTCTACTGGAACAACTCTTATATTAATGAAGATAATTATTGCATTATTTAAGAAAAAAATAATATTTGCTTTAGAAATTTTATTTTCATAGGAGGGAAAATGACCAAAATGGTCAACCATTGCCACATATAGATGAAGATATAAAAAGTTTTTTTGAATAATATAATAATCAGAAAGGGGGTGCAGCATAATTACTACACCCTTTTATTTTACCTTTCATCAGATAAGCCAATAAGATAATCAACACTTACCTTAAATACTCTAGCAATTTTAATAAGAGTATGAGTTGCTGGAAATAAATCTCCACTTTCATATTTACTTATAGTACTTCTACTAATATTCAATAATTTACCTAGTTTATATTGGGTATAATTATATTCCTTTCTTAATTTGTAAAATCTTTCACTAAAAAAGTGATACATATTATTCCTCCTTTGTAATATAACGTCAAAATGTTCAAAACTAGAACATTTTTTTGCTAAAACCATATATTTTTAACAAAAGAATTATGCTAGAATAAACCTGCCAAAAGAAATGAAAGGAGAAAATATAAAAATATGATAAAGCCACCGATTTCACGTATGGGAGGTAAAAGTAAATTAAGAAACAAAATAATTAATATGCTGCCAAGTCATACAACATATATAGAGCTATTCTTTGGAGCAGGATGGGTTTATTTTGGGAAAGATAAATCTAAAGTAGAAGTAATCAATGATATTGATAAAGAATTAATAAATCTATTTAAAATAATTAAATATCATACACCAGAAATTAAACGTTTACTAGAATATGAGTTTTCAGGAAGAGATATATTTGAAGAATATAAAAATGCTACATTGGAGCATTTAACTGATATACATAGAGCCATAAGATTTTTATACTTAATAAATAATAGTTTTGCAGGAAAAGGAAAGAATTTTGGTTATGGAACTACAAAAATTCCAAATCAAAAAATATTTTTAACAGAGTATTTAAATGAAATAAAGGAAAGGTTAAACAATACATATGTAGAGAATTTATACTTTGAAAAAATTATTGATAAATATGATAGAGAGGAAAGTTTATTTTTTTGTGATCCACCTTATTTTGAAACTGCTGGATATGATTATGAATTTACAGAAGATGATCATATATTATTAAGGGACAAGCTAAGCAATATAAAAGGAAAGTTTATATTGACAATAAATGATCATGAAAAAGTTAGGGAGTGGTATAAAGATTTTAATATAGAAGAAGTTGATGTTAACTATTCAATATCAAAAGAACAAAGCGGAAGAGGAAAATATAAAGAGTTAATAATAACTAATTATTAAAGGGAGTATAAAGCACATAGTTATGAAAGAAGAAATTAGCACTAATGATATATTGAAATTTGGAAATGTAAAAGTTATTATAGAGTATAAAGGTAAACAAGTATTAGTTGATGTACCTAAGGAGCTAAAATACTATATAATAGGATATATGGAAGCAAGAATGTAAATTAAAGGGTTAGCTTAATGTTAACCCTTTTACTGTCTTTTTGAATGGACAAGTTGTGCTGCAGCAATTACTGCTAAAAAGGCTGGTGCTGAAGTTCATATATATGAAAAAACAGATTTGCTTTTAGGTCTTGGTAATGTTGGTGGGATAATGAGAAATAACGGTAGATATACAGCAGCTGAAGAACTTATTGCATTAGGAGGAGGAGACCTTATAAATCTTACTGATGTATACTGTACTCATAAAAATATAGATTTTCCGGGTCATAAGCATGCTACATTATATGATGTAAATATTATTGAAGGTAGAGTAAGAGAATATATACTTTCCTTAGACATAAACCTCCATCTAGAAAAGCGTGTTCGTGATGTTGAAATGGAAGATCATAAGATAAAAAGATTGCTATTAAGTGATGAAAGCTATGTTGATGGTGATGTTTTTATTGAAACAACAGGAACTACTGGACCAATGGGGAATTGTTTGCGTTATGGAAATGGATGTTCAATGTGTGTATTAAGGTGTCCATCTTTTGGTCCTAGAATAAGTATTAGTGAAAGATGTGGAGCCTTTGATATTCAAGGTGAGCGTAGTGGTGATGAATTAGGTGCAATGTCAGGATCATGTAAGCTTGCAAAAGAAAGTTTATCTGAAGATATTAGAAAAGAATTAAATGAAAAGGGAGTAGTGGTTCTTAAAATTCCAAAAGAGGATGTTAATTATAAAAAACTTGGTACAAAAGTATGCCAACAATATGCTTTAAAGGAGTTTGCTGAAAATATTGTGCTTTTAGACACAGGACATGCTGTGTGGTTGAATTTGCAATAATTGGAATAAATATGGAAGTAGAGAATCTACTTTTTTTTTACGTCTCCACTTCCAATGAAATATACTGTTACATTTTGAGTATTTCCGTCCCATAGAATCTTATCTACTAAAACACCTATTAGGAGTCTTTGTTCATTAGAATCTAGTTCTATTATATCAGCACACTTTTCTAGTAAGCTTTCTATAAAGTCTAGGTCTAATTTCTTGTAGTTTGAATCTTCGATTTCTTTTGAGATTTTATCTAATTCTTGTTGTAACTCTTGCATTTCATTTTTAGTGGATCTTATTCTTTGTATTATTATATCGTCTATATCATCAGCAACTGCTAACTTATCTACCAGATTGTTTAGAATTTTTTGTTTGGCCTCAATGTCTTTTTGAATTGCATTTTGCTTTAGTTTTACATCTTTATTTTTCTTAACTGTGTCATTTTTCTTTTTTAAGGTTTGGATATAGCTTTTCTTATTTTTGCCTAGCTTTTCTAGCTCTAGGAGTAATAAATTCTCTACATCCTCTACCTTTAAATTTTTATTTTTGCATAGTTCACTTTTGGATTTCTTTTTTAATGAACAGGAGTAGTAGAATTGTCTTTTTCCTGTATCTTTTTTTATATTTCCATGAACTACCTGCATGTAGTTATTACAGTGGGCACAATAAATTTTTCCAACAAGTTTTGCATCGTGTGTTCTTCCCTTTTTAGGAAATGAATCTCTATTACCTTTAAATTGTTCTTGAACTGCAATCCATTTATCTGCATCAATTATGCCAGGACAATTACTTATTGCAGCTATCCAATTTTCTTTATCATTTGATATTTTCATTACTTTTCCGTTTCTAGTTACTTGCTTTGTTTTATTGTAGCTAAGATAGCTATGTTTGCTATCAGGTTCACCATATACATTCCATCCATCATCTTCAAGCCAACTCTTAAGTTCTGGGGAGCTTATTGCATAAACAGGGTTATTTAATATTACCTTTAATGATGTCTTTTCAAGAAGAATATTTCTATTTGATTTAATGTTATGAGAAGCAAAGTAAACTTCTGTCTTATGTAATGATCCTTCTCTTAGATAGGTATCATAAATTAAGTTAATTAATTGTAGTTCTTCATCATTTTTCACAAGTTTAACTAATTTTCTTTCATTACCTTCTTCATCAATATACGATGAGCTTTCACTATCAAAGCCAAGTGGAGTTCTACCTCCAGACCATTTTCCTGACTTAGCTAGTTCAACCATATTATCTCTTACACGCTCAGCAATGGTTTCACGTTCCAGTTGTGCAAATACAGAAGCTATGTATATCATAGCTCTCCCCATTGGCGTAGTTGTATCAAACTGTTCCTTAATACTTATAAAGTCAACTCCATAGCTTTGAAGCTCTTCTAAGGTAGTGGAAAAGTCAGATACATTTCTACTAATTCTATCAAGCCTGTAGCATATTAAAATATCAAATTTTTCTTTCTTAATATCACTAAGAAGCTTTTGGAACTTCGGCCTGTTGATATTTCCACCAGAGAATCCTTCATCTTCATAAATGATATATTCATAGTCATTATTCCTATAATGAGTTTCTATATAGTCCTTGCACATTTGGATTTGATTCCCTATGGAATCACCTTTACCTGTATATTTACTTTTTCTTGAGTAAATAGCAATCTTCATATAATCACCTCGTTTTAGTATATGCAATTTTATTACAAATTAAATATAATTTAGCTTTATCTTAATAAGTTCTATAGGTGAATTTTCCATAGCAGCCATTTATTCAATTGTATGATGCTTATATTCATCAAACAATGAATCCTCAATAAGTAATTCAGCTGCAAAAGTATTCGCTGCAATCTCAAACTTTTCTTTAGAATAGAAAGTGTTACTTTCTAGATAGGTAATATTAGTCTTTGGATGGAGAATTGCATGGCCAAGTTCATGTGCTAGGACATGGCGTTCCATTATAGTATCTAGATCATCATTTAAATAGATAATCTTATTTCTCTTAAAGTACTGATACATTCCATTAACAGATGGATGTAATGGTACCCTTAAAAGAATAATATCAAGTTTATCTATAAGTTCATAAACATCTCTTGTTTTATATCGCTTAACAATTTTATTAACCTCTGTTTTTATATAGTGATTCAATATTTTATCTCCTTATAACCCTTTTATAGTTTTGTTTAATATTTAAAATAATCCTACATTGTCTTTTTATTAAGCATTACATCTTATGTTTTTTATATATTATTTCTTATATTTATTTGGTGCGTACTTCTTATTCTTTTCTTTTGCAAGGGCCATACCCATTTCCATTGCATCAAGAATGCTTTGTATAGCTTCTTCTGAAGCTGGTTCACCATTAAATAGTAAAGCCTCTGTATTCATTAACTGTTCTTTTGCAGTTTTTAAAATATCATTAACATCTTTATAATTATGATTTTCTTTTGTAGATGTAGTATTGTAAGTATCTGAAGATAGTAAATAATCAACGCTTACATTAAATACCTTAGCAATCTTTAAAAGCATATCTTTACCTGGTGATCTTCTATTTTGCTCATACATTCCTATAGTGCTAGGGGATACTCCAAGCTTTAACCCTAGTTCTTTTTGACTATAGTTTTCTATTTAAGGCTAATTTTGGAGAGGCATGTGTTGATGAGATTTTTTTTAAGAAAAAATAACACATAACGTGTGATTAAATTTTTAATTGTAACAAGAAGAAGTGTACAAGCATAGTATAGATTATTAATTTATTGGAGGCGAGATAGTGACGATTACATGTATTTATCCAGAGGATATGAGTATTTTAGAAAACAAGTTAATAGATACATTAACAGATATTGCAATACAAAAGTTTACCTCTGAGGAAATAGATTTAATTGTTGATTATCTTGAGGAAAATGATTGTAAATACTTCGATTAACTTATGAGAAAGTGGCTAATTAGCCTTAATAGAGTAAGGATTAACATAATAAAGAATTTGTTAAAGGGTGAAATTAATAAGTATTAGCTAATAAGCTAATTAGAAGGGGAGTGATTAAGTAATGGAATTAATTAAGATAATAGAAAGAGATGGTAGACAGTTAGTAAGCGGAAGAGAATTACATGAGTTTTTAGAAATAAGAACTAAATATGAGGATTGGTTCCGAAGAATGGTTGAGTATGGATTTGAGGAAGCGATTGATTTTATAAGGGTGGCTCAAAAAATAGCAACCAATAATTTAAAGAATCCAGTGACTACAGTAATAGATCATGCAATTTCTATAGATATGGCAAAAGAAATATCAATGATACAAAGAACAGAAAAAGGAAAGATAGCTAGACAATACTTTATTAACTGTGAAAAGAAACTAAAAGAAGTTAAAAAACTAAGTCCAATGGAATTAATGGAGTTACAATTTAAAGTTTTAAAGGAACAGAAAGAAAAAATAGCACAAGTTGAAAATAGAGTAGATAAGCTTGAAGAGGACATGCCTTTATTTCAAATAGATTGCAAAGAGATACAAGCATTAGTTAGAAAGAAAGGTATAGAAGCTTTAGGTGGATACAGGAGCATAGCTTACAATGATAATTCACTTAGAGGAAAAGTATATAGTGATATCCAGCAACAAATAAGAAGAGAATTTGGAGTATTAAGATATGAAGCTATAAAGAGAAGTCAGCTAGAGATGGCAAAAGAAATAATTATTAATTATAAAGCTCCATTAGTGCTAGAAAATGAAATTAAATTATTAAATGGGCAGGAGTAAAATATGGAAATTAACAGAAGAAAAATTTAGTAAAATACAAGTTTCTAAAAATATGGACAAGGATTTTAGATATTAAATGCTCTGGTACACTTAAGATTTTGGAGATTAAAATATGAAAATAATATTTTTACAGGTAAAAAGACACATTGACAATCCGGCAAGATTAATCTCAATGTGTCTTGATGAAAAGTTTAATAAAACTCTCTATTTTTATTATATAATAGGGAGTTTTCTCTGTAAATAAACAGATAAACTGTTTTTTTAAAGGTACTTAATTTAAGGCCTTTGAGAGCTTGTAATAGGTATTATCTTTAGAACGTTATTTAAATTTAAGAAATAAAGTTATAGGGGTAAAGGGTATGGCTATTAGAGAGAAGAGATTTCTATGTGGTAAATATTTAGAAGTAGAAATATATCCTATTTCTAAATATGAACAAAAGAAAAGTAGATCTAAGAAAAAGAATGAGAGCAGAAAGGAACAGAAGAGTTTAAATGATAAAAATGCAAAAAAGAATTTAAGAAGAAGAATTCATGCTAACTTTGATAATAAAGATTTAATAGTTAGTCTTAGTTATGATGCAGCTAATCTTCCAAATAGTGAAGAGGCTGCTATTCGTGATAGAAATAATTATATTAGGAGAATTAAAGACTATAGGAAAAGGAATGGACTTGGGGAATTAAAATATATAGCAGTTTTAGAATATAGAGAAGCTTCAGATGATAAAAGAACAAAAACAAGAATCCACCACCACATAATAATATCTGGAATGGATAGAGATAAGGCAGAAGAACTATGGGGAAAGGGCACAGCTAATGCAAATAGAATGCAAGCTAATGAAAGAGGTTTTGAAGAATTAGTAAATTATCTTTCAAAGGATCCTAGAGGAAAGAAAAGATGGAGCCAATCTAAAAATATAGTTATACCCATGCCAGAAATTAATGATTATAAGTATTCAAATAAAAAATTATATGAGCTATCACAAAACCAAGGGGAAAGAGAAGTCTTTGAGAAGCTTTATCCTGGGTTTATTTATACTGGCCATGATGTTGTAGTTAATGATGTTGATGGTGGTATTTATATTTATATAAAAATGAGAAGAGGTGAGTAGGATATAAATAATTAATAGAGGAATTATTATTGTGAATATATGTATGAATTTATTTTAGATTTATAAAGCATAAAGGGAATTATAGAATTGTTAGGTAAATTATATTAATATATAAATTACTAAAATTATGAGTGAAATAGAAATTTTTATTTAATTTAATAATTTAGAGTAATTAAAAGAGAATTGTATAATAAATAAGTGAAAAAAGGTAGGCTTAGAAAATTAATATCAATAGCATAAGGTTATTTAAAAGACAGAGATATTATATGGTATAATAACAATAAATTATATATTTATCAATAAGTTTCAAGGTGGGGATTAAAATTAAAAAAGAAGATAATATTATGTTAATAGAGCCTGAAGTGTTACAAGAAAAAAATATAGAAAATGAGAAGTATATACCTTCAAAGCAAAGTGCAAATGTATTATTTAAATTTATGAAGAAAATAGAATATTTAAAAGAAATAATAAGTAAAAAAGCAATAATACCAAGATATTATGAGGAATCAATTGATTATTTAAATATTGAATCTTTAAATAAAATAGTATTTCCTATGATATGCTTTTGTGATATTAATCTTTCAAAACTAGATGGACATGTATATTATTATGGTAAATTTGGAATTGGATTAAATAAAACATGGGGAATAAATAGTGGAATTCAACCAATTCATTATATTAATAAAAATTCATATATAAAGGAAGATATATCATATTTATTTTCAAAAGCATTAAATAATATGGATGATAGTGATGAGAATATTAATGAGTATAGAAATTATTTATTAAGTCATCTTTTGTTTATGAAACCAATAATTGGATCAATGAGAAGAGATGGCAAATATGATAGTAAAAATTTCACAGATGAAAAAGAGTGGAGGTTTATTCCTAATATAAAGGAGGAACATGGAATAGAGTTAATAATTCCACAGGAGTATTTAGAAAATGATAAAGCCTATAATTCATATTCAGATGGTATTACTCAAATAAAAGAATTATGGCTGCATTTTGATGTATGTGATATTGAATATTTAATGGTTGAAAATGAAGAATATAGGAAAGAATTAATAGAATTTATATTGAGTATTAATACAATTGAAGAGTTAGATAAATATATTTTAATATCTAAAATAGTAGTATATGATATTATGAATAAGGATTGGTGATATTATGTTTGTAAGCTTTAATAAAGCTTTTAATAAAAAAAAATCTATGGACAAGATTCCAGAACCTATAATTAAAGCATTAAATGAACAATTACCTAGTGGATTTAAATATGTACAAATTGATAAAGAAACATGTTGTTTAACTCCAGAAGGAGAGGAAATTAATCTTTCATTCAATTTTAAAGACAATGAATTTAATGCTAAAACATCAGATGAATTAATGGAGTATTTATATAGAACTCAAAAGCAATTAAGGATAAAAAGTAACACAATAAAAATTAACGGTAGTGATTTAAATATGAGTGATTTAATAAAGGTGCCATTAAGGGATGTGGATATTGACAATAAAAATAGTACTATTATTATTGAGCCTAAAGCATTTCCTGAGCCATTTGAACTTCCAATTGAATATGAACATGGAAAATATATAAGTGTAAAAATACAAAGGCAGCCACTTGCAGATTTAAGAAAATCATTATTTAAATCTATTTATAAGAAGTCTATGGAAGTATTGTATATTATAGATGAGATTAACCATAGTATGAGTATGGATTTAAAAATAAGATTGGATAAGGCTGAAACAGTAGAAGAAATACTAATAGTTTCTAAGATATATGACAGATTTAAAAAAGGAAAAGTTGTAATTGGAAATAATGAAATAAATGGATGCATTAAGGAAAAAGAAGATGATGATAATATTTTAGAGTTAATTGCTTTTTGGGAAAAGGTTAATGAATTATCTTGCCTTTTCAATAAAGTATTTAAACCAAAAGCTATTATTTTTAATGAAGACGTTGAAATAGTCGAGGCTTTATATAATTCATTTATAGAAAATACTG
>OGIU01001079.1_pt1 | contig 13821 bp, 9 predicted proteins | sample 1571791 | NCBI WGS metagenome assembly OGIU01 (sample SAMEA2582104, study PRJEB24529) | metagenome | biome: Human gut stool | place: China | collected 2011
ATCGGAATGCCCGGCGAACAGGAACATCATATTTCGTCTGTACCGTTTTTCTTTTTATAAACCTATAAGATCACGACTTGTGAAAGGACGCTTATATCTGCCCTTCAAGCCCTGAGATAGCACCACAAAATCTGCGACACTACGCCAGTTAAACTCCGATTATTTAAACAGATTTTTGAAGAACTCCCCAATCGCACTAAAGATATTTCCAAAGAAATTACCAATAGATGCCATGATTCCGGATGAACTTCCTCCATTTTTAAAGGAATTGTAAAGAGAGGCTGCGTAATCCACCAGTCCACTTAAATCAATTCCAAGAGAAGTGATTTTCAAAAGAAGATCAACGATTTTCTGTCTCTCATCATCCGATAAAGTGACGCCATATTTATCACAGGCTTCGTCAATTGCTTCGTTGATACTCTTCTCGTCAGTCAGTCCTTTTTCTGCGATCAGTGACTTGATGTAAGCAATAAACTCCTCCACTTCCTGATCGGTCAGACCCTGAATGGAAGCTTCCAGTTCTCCGGTGACAACAAGTTCATTTAACGCTGCATCTACAACATTATCCTGTACTGCTTCCCCGGTCATTGCCTCATATGCCTCAAAGATTCCAACCAGTGCAGCGGTTCCGGAAATTGGCTTAGGACCTGCAACGATGATATCTGCATCTGTAATTCCAGCAGTTGTCAGCGCATTTTTGTACATACCAACGGTACAGTATGTGATATTGTTCGTAGAAATGTTTAATCCATTTCCTTTTTTACGTTTTACGATCACGACAGAAGACCATGACTTGCTTCCAATTTTGGAAGAATCCACATAGGAATCCAGATACTGATGCTCCTGTGCATTTGTAACGTAAGTCACGTTATAATTTGCCAGATTGGCAGGATCGATTCCCATAAGGGATAATACGGTATTTTTCTGGTCATCAGACAAATCCGCGCCGAGTGCAAGATAAGGTTTATCATCTTTCTTAATCTCAACATTATCGTTATTCTCATCCACAATGACATCTCCAGTCACATTTTCTGTGGATTTTTTATCATCCTCTACCGTTACCCCGCCTGTGATATTATCGGTTGTGCCACTGGTGGAAGTATTTGTGCTGTCGGAATTTGTTGTTGTACTGCTCTGCGAATCTGAAGCAGCATTATTGGTTGTATTGCTCTGTGAATCTGAACCTGTACTGTTCTGTGTATCTGAACTTGTGCTGCTCTTTGAATCTGAAGCTGTGCTGTTTTGTGTATCCGATCCTGTATTTCCACTCGAACCGGCATTGGTATCTGCACCTGTTGCACTGCTGTCATTCTGCGTTGCTGCATTATTCTCTGACTGTGTTGTCTGGGAATCACCGGATGTGGCATTGCTCTCTTCCTGCCCGGTGGAGTTCTGCGCAGAAGCATCTGCTGCAAATGATGTTACATGTGTTGGTATCATCATCACTGCAGCTAAAATAATTGCTGCAATTCTCTTTGTCATTCTCTTTCTCTTCACTTTTTCTTCCCTCTCTTTTTATTGCGGATCGCAGTATTTGCTCATATGAAAACCATCATTTCCACATAATAAAAATCTGCTTTGAGATTCCCCAAAACAGATTTTTATTTTACTACATCTCACTATAAATCACAAGTTAACATAATATGTTTATAAAAAATTAAGAAACCTATATACTTTTTCCTCATCATTTCGTAATACCCTATAGGAAAAATTATCTGTATCCATATTTTTACGTATCGATCCGCACTCTCATCCATGCAAGAAGATCTGCATACACTTTATCGCGGTCTGTCTCATTTAAGATTTCATGTCTGTCATTTTCGTAAAGCTTATATGTAATATCCAGAGAACCTGCCTCTTTGAATAGATCATACACTTTTTTCACGCCGACACCATTATCTCCCACCGGATCATCCTGACCGGATACAATAAAAATTGGAAGCTTGTTTGGCACTTTCTTCACATTTTCCAACTGATTATCGTAGAGAACCGCTTCCATCAGCCCCAGATAGCCGTTTAATGTAAACTTGAACGTACACCGCGGTTCGTTATAATAAAATTTTACAATATCCTCATCTTTTGTAAGCCAGCTGTTGGAAGGTGTTTTTCCGGAAAGATCATATTTCTTATATGGTCCGCCAAAGGAAAGTGATTCAACCAGTCTGCTTCTGTGATGCCAGCCAAAAATTTTTGCAAGGAATCTGCATACATTGATTCCGAGTCTGGTCATACTGTCCGGCACACAACCGGTTCCCATAATGATCGCCCCTCTTAGATCATCATTGTAAACGGTGAGGTATTTCCGAAGCATATAAGATCCCATACTGTGTCCCATCATAAAATAAGGAACACCCGGATTTTCTTTCTGAACCATTGTGCGCAGTGTATGCATGTCTGTGATCACCGTGTCACTCGGATTTTCCGCAAAATATCCCCAGTCCTCTCTAGACGCAACGGAATCCCCATGTCCTAAATGGTCATGTCCCACCACCATAAAGCCATTCTCTGTCAGAAATTCAGCAAATGGTCTGTAGCGTTCTACAAACTCGATCATGCCATGTGTGATCTGTAAAATTGCCTCATAATTTCCATCTTCCGGAATCCATCTGACTGCATGGATGGTTGTTTTGCCATCCGCTGATAAAAATGTAAACTTCTCCTCTTTTGCCATACTTTTTCCCCTCTCTTACTCTTTTTGTGATTGTAAGTAAATGCTGTTTTTTAACCTATGGCTTCTTTATTCTGTCTGGACGAAACGATGGACTTCCTCCACATTACGTTCTAATTCATCCGCGCATTCTTTGTGCTCTTTCCACTCCTGACGCAGTGTTTCCGCTTTGGATAACACTCTGCTCTGCACTTCGAAAAATTCATTTTCACCCTGACAGAGACTTTCTAATATTTCTTCAATATCGGTTTCTTCTTCCACATTTTCATGATCTGTTTCCGCCACCTCTGTGTCTCTGCTTTCCAGAAGTTTTACCATGGCGCTGTTATTTTCTTTTAAAAGATCATTTAACAACTGGATCTGTTTCTCTGCCGCTGTGGCAGTTTCCTCAAAACCACTGATTTTCGTAAGCACATCCGCAACTGCCGAAGTATACTGTTCTGCATTCACACGCACTTCCTCTGCCGCTGTCACAAATTTTCTTCCGTCTTCTCCCATGCGTCCTGCTTCAATTGCTGCGCCAAGTGCCAGAACTCCCATATTCTGTGAGATATCTGCCAGTTTCTTTAACGCATCCCCAACAGACTTTCTCTCCTGACAATATGCCTCATAAAATGATGCAATCTCCTTCATTGGTGTTGTGACATGCTTGTTCTGCTCTACAACTCTGGCTATTTCCCCGTGTTCATCCTTCATCTGACGGCGGAGTTCTTCTTTTTCCTGCTGCAGTCTTGTATTCTGCTCATTCTTTTTCATAAGCTGCTGTTTCAACAGTACGGTCTGTCCTGAATTTGCCTCTGAACACTCTTTTAACAATTCCAATTCCTCTGAAACTGCCGCAATGGTCTCATCCAGTTCCGTTTTTGAGATCGTCATCTGCACCACTGTCTCTTCTGCGCTGTCTTTTGCTTTTGCAATATTAGAAATCCGCTCCTGCAGACGGTTCTGTTTTTCCTGTAATGCCAGAAGTTCCTCTTCCAGTTCTTTTGCTTTTTTTCCACCAAACATATGCCATCCTCCAGTTTTACTGATAATTTCGAATGATAACCTGTACGCTTTCCACTCCATTATACTCGTTAATCTCCGGATAGTACACAATCATTATCCTCAATTTGTTTATCTGTCCGCGAAAAGCTTTTTCCACTTCCGCACTTCCATACTTTTCCGCATAATATGCTTTGAACGCCTCAATATCACCAAAATAGACTGCCGATACCGCCTCTCCCGCGACTGTCAGGAGATTCAGCCGCAACACATTCTGATTTTTTCCGACCACAAAAGCCTTTGTGATACTCAGATTCTTATCGGCAAACTGCGGCTTGATATTAGCTTTACCAAAAGGCTTCAACACCGCAAATTCCCGGATAAGACCGGCATCCGCATACGCCGCGGGCATCGGAATATCAATTTTGATCTTCGGGATCAGGTCATCCTCCGTGAGTTCTGCACAGGCATTGATTTTTTTTCGGAACTTATCCACATTTTCTTCTGGAAGAGATAATCCTGCCGCCATCGGGTGTCCTCCGAATTTGTCTAAAAGCTCCCGGCACTTACATAGTTCCTCATACATGGAATACTCCTCAATGGAACGCCCGGAGCCTTTCACGCCCTCCTCTGCCTTCGTCAGCACAAATACCGGCTTATGATAGACCTCCCGGATACGTCCTGCAATGATTCCTGCAAGACTTTCGTGCACCTTTGGCAGATAAATGACAAGGACTTTATCCGACATGTAATGTTCCTCAACCACATGTTTTGCCTCCTCAACGCCGTCTGCTGTCATATCTTTGCGCTGCTGGTTTAACTCCACAAGCTCCCTTGCCGTTTTTGCTGCGTCTTCCTCTCCCTGTAAAAAAAGAGACAATGACAGCTTTGCCGTATCAAGTCTGCCGCTCGCATTGATGCACGGTCCCAACACAAAACCAAAATGATATGCATTGACCTGTTCCGGTTCTAAATGATTCTGAAAGATCAGAGCCCGCATACCCGGATTTTTTGTATGGCGGATACGTTTTAACCCTTCTTTCACCAAAATGCGGTTTTCGTCTGTCAGATCCATGACATCGCCAACGGTTGCAAATGCAACATTTTCCAGAAATTCATAGGTTTCTTCCAGGGCAAATCCCATTTTTTCATACAACACCTGCAGCACTTTCCATGCGACTGCTGCTCCACACAACTCTTTAAAAGGATACGCACATTCCCGCTGTTTTGGATTCACGATTGCATCTGCGTTGCTGCTAAGAAACTGTTTTTCCCCATTTTCCTCGATATAGGGAATCTCATGGTGATCGGTCACTAACACGGTCATCCCAAGTTCTTTGGCATGCGCAATCTCTGAGATTGCAGCAATTCCGTTATCGCACGTAAGAATGGTATCCATTCCGTCTTTTTTTGCCTGATCGATCAGATTCTCATTGATCCCATAACCATCCTTCATGCGGTCCGGAATCTGCGTGGAAACATTTCCGCCACAATGCCGGATTCCCTGATACAAAATATAGGTTGACATAACTCCATCTATGTCATAATCGCCGATAATACGGACCGGCTTTTGTTCTTCTATTTTTGTTTTTAAAATTTCTGTGAGGATTTCTACATCTTTTAGTAAATGTGGATTATATAAATCCTTTAAAGTACCATGCAGATACTTCTCAAAAGCCGCCTCCCCGATCACCTCACGATTACGGATAAGACGCGCTGTGACAGGGCTGATCCCGAACTTTTTACCAAGTTTTTCAAAATCAGCCCCTTTATTGATTACAAACCATTTTTCCATGTAACACCTGCTGCCTGTTTTTTCTTATGAATTTATCTTTTAATAATGCACTTCCATCAGCATCAGTCCACATGCCGGTGCTGTATAGCCTGCGTTCTCCCGGTTTTTGCTCTCTAAGATCTGCGGCAGCTCCTCCGGTGCTCTCCTGCCATCCCCGACCTCGATCAGCGTACCCGTCAGGATCCGCACCATATTTTGCAAAAATCCATTGCCCCGGTAATCAATCCAGAGATCATTCCCTTTCTTCGTAAAATTGATCTCATAAATTGTGCGGACTGCCGTTTTTTTCATTTTCTTGTTTCCGCAAAATGAAGTAAAATCATGTGTTCCGATCAGATAGGAAGCGGCTTCTTTCATGCGCTCCACATCGAGTGTTTTCTCATACTGGTACTCATATTTCCGCTCGAAAACATCCGGGATCTCTCCCATATGGATGTGATAGCGGTAGGTCTTTTTCTTTGCGGCGTAACGGCTGTGAAAACGCTCGTCCACCTGCTCAACCGCAATAACGGCAATGTCATCCGGCAGATAATGATTCAGATAGGACATGATCTTTCCCTCCGTAAAATGCTCCTCAATATGAAAATTTGCCACCTGGCCTTTGGCATGCACGCCCGCATCCGTTCTCCCCGAACCGATGACTTCCACCGCGTGTCCTGCCATCTGTCCCAGCACTGCTTCTATTTTTCCCTGGATGGTCAGACCGGTGCTGTTCTGCCCCTGCCAGCCCTTGTATCTTGTCCCATCATACTGGATTGTGATTTTATAGTTGTTCATACTTTTTATCCCTGCTTTACTGCAATTTAAACTGTCTTTTAGTTTAACACACTTTCCACTCAAATCCTAGTCTGCGATCTGTTCCTGAAACGTTTTTGTGCCGGGGAACTGAAAAATACCAATCCCCCGGCACATTTACTCCGCATTTTATACCAGTTCTGCAATCCTTGTCACCGCAACATAGATTTCCGATATTTTATACCAGGTACGATAATCTACCACTCCCGTCACAGGCAATCCAAAAATAGACTGGAATTTTTCTACTGCTGCCTTCGTTGCTTCTCCGTAAATCCCATCCGGTGTGATCGTCGGGATTGCCGGATAGGCCTGTGAGATTCTCGCTAACTGTTCCTGGATCTGCCGGACCTTATCTCCGGCAGCGCCCACTTCCAGATTATACCGCGGCCAGGATGCCGGGATACCGGAAATCTCCTCCGCTGTATTGATAAACATATTATCACCATAATAATAACGGAGAATTTCTATCGTTTCGTAGTTCTGATCCCCAAGATATTTGCTTCCCCACTGACTCAGCCAGTTGCTGCACGTCACGCGCTGTCCGTCACAATACTGTGTCAGGATTGGCTGTCTCACATTCGGTCTGGAAAGATAATTCTGAAACATTTCATCTACCACATCCGAGATACTCTGAAAAATATTTCTTCCATATACGAATTTCTGGTCGTAAGCAGTGGATGTTGTGATGGTGAAGTTATAGCCTTTGTTCCGGTACCATTCCGTATAAACCCTGTTTAATGTAAAGGACATGATCGCAAGGATATTGGCGCGCAGCGTGCTGTCCGGCCATGTGCTGTATATCTCGCTGGATGCCACGTTTTTGATGTAATCACGGTAACGCACATAATAATTTGCCGCGTTGTTATCCGAAGGAGGTCCGTCGTGAACGACGACAAACTCCGGGATCACCACTTTGCTCAACACGATCTCCCCGGATTCTGAGACAGGCTTGATCTCGGACTCTGCTATTTTCGGTGGAAAATCTCCAAACAGCGTATTCACCGGAATCACAATGGAATCTATCTGGGTTTCCTCTTCATTTTCTTCCGCCATCCGCACCTGTTGCAATGCGAGCTGCTCTGAAAAAACCTGAACGCCCGAAATACTGACGGGACGATATCCCGGTGCGGTAACTTTGACTGTATATTGGGCAAATGGTTGATTTTCGGAGGGTTCCATCGAGTATTCAAGTGGAGGCGCATCAAGCGTAAGTTTTTCCGACATTCCCGAATCATCCGCGCTTACCTCCTCCACTTTGGAATCCGGATCCCCAGAATAGGAAATGGTGATTCTTGCTCCCTCAATCGGTCTTCTGGTCCGGTTTGTAAGTACTTCTACTTTGAGGCTTCCCTTATCTACAGCCTCTGTCTGGGCATATTTGATATCTGGCATGAACAACCTCTTCATACATTTCCTTATATTATATGCTCAGACATGCAATCCTGTTCTGCTTCCTGTGCAAAACATTCGATTTCCCAACTTCTCATTTTCTATTTCCGTTCTTTATCCAAATCCCCCAAAACTTAATTCTTACTCTACCGTAACTACCTTCGCCAGATTTCTTGGCTTATCAACATCAAATCCCTTATCGGATGACACGTAATATGCTAAAAGCTGTAATGCAACCGATGCAGGTAAAACCATAAATTCATCCTGCATATCCGGAAGCTTGATCACCTGATATTCGGTATCAAGATCACCGGAAAGTGCCTCTTTGATAAATAATACAATATCTGCACCTCTGGATTTTACTTCCTTAATATTGGAAAGCTCTTTTGACATGAGTTTTTCCTGTGTTACCGTTGCAACAACCGGTGTGTTAGTCGTGATCAGTGCAATTGGTCCGTGTTTTAATTCGCCGGAGGCATAAGCCTCAGAGTGAATATAAGAAACCTCTTTCAGTTTCAATGATCCTTCCAGTAAAATAGAGTAATCCAGTCCACGTCCGATCATAAACAGATCCTTTGCTTCCAGAATCTTCTTTGCGATCACATGGATGTCACGTCTTTTCTCCAATACTTTCTGCATCACTTCCGGAACACGCTCTAATTCTGCGATAAAGCTCTTTGTCTGCTCCTCTGTGTAGACACCTCGCAATAATGCCATTTTTGCAACCACAAGATAAAATACGGAAAGCTGTGTTGTGTAAGCTTTTGTACTTGCCACTGCAATTTCAGGTCCTGCTGCGGTGTATAACACATAATCACTTTCTCTTGCAATGGAAGAACCTTTTACGTTGATAACGGATAAACATTTTGCGCCCTGTCTCTTCGCATATTTTAATGCTTCCAAGGTATCAATTGTCTCACCGGACTGTGATACTGCGATCACCAATGTTTTCTCATCAATGACCGGATCGGAATACATAAACTCTGATGCAAGTTCTACGTCCATCTGCACATGAACGATAGATTTTACCAGAGCCTGTGCCACAAGTCCCGCATGCATGGCTGTTCCGCATGCTACCACACAAATTCTGTCACAGTCTGTAAAAAGAGAATCCGGCACACCATCCGCGGTAAAATCAGGCAGACCGTTCACGATACGGTCTTTGATCGTATTCTTGATTGCTTCCGGCTGCTCCATAATCTCTTTTTCCATATAAAATGGATAACCATTCTTTCCCGCGCTGTTCAACTCCCAGTCAACGGACAAAAATTCCGGTTCTACCACATTGTCATTTAAATCCGTAAGTACCACATGATCTTTGTGCAACTCTAAAATGTGATATTCCGGTACAACAAAGTATTCATTTGTAAAACGGCAGAGTGCAGTCAGATCTGATGCAAGCATTGCTCCCTCTTTGCATATGGTTGCAACGATCGGGCTGACATTCCGGATCGAGTAGATCACATCCGGCTGATCTTCAAACAGGATCACAAGCGCAAAGGTACCCTTTAATTTGCTCACTGTTTTTTTGATTGCTTCCTTTGGATCTCCCTTGTAATAATGATTTAATAATGCAGCCGCAACTTCACTATCTGTTTCAGAATGAAGGATTTCCTGCAAATCGTAATCGGCGATCAGCTCACGATAGTTTTCGATGATCCCGTTATGAACCAGAGTCACTTTTCCCTGCTGATGCGGATGTGCATTCTGGTCTGTAACTCCACCGTGAGTTGCCCATCTTGTATGTCCGATACCGCAGGCAGACAAAATCTTCTTCGAATCACAAATTGCTCTTAAATCACTTACTCTTCCGGCACATTTATAAACATTTGTCACATGGGAAGTTTCGTCTTTCACTGCAATACCCGCACTGTCATATCCACGATACTCTAATAATTCCAACGCATCTAATAAAACATCTTTTACGTTTTCACTGCCTGTATAACCTATAATTCCACACATATTAAATTTCCTCTTCTTTTCTATTTAAAATTTAAATCATATTCGAATTCAATTGTCCCATTATACCGTATTTGTTTTGCAGTCACCTGCATATTTGCCGGCATATCTCGCACTGGGAGGTACGAAAGGGCGTCCGCCGAATTTTCGATAACCCTTTTCCTCGTTAACCTGTGTATGGTCGTCCTCACAGGTACATGGCGCTAGAAGAGAAACCTAAATGTCTGCAATCAGTCACAGACAGGATTGCATATCTGAAAATATAAACCTTATTCGATTATCAATGTGCTATATATATTGTAAATGCCTTCATAAATGCTGCTACATCTATGAAGGCATCTATAACATGATTACTATACTATGATATGCGAAAAATGTCCAGAAGTTATTTTACTTCTACTGTCCAGCCATATTTATCCGGGATTCTTCCCCACTGGATGCCGGTTAAGGTATCATATAATTTCTGTGTCAGTTCTCCAATCTCAAAGTTGTTGACTGTCACAACATCATCTTTGTAACGGAGTTCTCCAACCGGTGAGATAACGGCTGCTGTACCTGTACCAAATACCTCTTCCAATGTACCGTCATGTCCGGCTTTCATCAGATCATCTACGGAAAGTCTTGTCTCATTTACTTTGTAGCCCCAGTCACGAAGCAGATGGATCATGGAATCTCTTGTAACACCCGGAAGAACGGTTCCTTCGATTGGTGCTGTGTAGATTTCACCGGCAATCTTGAACATGATGTTCATGGTTCCAACTTCCTCTACATATTTACGATGCTCACCATCTAACCAGAGAACCTGTGCATAGCCAAGCTTCTCTGCTTTCACCTGTCCTAAAATAGAACCTGCGTAGTTACCACCACATTTTGTAAAGCCTGTACCACCTTTTACAGCACGGACAAGTTCATCCTCAACCAGAATCTTAACCGGATTAAGACCTGCTGCATAGTAAGCACCTACCGGACAACAGATAATCATAAACTTGTATGCGTTTGCCATATGTACGCCGAGTGCTGCTTCTGTTGCAAACATAAATGGTCTGATATAAAGGGAAGTGTTTGGTTCAGATGGAACCCAGTCAGCTTCTACTTTTACAAGTGCTTCCACTGCTTCGACAAACATATCAACCGGGAATTCCGGCATGCAAAGTCTTGCGTTGGAATTGATCATTCTCTTTGCGTTCATCTCTGGACGGAACAGCTGGATTTTTCCTTCTGCTGTACGGTATGCTTTCATACCTTCAAATGTTTCCTGTGCATAGTGAAGTGTCACACATGCCGGATCCATTGTGATAGGTCCTTCCGGAACGATTCTTGCATCTTTCCATCCGTCTTCTTTTGTCCAATCCATGACAAACATGTAATCTGTCATATACTTGCCAAAACCAAGATTCTTCTGGTCTGGTTTCTCCTTTAATACTGGTCTTTTCTCAAATCTGATATCCATAATATCCTCCTTTTCCCATTGCACTTTTAGGAAATTAACTTTGACAACCATTATGATACTTTCTTTTTTTCATGTCAAGATTATTCCGAAGCCTTATGTTATGTATAACTATTAGTTATTGTCTGTTTTATTTTCTATAACCTGATTTTATTTTCTTTTTCAAGTGACTTTTCCACTCTCCTGTAATATAATAAAACTACCTAAAAAATTTTGAGAGGTGATCCCTATGCATACATTTCAGCCAATTCCAGTTGACATGCTGGACATGAATCCATTTACAAAAATCGGCAAAGAATGGGCGCTGCTCACAGCCGGAAATAAACAGGAATCCAATACAATGACCATTAGCTGGGGCGGTGTTGGTGTTTTATGGGGCAAAAATGTTGTCTATGTTTTTGTCCGTGATTCCAGATATACCAAAAAACTGATCGATGCAGGAGACTTTTTCTCCCTTACATTTGTAAGCGACCAGTACCGCAATGCCTTGAATTACTGTGGCTCCCATTCCGGCCGGAACGAGGATAAGATTGCAAATGCAGGGCTTTCCGTGGACTACCGCCATGGAATCCCATACATTGACGAGGGAAATCTCGTCTTGGTATGTGAAAAAATGTCTGCTACCAGAATCACGGATGATTCCTTCCTTGATTCCGAGATTGCTGACAAATGGTACAAAGACGGTGACATGCACACCATGTACGTTGGTCAGATCATTGATGTGCTCGCAAGATAATCATCTCTGCCAAACTCTGATTTTTTGCAAAACGCTACATTCATAATTCACAAAAAGCCTCCCGACAAAAATGATCCGGATTGCCATTCATCGCAATTCTCACATTTTCATCGGGAGGCTTTTTTCAACTCTATGAAGCAAATAACCGCTTCTTGTTTAATAAAAAAATTTATTTTATTTCAATGGATACTTTTCTGTCAAAGATTTCACGATTGCCTTTGCCTTGTCGGCTGCCGGCTCACCCTCTTTGATCATCATTGCGATCGCCTCTGCGATCTGATCCATATCTTCCGTGTTCAATCCGCGGGAAGTTACCGCCGGAGTTCCAAGACGTACACCACTTGTCACAAATGGAGATTTCGGGTCATTTGGAATGGTATTCTTGTTGCAGGTAATGTTTACGGAATCCAGAAGTTTCTCAACTGCTTTTCCTGTAAGATCATAATTGGTCAGATCTACAAGCATGAGGTGATTGTCTGTTCCACCGGATACGATCCTGATTCCACGATCCATCAGTCCCTTGCAGAGTGCCTGCGCATTGTCAATAATGTTCTGCTGATAAACCTTAAATTCCGGCTGCAATGCCTCCTTGAAGCAGACTGCCTTGGCTGCGATCACATGCATCAGTGGTCCGCCCTGAGTGCCTGGGAAGATTGCCTTGTTAAAGTTATACTTATCCGCAATCTCCTGACTGCTCAAAATCATTCCGCCTCTCGGTCCGCGCAGTGTCTTGTGTGTTGTGGTCGTCACAACGTGTGCATATGGAATTGGGCTTGGATGAAGTCCTGCTGCCACAAGTCCTGCAATGTGCGCCATATCGACCATCAGCATCGCGCCGTAGCCGTGGGCGATCTCGGCCAGCTTCTCAAAGTCGATGGCGCGGGGATAGGCCGATGCACCGGCGACCAGCAGCTTGGGGCGGACCTTCGCGACCTGCTTGGCCAGTGCGGCGTAGTCGATGCGGCCATCCTCGGCGGAGACGCCGTAGGAGACAAAGTTGTAGTTCTTGCCGCTCATGTTCACGGGGGAGCCGTGGGTCAGGTGACCGCCCTGGGACAGATCCATGCCCATGACGGTGTCACCGACGTTCAGCAGCGCAAAGTAGACGGCCAGGTTGGCCTGTGCGCCGGAGTGCGGCTGAACGTTGGCATACTTCGCACCGAACAGCTTGCAGGCACGGTCAATGGCGATCTGTTCGACCTGATCGACGTACTGGCAGCCGCCGTAATAGCGGTGGCCGGGGTACCCTTCCGCGTACTTGTTCGTCAGCACGCTGCCCATGGCCGCCATGACGGCGGGGGAAACGATGTTCTCGCTGGCAATCAGCTCAATGTTCTGGCGCTGGCGGCCCAGCTCACGCTGCATAGCCGCGCCCAGCTCGGGGTCGTAGCGCTCCACAAAGCCGATGGTGTCGATGATGTCCTTGTACATACTGCTTTCCCTCCTAATGTATATGCTGTCCACGGCGGGAAACGGCTGCGGGCGGATTCTTTATGCGCCCGTCGTTCCCGCCGCCGAGCATCTCCCTTACAGCGTCCCCTTGGTGGACAAAACGCCGTCGATCCGCGCATCTCTGCGCGTCGCGGCGTCCAGCGCCTTGGCAAACGCCTTGAACATGGCCTCCAGCTTATGGTGGTCATTCTCCCCGTAGAGCACCTTCAGATGCAGATTCATCATGGCGCTGTACGATACGGCGTAGAAAAACTCCCGCGCCATCTGGGTGTCCATGCCGCCGCAGCTCTGGCCTGCAAAGCTGGCGTCGTACACAAAGTAGGGCCGCCCGCCCAGATCGACGGCGCAGAGTGCCAGCGTCTCATCCATCGGCAGCATGCAGCTGCCGTACCGCACCAGCCCGGCCTTGTCGCCCAGCGCTTCTTTTATGGCCGTGCCCAGCGCAATGCCGACGTCCTCAATTGTGTGGTGGCAGTCTACGTCCAGGTCGCCGCGGCAGGTGACGCTTACATCAAACAGGCCGTGGCGGGCGAAGCCGTCCAGCATGTGGTCAAAAAAGCCGATGCCCGTGTGCAGGTCGGCCCTGCCGGTGCCGT
>OGIU01001086.1_pt1 | contig 13745 bp, 12 predicted proteins | sample 1571791 | NCBI WGS metagenome assembly OGIU01 (sample SAMEA2582104, study PRJEB24529) | metagenome | biome: Human gut stool | place: China | collected 2011
TAACTATTACTTCAAACGTAGTTTATGGTAAGAAAACAGGTAACACCCCAGATGGTCGTCGTGCTGGTGCACCATTCGGACCAGGTGCAAACCCAATGCACGGTCGTGACCAAAAAGGTGCGGTAGCGTCATTAACTTCTGTGGCTAAACTTCCATTTGCTTACGCGAAAGATGGTATTTCTTATACCTTCTCAATCGTACCAAATGCGTTAGGTAAAGATGCAGAAGCACAACGTCGTAACCTTGCTGGCTTAATGGATGGTTACTTCCACCATGAAGCTGAAGTAGAAGGTGGTCAACACTTAAATGTTAACGTATTAAACCGTGAAATGTTATTAGATGCGATGGAAAACCCGGACAAATATCCGCAATTAACCATTCGTGTATCTGGTTACGCAGTACGTTTCAACTCTTTAACTAAAGAGCAACAACAAGACGTCGTAACTCGTACATTCACAGAATCGTTCTAAATAAAATTATGCTATAATACAAACCACTTATAGACTAGTTTTATAAGTGGTTTATTTTTATATATAGGAGAGCAAATTATGATAACAGTTATTGCCCAATTTTCAGTAAAAGCAGATAAAATCAATGATTTTTTAGCTCAATGCCAAGAGTTGATTAAGCATACTCGCCAAGAAACAGGATGCGTATCTTACGAACTACAACAAAATAGCGAACAAGCTAATCATTATGTTTTTATTGAGCAATGGAAAAGCAAAGCCGATTTAGAACAACATTTTGCAACACCACACTTTACCTCAATTGTACCTGTATTGGTTGAGTATTGTGAGCAAGCACCAGTGGTGCAAACCTTTCAAAAAGTTAGTGAATAATGACCGCACTTTAATAAATATATTTTAATTATGAGCCTGATTTTAAGTCAGGCTCATTTTTTATAGATGATATTTTTGGTAAAATTTAGCTATATTCGTTTTTGGGAAATTTCAGTATGTCTGTTCTAGGAAGAATTCACTCCTTTGAATCCTGTGGAACCGTGGATGGTCCAGGCATTCGTTTTATTTTATTTATGCAAGGCTGCTTGATGCGCTGTAAATATTGCCACAACCGTGATACTTGGGATCTTGAAGGTGGTAAAGAAATCAGTGTCGAAGATTTAATGAAAGAAGTCGTGACTTATCGCCATTTTATGAATGCTACTGGCGGTGGTGTTACGGCATCTGGCGGTGAGGCTGTGTTACAAGCAGAGTTTGTACGCGATTGGTTCCGTGCTTGTAAAGCAGAAGGGATTAATACTTGCTTAGATACAAATGGTTTTGTACGTCATTATGATCATATTATTGATGAATTATTAGATGTAACAGATCTTGTTTTACTCGATTTAAAAGAGCTTAATGATCAAGTTCATCAAAATCTTATTGGTGTACCAAATAAACGGACGCTGGAATTTGCGAAATATCTGCAAAAACGTAATCAGCGTACCTGGATTCGTTATGTGGTGGTTCCAGGCTATACCGATAACGATCATGATGTTCATCTGCTCGGACAGTTTATTGAAGGTATGACCAATATTGAAAAAGTTGAACTTCTTCCTTATCATCGATTAGGTGCGCATAAATGGAAAACCCTTGGGTTAGATTATGAGCTTGAAGATGTATTGCCACCGACAAAAGAGTCGCTTGAGCATATTAAAAATATCTTAGAGGGATACGGACATACCGTAAAATACTAAGCGATAGTGCTAAACGGTAAACAGCAAGCTTCAGTAAGCTTTAAGGAGAGAAAAATGAAAAAATTAGTATTAACGTTTTTAGGTGTAGCCCTTTTAGCAGGCTGTTCAGCTGTTCAATCACCAGGTACACAAGAAGAGGTGACATTAACACCTCCTTCAAAAGATAGAGGGGGGTATATTCGATTAGTAAAAGATAAAAACTACTATATTGATACCGATTCAATTTGGGTAGATAACCAAGATTTAAATCAGGTGCACTTTGATGCCGTGGTGAATTTGGATAAAGGTTTATATGTGTATCCAAATGAGAAAAGACGCTATGCGCGTTCTGTTCGCCAATATAAAATTTTAAACTGTAAGAACTACCATTTAACTCAAGTTCGTACTGATTTTTATGATGATTTCTGGGGTGAAGGTTTACGCGCCGCACCGAAAAAACAAGAGAAATACACCATTAGCTTAAAACCTAACACAACGCTCTATGCGGCTGCGCAAGTTATTTGTGTGAACTCAGATAGAAAACCTTCTTTAGAGTTAGAAGGCTCAAAAGCAAAATAATCAATTAAAGTGCGGTTAGAAATAACCGCATTTTTTATCTCTCAGACATTAATGAACAGGCAATAAAAAACGGTCAATATTCATTAAATATTGACCGCTCTTTTTATCTCTCAATGAAAGATTATTTCACACGAGAGACGTATTCGCCTGAACGAGTATCAACTTTGATTACTTCGCCGATTTGAACGAAAAGAGGTACTTTCACCACTGCACCAGTACTTAATGTTGCTGGTTTACCGCCAGTACCTGCAGTATCACCTTTAAGACCTGGGTCTGTATCGACGATTTCTAATTCAACAAAGTTTGGTGGAGTAACAGTAATTGGCGCACCATTCCATAAAGTCACGATACAATCTGCTTGGTCTAATAACCATTTTTCTGCATCACCTACAGCTTTTGCATCAGCAGAGTATTGTTCAAATGTTTCTGGGTGCATGAAGTACCAGAACGCATCATCTTTGTATGAATAAGTCAGGTTAAGATCCATAACATCAGCAGCTTCAACCGAAGTACCAGATTTGAAGTTTACATCTAATACTTTGCCTGAAATTAATTTACGAATACGAGTACGAGTAAAAGCTTGACCTTTACCTGGTTTAACGAATTCGTTTTCAACGATCACACAAGGCTCACCGTCTTGCATAAATTTTAGACCTGGTTTGAAATCACTGGTAGTATATGTAGCCATATTAAAAATATCCTAAAAAATAGAGATTGTTTGAAAGTGCGTATTTTAACCCGAAATATTGCGATTAGAGAAGAACAAAATTGGTTAGAAACCCTAAAAAATGCGATTTCTGATCCGAAAATCTTATTAAAAACCTTAAATTTGCCCGTTGAAGATTTTGCCGAGGATATCGCTGCTCGTAAACTTTTTGCTATGCGAGTGCCTTTGCCTTTTGTTGAAAAAATGGAAAAAGGGAACCCTAAAGACCCACTTTTTTTGCAAGTGATGACGGCTCAACAAGAATTTATCGAAGCGGAGGGGTTTGGCCAAGATCCTTTAGATGAGCAGCAAAAAAATGCCGTGCCTAATATTCTGCACAAATACCAAAATCGCTTGCTGTTTATGGCAAAAGGGGGCTGTGCAGTCAATTGCCGCTATTGTTTCCGTCGTCATTTTCCTTATGATCAAAACCCAGGCAATAAAACCAGTTGGCAACAAGCAATAGACTATATTGCCGCACATTCTGAAATCGAAGAAGTGATTTTTTCAGGCGGCGATCCGATGATGGCGAAGGATAGTGAATGGGCGTGGCTATTAGAACGCCTTGAAAAAATACCGCACTTACAACGTTTGCGTATTCATTCTCGTTTGCCGGTCGTGATTCCAGAGCGAATTACGGATGAATTTTGTGATTTATTGCTAAAAAGTCCACTACAAACAGTGTTTGTGACGCATATCAATCATCCGAGTGAAATTGATGAGGAACTCGCTTTCGCTATGCAAAAATTGGTAGCGGCTAAAGTCATTTTACTCAATCAATCAGTCCTTTTAAAGGATGTGAATGATAACCCACATACATTAAAAGTATTAAGCGATAAGCTGTTTCAAGCAGGAATTTTGCCTTATTACTTGCATTTGTTGGATAAAGTGCAAGGTGCGAGCCATTTCTATATTTCAGATGAGAAAGCGTTACAAATTTATAAAGAATTACAGGCACTCACTTCTGGCTATTTAGTACCCAAATTAGCTCGAGAAATCGGTGGAGAGCCAAATAAGACTTTATACACAGCGTAAGATCCGATAAAATACGATTCAATTTTTCACCGCACTTTTTGTGCGATCTTTAGTTTAGCAAATCGAGGTAATCCCGTGGATAATAAAAATCAACCTAACGACAATTCATCTCAAAATGAATTAGATTTAGGATTTAATCATTCAGACTCTGTGACACCAAGAAAACCAGTTAAACAAAGTGGCTCAATTTTTGATAAAGCCAAAGGTTTATTTGGTAAAAAAGAACAGGCAGATACACAATTCCATGTTCGTCGCGAACCAACTTTTGGTGCGGCAGCAAGCCAACCTTTTTCACCTTCTCAAGCATTCCAAAGTGAAACTACTGAACAGTCAGTGCAATCAAATGCTTTAGGCTCTCAAGAGTTTGTTGAAAATGTTCAAGTAGAAAACGTAGCGGAAGAAAAAGTGATTTTTGAAAACTCACCAGCAGAAGAGATTGTGGAAGAAGTGACGACTCAAGCAGAAACAGTTGCACCAACAGCCGCCACAGCAGCAAGTTTGAAATCACCTGAAAAATGGAAGGTTCTACAAATGTTACCAGAAAAACATCGCCGTTTATTTATTGCTATTTTGGGGTTAGTGGTATTACTGATCATTTTCTTCACTCTAAAACCAAATTCAGATACGGTAGAGTCTTTTGAACAACAAAACAGTAATGAAATTCCAGTTCAATTCCAATCATTGGATCAGTCTCAACCAGTTGAAACTACAGTATTAGATAACAATAATACTACGGCTCCTGCAACAACAGAACCATCAGCAAATGACGCTAAATCAAATACACCTCCAGCAATGGAATATGTAGGTGATAAAGCAGAGGTTGCTAAATCACAAACTGCAGAGCCAGCACAACAAACTGTTGCTCAACAACCTGCAACACAAGCTCCAGCTCAACCAACTGTTGCTCCGACAGCAGCTAAAGAGCCAGTGAAAACAGCACAACCAGCTGTAGAAAAACATACCGCAACAGTTGAGCATAAAGCAGAACCTCGTCGTGAACAAACACCTGTGGTTCAAGAGAAAAAACAACCTAAACCTGTAGCTGAAAAAGTGACAGCTCAACCGACTCAAACCGTGAAAAAAGAGTCAAGCAAAATTCAAGAAGCGAAACCAGTTGCTACTAAAGACAGTAAGGTTCAAATTGTGGAAGCGAAATCCGCAACCAACAAGACTGTGAAAGCTGCAGAACCAGTAGCTCAAACAGCTTCAACCGGTACAACAAAAACATTAACTGTGCCTCAAGGTGTTTCACTGATGCAAGTATTCCGTGATAATAAATTGAATATTTCAGATGTGAATACGATGACAAAAGCAAGCGGTGCTGGTAGTGCATTAAGCAGCTTCAAGCCTGGTGACAAAGTACAGGTTTCAGTGAATAGTCAAGGTCGAGTGAGTGAGCTTCGTTTATCAAATGGTGGCAAGTTCATTCGTCAAGCTGATGGTTCATACCAATATATAAAATAATCTTTAGTGGGCGAGCAATCGCCCATTTTTCTAGCTGAGATTGTTTATCCTTGCTCATTTTATAAAGTGAGCAATCATAAATAAACCTTGATGGAAATAGGATTCATGTTAAAAAAAATAGGCGTAATTTTGACCGCACTTTGGCTTTCCGCATGCTCGCAGAGTGTTGAGTTAAATAAAGCCACACCACAGAAAATGAAAGTGCAAACCGTTGATAAAAAATCCCAAAAGGGTTTAACAACCGTTTATTTGTGCAAAGACAATAAAGAAGTGAGTGTGGTTCATACCAAGCAAAAACAGAAAAGTAAAAAAACACTTAGTCAGGTCACGGTAACCTATAATGATGTGACAGAAAAACTGACGCGAGTAATTTCTGAACGTGGTAGAAATTATGCCAATATTCGTTGGTACTGGCAGGAGCGTGATGACTTTAGTCGATTACAAACTAGCGTAGGTGAAGTGCTCGCAGAACGCTGTGTTAAACAATCAAGTGAATTAAAATCAGGAAAATAATTCTTATATGGATCTCCAACGAGGCTTTGTATTGCATCGTCGTCCTTATAGTGAAACCAGCCTTTTGGTGGATTTATTCACTGAAGAAACAGGCCGTTTAACGGTTATTGCAAAAGGTGCACGCGCGAAGCGTTCTGCGTGGAAATCTGTCTTACAGCCTTTTACCCCATTACTTCTGCGTTGGTCAGGGAAAGGCGCATTAAAAACACTCACTAAAGCTGAACCGGCTGCGATTACATTACCTTTACAACAGACGGCTCTATACAGCGGATTTTATGTAAATGAGCTGATTATTCGAGTGATCGAGCTAGAAACTGCCAATCCACAACTTTTTCAGCATTATCTGCAATGCTTAACAGGCTTAGCCACTCAACCACAGGTTGAGCCTACATTACGTCTATTTGAATTTCATCTACTTAAAATTTTAGGTTATGGCATTGATTTTCTGCATTGTGCCGGATCAGGTTTGCCAGTGGATGAATCAATGACTTACCAATACCGCGCGGAAAAGGGTTTTATCGCTTCGTTGGTGAAAGATAACTTGACCTTTTATGGTCGAGATTTACTCGCCTTTGACCGTTTGGAATTCACCGATGAGGCGGTCTTACAAGCGGCAAAACGTTTCACTCGCATCGCACTTAAACCTTATTTAGGCGATAAGCCACTGAAAAGTCGAGAATTATTTACGCAAAACGTACTTTATTTAAAATAATCCCTTTCTTTGATACAAATAGATTAAAACACCATCATGGCTTTACTTTACGCTCCTCAAAAAAAACAGAAAATCACACAAAGAATCGTCGCTGAAATTCAGGATTTAGATTATCAAGGGCTAGGTGTCGCCAAAATTCAAGGTAAAACCTGGTTCATTGAAAACGCCTTGCCAACGGAAAAAGTGGAGGCAGTAGTGACCGATGAAAAACGTCAATATGGATTAGCGACTGCACAAAAATGGCTACAAGAGAGTAATCAGCGTGTTGAGCCACAATGTCATTATTATGAGCGTTGTGGTGGATGCCAAGGCCAGCATATTCCGGTGGAAATGCAACGTAAAGCGAAAGAGAAAGCCCTTTTTTCTCGTTTAAGTAAACTGCAAGCTGAGCCCATTCAATCAATGCCCATGATTTTTGGCGAACAATGGACTTATCGTCGTCGAGTACGATTAAGTTTACTGTGGAATGTGAAAAACAAAACCGTTGAGATGGGATTTCGTCAGAAAAACTCCAATCAGTTAGTCAGCATTCAGCAATGCTTAGTCGCAGAGCAAGTAATCAATGATCTTATCCCCAAATTGACCGCACTTTGGGCGCAATATTCAACCCCGAAACAATTAGGGCATATTGAATTGGTTTCATCGGATAATGGCGTCGCTATGTTGTTACGCTATAAAGGAAATCTAGCCGAAACTGACCGCACTTTGTTGCTTGAGTTTGCTCGTGTAAATGCCGTCAATTTGTTCCTGCAAGATGATCAAGGTATCCAACTTGTGCATGGCGAAATGCCTTATTATATGTTAGGCGATATTCGTTTATCTTTTGATATCCGCGATTTTATTCAAGTGAATACCCACTTAAATCAGCAAATGATTGAGACGGCTTTAGATTGGCTTGATTTGAATCAGGACGATCACGTTTTAGATTTATTCTGTGGTATGGGCAATTTCACGTTGCCTTTAGCTAGATGTGTGAAAAGTGCGGTTGGAATTGAAGGTGTTTTTGATATGGTGAAAAAAGCCCAATTGAATGCACAGTTTAATCACATCGATAATGTTGAATTTTATCAAGCTGATTTAGACCAGAGTTTTTCAGAACAGCCTTGGGCAAAACAACATTTCAATAAAATTCTTCTCGACCCGCCTCGCAGTGGCGCCGCTTTTGCATTGAATGCGTTGTGTGAGCTAGGTGCAGAAAGCATTCTTTATGTATCTTGCAACCCTGCAACCTTAGTACGAGATGCTGAAATTCTTCGCTCTTTCGGTTATCGCATCATCAAAACGGCCATGATTGATATGTTCCCGCATACCAGCCATTTGGAGTCGGTGACATTATTTGAAAAATAATATCAGCTCGCTAATAGTTCCTTACAATATTATTACATTGGGAAGTGATTAAATTATCAACCTTTTATTTTATTGTTTATTCTTTTCAGGCATAATTCTAATTACAACAACTTATAGAAAGGTTCTAGGTTTATGTCGTTTAGTAAAGCAGAAAAATTACAAATGTCAGAGGCGGATATTCGTTCCAAGTTTATTACTCCTGCTATTCGTAATGCAGGTTGGAATGAGCGTCAGATTCGAGAAGAGCACTCATTTAAAGCGGATAAAGAATTTACTGATGGGCAAATGGTCGTTGACCCTAAAACCAAAAAAGCGTCTAGAAAACAAGCTAAACGAGTAGATTATTTACTTTACCAATCAGCCAACCAAAAAATTGCAGTAGTTGAAGCCAAAGACAATAAACATACACCTCGTGATGGATTACAACAGGCTATGGATTATGCGCTTTTACTAAACACCCCCTTTGCTTATAGCTCAAATGGCGATGAATTTGTTGAACACGATTTTTTAACAGGAGCACAGCGTACTTTGCCGATGAGCCAATTTCCTACTCCTCAAGAACTAGAGGCTCGTTGGGCCAAGCAATATACAGCCGAAGAGCTCAAAATTATTCAACAACCGTACTATACGAGTGTAAGTGATAACTTTAAAGAACCTCGATATTATCAAGAAGTTGCAATTAATCGTACTATAGAGGCTGTAGCTAAAGGACAACAACGCATTCTTCTCGTTATGGCAACCGGTACAGGTAAGACGTACACAGCCTTTCAAATTATCCATCGTTTAAAAGCCAGTGGAACGAAGAAGAAAATTTTATTTCTTGCAGATAGAAATGTACTTGTTGATCAACCAATGACGCAAGATTTTAAGCCATTTAAAGAAACAATGGTAAAAGTGAGTAATAAGACTCTAGATAGCGCATTTGAAGTCTATCTAGCTCTTTATCAACAACTTGATGGTTCAGCTGATAATTCTCTTTTTAAACAGTTTAAACCCTCTTTTTTCGATCTAATTATCATTGATGAGTGTCATAGAGGGAGTGCTAAAGAGGATTCAAACTGGCGCTCAATTTTAGAATATTTTTCCTCTGCAACCCATATTGGTATGACGGCAACACCAAAAGAAACGGCAGATGCAAGTAATATCAGCTATTTTGGTGAGCCGATTTATACTTACAGTTTAAAACAAGGTATTGAAGACGGTTTTCTTGCACCTTACCGTGTAATTCGTGTCGATTTGGATTGTGATTTGAAAGGTTGGCGACCAACTAAAGGATTGAAGGATAAAGAAGGGCATGAAATCGAAGATCGTATTTACACGGTAAAAGATTTTGACTACAACATTATATTAGACGATAGAACCCGATTAGTCGCAGAACGTATTACTGAATTTTTAAAGAAAACAGATCGCTTAAGTAAAACTATAGTATTCTGTGCCAATATCAATCATGCGCAACGAATGGTAGCAGCTCTCTCTCACCTCAATGCTGATATGATGCATAAAAATTCAAAATATGTTTGCCAAATTACAGGTGATCAATCAGGCAAAAGTGCTGATCTTGAAGCGTTTTGTGATGTTAGTAATGAAAGTAAAGATTACCCCGTGATTGCTGTAACATCAAAGCTGATGACAACAGGCGTGGATAGTAAAACTTGCAAATTGGTAGTGCTTGATGCGAACATCAATTCAATGACTGAATTTAAACAAATTATTGGGCGCGGTACACGCTTGCGTGTCGATGCTGGTAAGGAGTTTTTCACAATTCTTGATTTTCGTGGTGTCACCCGTCTCTTTGCAGATCCTGCTTTCGATGGTGAGCCAGTGGTTATTCTTGATATCCCAGAAAACGCGCCAATCGTTGATATACCAGAGGATGATATAAATCCAAGAAACCCGAAACAACCTTCCGATGATAAAGTAGAGGAACCACCTCCTGTTTACAAACCAACTGTAGTTGTTAAAGCAGGGACGCTGAATCTCACGATCTTAGATGAAAAAGTGCAATACCTAAATGAACAGGGAAAACTTGTTCTAGAAGATATTGCAGAATTCTCTCAACGTGAAATCAAGAAAGATTTTACCAATTACGAACAGTTCCATTCAAACTGGCTAGAAAGTGGTGATGTTTTCACAAAATTTTATACTCATGATGAATGGATAAATGCTTTACGGAGAAAGGGCAATATTGGTGTTGATGTTGATACTTTTGATGTGTTAAGAGCAGTTAGTTATGGTAAAAAACCATTAACTAAAACAGAACGGGCAGACAAAGTTAAACAGAGTGGCTATTTATCTCAATACTCAAGTGAAAACCAAGAGGTTTTAGGTTTATTACTTGATGAATATGTGAAATCAGGCTCACAGGATTTAAGCAAAGCTGAGCTTCTTCAAACACCTAAATTTAGTCCATTCGGCGGTTTGGTTTCTATTATAAATAGTTTCGGCGGCAAAGCACTCTATCAGAAAGCGGTTAAAGGCCTAGAAAAAATCATTTACTCAGAATAATTAATCACTAAGGAACAACATGAGTTTAAATAATCTCGTAAAACGCTTGCAAGATGTTATGCGTAATGATGCAGGTATTAATGGTGACGCACAACGTATTGAACAAATTGTTTGGATTCTCTTTTTAAAAATTTATGATGCCAAAGAGCAGGAATGGAAATTACTTAATGATGGGTATCAATCTATCCTTCCAGATAGATTGAGCTGGGAGAATTGGGCGAAAGATAATAAAGATGGCAAAGCAATGACAGGCGAAGCGTTATTGAACTTCGTCAACAATGATCTTTTTCCTGTGCTGAAAAATCTTCCTGTTTCCCCACAAACACCAATGAACCAACGTATTGTCCGTGCTGCTTTTGAAGATAATAACAACTATATGAAAAATGGCGTATTATTACGTCAAGTGATTAATATCATTGATGAAATCAACTTCGAGCAATACCAAGAACGCCATGCTTTTGGGGATATTTATGAAAATATCCTAAAAAGTTTGCAAAGCGCGGGCAATGCAGGGGAGTTTTATACCCCGCGAGCAGTGACTGACTTTATGGTCAAAATGATTTCGCCAAAATTAGGCGAGCGTATTGCCGATTTCGCATGCGGGACTGGGGGATTTTTAACCTCAGCTTTAAAAGTATTAGAGCCACAAATTCAATCAGTAAATGACCGCATTTTGTTTAATAATGCCGTGTATGGTATTGAGAAAAAAGCCTTACCACATCTGCTTTGTATTACTAATCTCTTATTGCATGATATTGATACACCAAATGTGCATCATGATAACGCCCTTGAAAAAAACGTTAAAGATTATACAGAAAACGATAAGTTTGATGTCATTTTAATGAATCCTCCTTATGGTGGCTCCGAAATTGAGCAAATCAAGACAAACTTTCCTATTGAATTAAGAAGCAGTGAAACTGCCGATTTATTTATGTCAGTAATCATGTATCGCTTAAAGAAAAATGGGCGAGTAGCAATTGTGTTACCAGATGGTTTCTTATTTGGTGCAGACAATGCCAAAGTGGCAATCAAGAAAAAGTTAATCGAAACGATGAATTTACACACTATTATTCGCTTGCCACATAGTGTCTTTGCACCTTACACCTCGATTACGACCAATATTTTATTTTTCGATAACACGCAACCAACCAAAGAAACGTGGTTTTATCGCCTTGATATGCCTGAAGGTTACAAAAATTTCTCAAAAACGAAACCAATGAAGTTAGAGCATTTTAATGAAGTCATTGATTGGTGGTATAACCGTCAAGCTATTGAAGTTGAAGGTTTTGATAAGGCACGTTGCTATACGGCTCAAGAAATTATCGAACGACAATATAACTTGGATTTATGTGGCTTTCCTCATGAGGAAGAAGAGATTTTGCCGCCTGATGAACTTATTGCAAATTATCAGCAAAAGCGTACAGCTTTAAATGCTGATATTGATCGCATTTTGGCTAACATTACAGGGATTTTAGGAATCAAGTTATAAATCGAGCAGAAGAATCAATATGAAAGCACAGCAGTTAAAAAACGCCATTTTACAATTAGCCATTCAAGGAAAATTGGTTCCCCAAGATCCAAATGATGAGCCTGCAAGTGAATTAATAAAATGTATTCAATCTGAAAAAGAGCGGTTGATTTCCGAGAAGAAAATTAAAAAGCCGAAAGTAAAATCAGGAATTGTGGTTCGGGATGGTTTGCCTTACGAGATCATTAATGGCGTAGAACGTTGTATTGCAGATGAATTACCTTTTGAGATTCCTGAGAGTTGGTGTTGGATGAGGTTATCAGAAATTTGTTCTAATATTCATTATGGATATACGGCATCTGCTAGTTCGAAAGGTACACATAAATTATTAAGAATAACTGATATACAAAATAATAAAGTAAGTTGGAATGATGTTCCATTTTGTTCTTTATCAGAGAAAGAAGCTGAAAACTATACTCTTAAGAAAGGTAACATTGTTATAGCAAGAACAGGTGGCACAATAGGAAAATCTTTTTTAATTAATAATATCCAAGAACAATCTGTGTTTGCATCTTATCTCATTAGAATCGTTTTACTTTCACATGTATATGAAAAATATATAAGTTACTATCTTAATAGCCCATTTTATTGGGAGCAATTAAGATCCTATTCTATGGGGACTGGGCAACCTAACGTCAATAGTGTTTCTTTAGGTTGCTTGTTCATTCCTCTCCCTCCATTAAGTGAACAAAAACGCATTGTTCAAAAAATAGAAGAAGTATTTTCTCATATTGAATCTCTATAAAAGGGTGGGCTGAATGCCCCTCTTTTTTATTTGATGAGAGATTTGCACAAACACCAATTTATTATTGTTCCTACTCCGCGTAAAGATACACGAGTCGTAATACAACCCCACCTTAATTCGACAGTTATTAAATCCCATTTTCACAATCCAAGAGGGGATAAAGTGCGGTCAGAAAATCGAATGATTTTGCGAGCCTAGCTCTCGTTTGATGAGTTTTAATCACAAAAATGTTTCATATTCTGATAGAATAGTCAGACTTTTTTGTTGTCTTAAAAAGACAACTCGGTTGACAGGATGTCACCGAGCCATATTCATCAACAAGGGGGTATTATGGTTGCAGTTCGTGGTTCTCACTTATTAAATCCGCAAGATTTTGTGATCGAGCAATGGTGTTCGAGCCTTAAACTTCCTACCGCCACTGAAAAATCCCTGATTGATGCCTGGTATTACGCTCAAGCTAAAATAGCTGAACATGCCGATAAAATGGAAAATGCAGTGCTCACATTGCAATCCGGTGTGGAAATGGTGGAAATCCTGCATGAAATGAATATGGACAGTGAGAGTTTGCTCACTGCGATGCTATTCCCATTAGTAGCCAACCAACTCGTAGATTGGGAACAAATTCAAGAAGATTTTGGTCCTAAAATCACCAAATTACTCAAAGGCGTGGAAGAGATGGATAACATCCGTCAGCTCAACGCCAGTCATTCTGCTAATGCCTCTCAAGTGGATAATGTACGCCGTATGCTCCTCGCTATGGTGGACGATTTCCGCTGTGTGATCATCAAACTCGCCGAACGCATTACCTTTCTTCGCGATGCGGAAAATCATTTTTGCGAAGAAGAAAAAGTGTTGGCAGCCAAAGAATGTTCCAATATTTATGCCCCATTGGCGAACCGTTTAGGTATCGGTCAATTGAAATGGGAGCTGGAAGAT
>OGIU01001089.1_pt1 | contig 13719 bp, 7 predicted proteins | sample 1571791 | NCBI WGS metagenome assembly OGIU01 (sample SAMEA2582104, study PRJEB24529) | metagenome | biome: Human gut stool | place: China | collected 2011
TGTGAAGGAATGTATGATGATTACACCGACGCCGGGGTCAAAGCCGACAGTGAGCGTATCACATTTGTTACAAGAAAAGAATAAAGGAGAAATGATACATGGCAGATTATATTGTTAGAGCAACCGCAGCAGGTGCCGCAATCCGGGCATTTGCAATTACATCGAGGGATCTGGTGGAGACCGCCAGACAGGATCACAATACGTCCCCGATCATGACGGCAGCCCTGGGACGTCTGTTGTCCGGCGGTGCGATGATGGGAACAATGTTAAAAGGGGAAAAGGATCTTCTGACCCTGCAGATTCAGTGCAGCGGTCCGGCCAGGGGACTTACCGTTACTGCGGACGCCAATGGACATGTCAAGGGATTTGTCAATAATCCGATTGTGGAACTTCCGCCAAACAAAGACGGACATTTAAATGTAGGGGGCGCGCTGGATCTCGGTATTTTGAGCGTCATCAAAGATATGGGACTAAAAGAGCCATATGTGGGACAGTGTCAGCTGCAGACAGGAGAGATTGCAGAAGATTTAACCTATTATTTTGCAACTTCCGAGCAGATTCCGTCTGCGGTAGGATTGGGCGTGCTGATGAACAAAAACAACACGGTGCGTCAGGCCGGCGGATTTATTATTCAGCTTATGCCGTTTACGAGTGACGAGATCATTGAAAAACTGGAAAAGCGTATTGCAGAGATCGATTCTGTGACTATGATGCTGGAGCGAGGACTGACACCGGAAGGAATTCTCGAAGAAATTCTCGGAGATTTCGGCTTGGAAATCACCGACAAAATTCCGGCAGCATTTGTCTGTGACTGTTCCAAGGAGCGGGTATCCCGCGCACTTTCGACGCTCAGCAAAAAAGATATCGATGACATCATCAATGATGGGGAGAGCATCGAGGTAAAGTGCCAGTTCTGTAACAAGGCATATGAATTTTCCGTAGAGGAATTAAAGGAGTTGAGAAAGTGAGACAGGGATTTGTAAAAGCAGCTGCAGTCACACCGAAAATTAAAGTGGCAGATACAAAATACAATGCAGAACTGATTCTGGATATGATGAAAGAAAGTACCCGGCAGGGAGCAAAGATTGTAGTTTTTCCGGAACTTTGTCTGACCGGCTATACCTGTCAGGATCTGTTTTTGCAGGAACGTCTGCTGCAGGGCGCAAAGGATGCGCTGATGAAATTAGTAAAAGAGAGTGCTTCACTGGACGCCATTTTTTTCGTGGGACTTCCCTTTGAAATCCTTGGAAAATTATACAATGTGGCGGCAGTGTTTTCCCATGGAGAAGTGCTTGGACTTGTACCGAAGAGTTATCTGCCGAATTACAATGAATTTTATGAGGCGAGACATTTCGTATCCGGAGCAGAGCTTGCGACAGAGGTGGTTCTGCCGGACGGAAGCTGTGTTCCTGCGGACCGGGATCTGCTTTTTGTCTGTGAGCAGATGCCGAAACTCAGAATCGGTGTGGAACTGTGTGAGGATCTGTGGACACCGAATCCGCCGAGTATCTCCCATGCACTGGCGGGGGCGTCTGTTCTGGTGAATTTGTCGGCTTCGAATGAACTGACCGGCAAAGACAGTTACCGCAGGGAACTGGTAAGTGGCCAGTCTGCACGTCTTCTTGCGGCATATATTTATGCGTCAGCGGGAGAGGGAGAGTCTACACAGGATCTGGTGTTCTCCGGGCACAACATCATTGCGGAAAACGGACAGATCCTTGCGGAATCCAAGCGTTTTGGACATGGCATCCTGTATTCGGAGATTGATGTGGAACGTCTCTGTGCACAGCGCCGCAGAATGACAACTTTTGTCACTGAGGATCAGACACATACCGAGATTCTGTTCTCTTTAAAAATAGAAGAAACAAAACTGACGCGGTTTATTGATCCGGCACCGTTTGTGCCAACAGACAGACAGAACAGGGAAAAGCGTTGTGATGAAATTCTGATGATTCAGGCAATGGGACTAAAAAAACGTCTGGAACATACCGGAGCCAATGCTGTGGTAGGTATTTCCGGAGGACTGGATTCGACGCTGGCACTGCTGGTGACCGTGCGTGCCTTTGATCTGTGCGGGCGGGATCATAAGGGAATTACGGCCGTCACCATGCCGGGATTCGGGACAACCGACCGCACATATGACAATGCTGTCAAACTGATTCAAAGCCTTGGGGCAGAATTTGTGGAAGTGGATATCTGTCAGGCGGTAAATGTGCATTTTTCGGATATCGGACAGGACCCTTCGGTGCATGATGTGACATATGAAAATTCCCAGGCGCGGGAACGCACGCAGATTCTGATGGACATTGCGAACAAAAAAAATGCGCTTGTGATCGGAACCGGAGATCTGTCGGAACTTGCACTGGGGTGGGCAACGTACAACGGAGATCATATGTCCATGTATGCCGTGAATGCTTCTGTGCCAAAGACACTGGTCCGGCATCTGGTGCGTTATTATGCGGATACCTGTGAGGACAAGCAGCTTTCCGATACACTGTATGATGTATTGGATACACCTGTTTCTCCGGAGCTTCTGCCGCCGGAAGACGGAAAAATTTCACAGAAGACCGAGGATCTGGTAGGTCCGTATGAACTGCATGATTTCTTCCTGTATTATATGTTGCGTCAGGGATTTTCCCCTGCAAAAATTTATCGTCTGGCAAAAATTGCATTTGCAGGAACTTATGAAGATGCATTTATTTTAAAATGGCTGAAAACGTTCTGTCGCAGATTTTTTGCGCAGCAGTTTAAACGTTCCTGCCTTCCGGACGGCCCGAAAGTCGGATCTGTTGCTGTTTCTCCGAGAGGAGATCTGCGTATGCCGAGTGATGCGTGTGCAACATTGTGGATGGAGGAACTGAATACGATTTCTTAGAAAAATACATTTTTTATTCGAATCTTAACCGCCATTATGCTATAATGAAACATACGGATGCAAGAGATAAGGAGAAAGAAGATTCGGATGAAAAAAACATTGTATATCATAAGAGATATAGCCATTACCGTCGGGATTCAGCTGGTGTGTTTTATGGTCTGTTTGTGGATACAAAACAGTACTGTGGAAAATGCGCTGATCCCGGCAGTATCTATTTTTGGAGTCTTTCTGACTTCTGTGATCACACCGGGGTATCTGTATGGTGTGGCAGCTGCAATTCTCAGCGTTCTTGAATTGAATTTTGCTTTCACATTTCCATTTTTTCACTTTAATTTTTCCATACCGGAGAATATGGCATCGGCAGTGATCATTATACTGATGGCTTTGATTACCTGTGGGTTTACCACCAAAATAAAGTATAATAAAATTCTCGAAGAAGAGAGAGAAAAAGAAAAAATCCGTGCAGACATATTCCGTGCGGTTTCCCATGATCTTCGGACTCCGCTTACCACGATCTATGGCTCCAGCTCGGCGCTGCTTGATCCGGATAATGATTTTACGAAGGAACAGCGGACAAAGATGATGCAGGACATCCAGCAGGATGCACAGTGGCTTTTCCGGATGGTTGAGAACCTGCTTTCGATCACAAAACTTGACAGTGGAAAAGTAAAAATCATTAAGACACCTACGGTTTTGGATGAGCTGATTGATTCGGTGATTTTAAAGTTTCATAAAAGATATCCGGATCAGGAGGTTGAAATTGATATTCCGGATGAATTTGTGGTAATTCCCATGGATGCAATCCTGATCCAGCAGGTGTTGATCAATATTTTAGAAAACGCGGTGCAGCATGCAAAGGGAATGGTGCACCTGGGACTGAAGGTATTTCTTGTGGCGGACAAAGCCGTATTTGAAGTACAGGATGATGGATGTGGAATTCCGGAAGAAAAATTAAAATCCGTTTTTTACGGGAGTCATGAGCCGTATGAGGTATCTTCCGATTGCAAACGGAGCAATGCAGGAATAGGACTGGCAGTGTGCGCAACAATTATCAAAGCGCACGGTGGAAAGATCAAGGCAGAAAATAAGAAAAATGGAGGTGCACTTTTCCGGTTTTATCTGGATATGGAGGAGAAGGAACAGGCATGAACGGAAATAAATATAAGATTTTAATTATTGAGGATGATGAACATATTAACAATCTGGTGGCTACACTTCTGGAGGCAAACGGATATCAGACATTATCGGCATATTCCTGCGAAGACGGAATGATGATGTATGCTTCTCACAGACCGGATCTCGTTGTTTTAGATCTGGGACTTCCGGATCAGGACGGAATGACTTTTTTAAAGCGGTTACGGAAAGATTCCCTGACGCCGGTGATTGTGCTTTCTGCCAGGTCAGATGAAAAAGATAAAGTGGAGGCTTTGGATATGGGAGCCAATGATTATGTTACAAAACCATTTGGCTCCAATGAATTTCTTGCGCGGATACGTTCTACGCTCCGCATGACAACACATCGCATGCAAAACGGAATGTTTCCGGGTGGAAAATTTAAGGCTTCCGGTCTGACCATTGATTACGATGCAAGAAGAGTTTTCTTGCATAAAAAAGAAGTGAAGCTGACACAGACAGAGTACAATATCATTGCAGCATTGTCGGAACATGCGGGAAAGGTTATGACATACTCAGCCATTATCAAAGAGATCTGGGGGTATAACGATGAGGGCAGCATCAAAAAACTGCAGGTCAATATGGTAAATATCCGTAAGAAGCTGGGAGCCAGACCGGGAGAAAAAAATTATATTGTAAATGAACTGGGCGTAGGGTATCGCATGTGCGAGGCGGATGAGGAAACCTTATAGCTGTAATTTAGAGGAGATAGATAATACAAAAAGAGGAAAAACGTTTTTTTCGTTTTTCCTCTTTGATTTTTTGCTTTGTTTATTTTATTATGTAAAATAAATTATAAGAGCTGAATACCATGTTCCTCGCAGGCTGCAATTGTTTCTTCCGGCCAGAGAGAACTCTGCACTTCGCCGATATGAGCTTTGCGAAGGAAGAACATACAGATACGGGACTGACCAATTCCTCCGCCGATGGTATAAGGAAGTGTTCCATCGATGATGGATTTCTGGAATGGCAGATCCTTGCGTTCCGGACAGCCGGCTTTGTCAAGCTGGGAAATCAGAGCAGTTTTGTCTACACGGATACCCATAGATGAAAGTTCAACGGAACGGTCCAGTACTTTATCCCATACCAGCAAGTCACCGTTCAGACCGGGAAGACCGGTTGCGGGGTTGATGGTGGTATAATCATCATAGTCCGGTGCGCGAAGGTCATGTTCTTTGCCATCACTCAGTTTGCCTCCTATACCTATAATAAATACGGCGCCATATTTTTGTGCGATAGCGTGTTCACGTTCTTTCGGAGTCTTGTCCGGGTACATTTGGCAAAGTTCTTCAGAATGGATAAAGTGAATGTCATGGGGTAGGAAGGGTTTGATTTGTGGATACATTTCGCATACCATGTATTCTGTGCGGCGCATAGCGGCATAGATGCGGGTTACTATCTCTTTCAAAAATTCGATAGTGCGCTGTTCTTTGGTAATGACGCGTTCCCAGTCCCATTGGTCTACATATAATGAATGCAGGTTACCCAGTTCTTCGTCGGCACGGATGGCATTCATATCTGTGTAGATGCCATATCCCGGTTCGATATTGTATTCGGCCAGAGTCAATCTTTTCCATTTGGCCAGTGAGTGGACTACTTCGGCTTGGGCATCTCCCAAATCTTTAATGGGGAAAGATACCGCACGCTCTGTTCCACTCAGGTCGTCGTTGATACCCATTCCTTTCAATACGAATAGGGGGGCGGTTACACGACGAAGGCGTAATTCTGACGACAAGTTCTGTTGGAAGAACTCTTTTATCTGCTTGATACCTAGCTCTGTCTGTTTCAAGTCGAGCAAGGCTTTGTAGTTAGCTGGTTTAATAAGATAGCTCATTATAATTGGGTCAAGTTGTTTTAATTGCTTGCAAATATAGAAATTATTTGTGATATTGCTACTTTTTTAGCTGAAAATATAATCAAATTGATTGTTTTATGCTTAAATTAACGAGCAAAATATTATTATGATAGATAATTTTCTCTATTTATTAGGAGAAAGAAGATATATTTTGTACTTTTGCGCGTCCAAGTTACAAATGCACCCGTAGTTCAATGGATAGAATACCGGATTCCGGTTCCGACGATATGAGTTCGATTCTCATCGGGTGTACAATAAAGCCGTGCTTTTAAAGAGCACGGCTTTATTGTTGTTTTACTTTTCTGTTATACTTTGGTTTAATTGGTAATTGGGTTTATTCATCTTCTTTATTATTCTCGCTTTCCTCACTTGAATTTATTTGTAGAACACTTTTGGCATTTAAAGGAGAAATGGCTGACCTTCCGGTTTTTTCTTCCAATTCCAGTCTTGCATTCCGGGCAATGTTGCCGCCCTGTTTAGCTACTTCTATATGGTCGGTGAATGATTCCGGGTTGTTAGTTTCTGAAATTTGTTTTGTGGATAATTCAGCAAGCATGTTCAGGACAAGTTCCGTATTCGTCATGTTGTCCCGAAGGTTTTCTTTCTTCAATCCTTTATACTTTTTGTATTCCTTAGTGGTCTTGCCAGACCAAGTTTTGGTAATAATATCGGTGAGGGTTGCGAATTGGACTCCTTCTTGCAATCCTTTTCTTTTCCATTCATCGGTCAGGTCTTTACGGATTTCGATGCTTTTGAGACGCTGGTTAATCCAGTTATCGGAATATCCCAGTGCTTTGTATTCCATCATAGCACGGTCTATAGTGAGTTCCGGGTCTTGCATTTCATCTAGGCGTTCTTTTGCGACTTGTGCCATCCATAGTTTGAACGGTTCTGCTTTGGGGGAAGGGATGGACTGGATGAGACGGAATAGCTGTTCGGTTGTGGCAACATCTGTTTTGTAGAATTTGCCGTCCGATGATGGTAATTTCAGTTGGTGACAGTTTGTCACCAACTCACTTCCTTCAGCTTTGAGACGTTGTTTCAGCTTGTTCCAATACTTGCGTCCGTCCACACTGTCAGTGAGTACACTTACTACATCTACAATGGAAAAATACCATTCTTCTGTTTTATCATCCCATACAGTACGGATTTTCTTATCCTCGAATATCTTTATTGCATCTTTTTTAGTCATAGCATTTTATTTTTTGAATAGTAGTCATATTGAATTGTTTTAATGACTCACAAATGTAGCATATAAATTCTTACCGCGAAAGGGAATATAGTGGGAATTTGTTTTGCTTTTCTTATCGGGTGTACAATTTAGCAACCTCTTTACGAGTTTTCGTAAGGAGGTTTTTTCTTACTCCATGTTTCTTTCTGTGAACCTTTTCTTCCCTTTCCGGTTCTTCCCTTATGAAACTTTTGAAAATATCACTTCATATTTAGCATATTCTAAAAAATAAACGCTAATAAAGGATATTGTTTCTTTTATATCTTGCATATACTAAATGTGCAAGCATATATTCGTGGGTGATTCTAAAATAATTTGATTTATAGATTGCTTTAGAACTGGCATTTAATTAAACTATTTTATTTAAACATTAAAATCAAGCAAATCTGAGATTCATGAAAAAGGCTCTCTTTCTTATCGTATGCCTGTGTTTTTCAATAAACATGATGGCGCAAACAAAGTCGATAACGGGGCTGGTGGTAGACGCCACCGGCGAACCCATTATCGGCGCGAGTGTCCTGGAGGTAGGGACAAACAATGGTACAATAACCGATGTAGACGGTAACTTTAACATGCAAGTGCCTGTAGGGGCAAAGCTGGATATAAGTTACCTGGGATACAAAACCCAACAGATTGTAGTAGGGGCAACGAACAGCTACAAAGTAGTATTGAAAGAAGATGCGGAAATGCTGGATGAAGTCGTGGTAACAGGCTACGGCATGAGCCAGAAACGTTCGTTAATGACTAACTCCATTTCAAAACTGGACGACAAAGTATTGCAGAATGCGGCAATGGGCAATGCGGCACAATCTCTGCAAGGTACGGTTAGCGGTTTGCGTGTGACAAATACTTCGGGTAAGCCGGGTAGTTCGCCCAATATCGTTTTGCGTGGAGGTGCATCTATCAATAAGAACCTGGAAGGTCCGTTGGTGGTAGTCGATGGACTGGTACGTTCTATGGACGACATCAATCCTTCGGATATTGAGTCCATACAGGTGTTGAAGGATGCCGCTTCCACCGCTATTTATGGTGCGCGTGCCAACAATGGTGTCATTTTGGTAACCACCAAGAAAGGGGTGGAAGGCAGGACACAAATCACCTATAAATTTAAAGGAGGCGTGAACTTTGCACGCGAAGGGTATAAATACCTGGGTGCAGAAGATTACTTGTACTACCAACGCTTGGGATGGCAACGAACGAATGGCAATTCAAGTATGGAAAACCAAAAAGGTTTTGGCGTAAACTCCGGAGTGGATTTGGCTTTTATGACGGATGACAACCGGCATTTATTGAATGAAGGGTGGCAATCAATGGCAGACCCGACAGACCCGAACAAAACTTTGATCTTTAGAAACCATGCCGGAGAGTTGCATGACTTGACTTTCCGCAATGCCGCTTTCACACAAGATCATTACTTGAACCTGGCGGGAGGAAATGATAAAGGCACTTTTTCTTCTTCTTTGGGATATTATTCTGAAAACGGTCAGATTATATCAACCAACTATAAGCGTGTGAATGGTACTATCAATGGTTCGTACAAGTTACTTCCTATCTTAACGGTAAATGCCGGCGGTAGTTTCTCCTGGTCCAAGATGCCCGACCTGTGGACTTATGACTTGAAAAGTCCTTGGAACGGAGAAACCGGTGAGTATGAATTATTCTATCGTACCATGAGTATGTTTCCCACTTGGAATCCTTGGAACGAAGACGGAAGTCCGGCTGCCGGATGGAGCAATCAGGATGGTAACCCTTACTATTGGAAAGATAAGTTGACCCGTTCTACAACAAACCGCAAGACTTCATTTAATATAGGTTTTGCATTGGAGATCCTTCCGCAACAGTTGTTCCTGAATGGAAACAGTTCGATGTATTACACGGATTATCAGTTTGAGTTGTTCGAAAAGAAGTACCAGCAGATAGGACAGGCTCCTAATACAAACCGCAATGCTTCTCAAACCAATTCAAAAGTCTTCCAACAGCAACATGCCTTGACTTTGGAATATAAGAAAGGTTTTAGCGGGCATAACATCAATGCCATGTTGGGCGGTGAGTATTTCGATTACCAGTATCAGTATTTGGAAGCCCGTGTATCCGGTGCTCCTACAGATGATATACCGACTTTGAATGCCGGAACAAACCGTACTTATACATCTTCTACCAAGACCGGTTACCGGATTCTTTCCGGTTTTGCCCGCGTTAATTATGACTATAATTATCGCTATATGCTGTCATTGGTAGCCCGCTATGATGGTATCTCCAAATTATCCGATAACCGTTGGGGATTCTTCCCGGGCATATCTGCCGGTTGGAATGTGCACGAGGAGGCTTTCTTTAAAGATTCCAAGTTCTCTGAAATCGTATCATTGATCAAGCCGCGTATCAGTTACGGTCTGAATGGTAATGTAAATGGTATCGGAAACTTTGATGTATATGGAAAGTATGGTTCGGTAGGCGCTTATAATGGCAATCTGGGGTATTTGAATACAGGAGTTGTCAATAGCAAACTGCGTTGGGAAAAGAGCCATACGTTTGAACTCGGACTTGACTTGGGTTTCTTTAATAACCGTGTGCACATGATTATGGATTATTATAACCGTACCACTTCCGATTTGCTCACTGATGTAAACTTGCCGGAATATACAGGATTCCCTTCATTTAAGACCAACCTGGGCACTATCAGTAACCGCGGTTTCGAATTGGAAGCCAAAGTGAATCTGTTGACCAAGAAAGACTGGTCATGGGATGTGACGGCGAATACTTCTTTCGTGAAAAATATGGTGAAGAAACTGCCTTTCAACGGCAATGTGAATAATCGCCAAGGTGGTGAACAGATATGGGACCCGAAATCCAACTCATTGGTTTGGGTAGGCGGCATTCAGGAAGGGAAAAGCCTGGGAGATATTATTGCCTACAAGCAAGTACGCATCTTGCGCGACTGGGACGATGTGAGAAACAATGCAGGTGACTTTATAGACGAAGTGGCCAACCTGTATGGTCCGAATAAAGCTGCCGAATATGCAGGCAAACCGGGATGGAAACCCATCGAACCGGGAGATGTGTTGTGGGATGACAAGAACGGAGACCATATTATCAACTCTTACGACCGTGAAGTGGTAGGCAATATCTACCCGAAATGGACGGGAGGTTTCTCCACCACTTTGAACTATAAGAACTGGTCTTTGTATGGCCGTTTTGATTACGCAGTGGGGCACACCATCTATAATGACTTGAAAGCAAGAATCCTGGGACAGTATAACGGTTCGTTCAATTTGATTACGGATGTAAAGAACTCATGGTCTGAAACCAATCAGGATACAAGCATTCCTAAATTCTACTGGGCAGACCAGAATGCGAAGAAGAACATTACCCGTTCCAATAACGGAACCACGAACCTGAACAATAACAACTCCAGTTTCTATGAAAAAGGAAACTATCTGTGTTTGCGTGAGGTGACATTAAGCTATAAGTTACCGAAGAACCTGATAAATAAGGTATTCCTGACGGATGCATCCGTATATGTTACCGGTCAGAACCTGTTCTACATTACCGGATATGACGGTACTTCGCCGGAGCCGGTTATGGATATTCAGGCAAATGGCCGCGGAGGTATAGACAACGGACGTTATCCCACACCGAGAACAGTATTATTTGGTTTGCAACTTTCATTTTAATGACTAAGAAGACATGAAAATAAAAAAGATTATATGGGCTTTTGCCGCATCTGCCCTGTTGATAAGCGGATGCACATCACTGGATATGGACCCGGTGAGTGATATTACGGATTTGAATTATTGGAAGACTCCGGAACAGTATGATTCCTTTGTTTATGGATTGCACAGCCGTTTCAGAAGTCAGACTTGGAATCTGTTCTTGCTGGGAGAGGCTAGAAGTGATGTGTTTGGCGATACTCCTTTCGGTGGAGAAGCCACACAGGGAATGGAGCGCTTTCCTTATAATACACTGAATGCAGAGAATACGGGTATCACCGGTTTTGGCAATTTGTATCAGAATATAAACCAGATGAACTTGTTCATCAGCAGGACTCTGAATACGGATGTCCTGAGTGAAAGTGCCAAGAATTACTATTTGGGACAGGTTTACGGACTGCGTGCCTACTATATGTATCAGTTATATCGTTCCTGGGGAGATGCAGTGTTCACGGAAGAACCCAGTTTGGGATTTGAAGTAGGCAAACTGGCAAAGGAAGCAACTCCTGCGGCCGAGATCTTTGAACAGGTGAAAGAGGATATTCAGTCTTCCTTAGATTACTTTGGTTCCAACTATACTATAAAGGAGAAGAAATCCTTATGGTCTAAAGCTGCGACGTTGATGCTGAAAGCCGATGTGTTTTTGTGGAGCGCCCATCGTGACGGAGGCAAGGCGGATGCACAGGTTGCCAAGAATGCTTTGACGGATATACAGAATAATATCAGCCGTAGCAATCTAGACTTGATGGATACTTATCAGGGAGTATTCAACTATGATAATAAAGGTAATAAGGAAATCATCTTCACCATACATAATGAATTGTTTGAATACAATCTATGGAATGGGAATAACGATTTATTCCCCCAAGCTGATTATTTAGGTAAATTCTATAATGCAGATGGCACCTTAATAAATACGGCTGTTGAAAATAACTTCGGCATTATGCGTCTGATGGTGAAGTTGGAGAACTTCAAAAAGTTCTTGTCGGGTGATACCCGTCGGGATGTGACATTGAAAGACGTATATAATAAGGAAGAAAACGGAGATCTGGTACTGGTAGGACTTTATCCGCATAAGTATTGGGGCGTTATGAACGGCAGCACACGTGTGCGTTGTGATGATTATCCTATTTATAGATATTCTGATTTGTTGTTGATGTTGGCTGAGGCTAAAGTTTTGCTTGGTGAAGACCCGTCTGCTGAGATAAACCAGGTGCGTCAACGTGCTTTCGGTGCCGATTATGATGCTGCCACTATAGGATTCCCTAACCAGGCGATTGATAAAACTCCGATGGATGCCATATTGCAGGAACGGTTATTTGAATTTATGCTGGAAGGCAAGCGTTGGTATGATTTGCGTCGTTTGGGTGATTCGTATGTACTTAGTCACACTCCGGCACAGTCTGCTCGTTTGCTGTGGCCTATCAATCAGGGAGCTCTTACTAATAATCCTTTGTTGAAACAAACGCAAGGTTATTAAAATACAGAGAGCTAAAACAAGATAGTTAATAAAAAGGTGGTGCTCTTTATAAAATTAATAAAGAAATCACCTTTTTATTTGCTCTATTCAATTAAAACTTTTATTTTTACCCCCGTAAAATTATAAATATTATGAGAAACCCTAACTTATTACTGCTAATTGTTGTTTTTATACTAGCACCCTTCAAGTTGAGTGCGGCGGCAGATACAGTTGCTGTTCGCGAAACCCGGATTCCTGTGTTGATTGAGAGACAGGACAATGAGTTGTTTAATTTGCGCATAGAGGCTACTCAGAGCCAAATGCTGAATGAAGTGAAGTTGAACTTCGGCAAAGACGTGAATTTAAATGAGATTGAGGCTGTCAAGCTTTACTATGGCGGTACTGAGAGTGTGGAGAGGAAAGGAAAGACCTACTTTACTCCGGTAGATTATATTTCAAGTAATACTCCGGGAAAGACACTGGCTGCCAATCCTTCTTATTCCGTGTTGAAAGCAGAAGTGAAGGCTCCGAAACGTGAAGTCGTATTGAAAGCAGATCAAAAACTGTTTCCGGGCGTAAACTATTTCTGGATCAGTTTGCAGATGAAGCCTACCGCTTCCATACTTTCCAAAGTATCTGCCGAAATAACAGAAACAAAGGTAGATGGACAAGCAGCTCCTTTGAATATCGTTCGCAAAGCCGAAACCCACTATATGGGAGTAGGTGTGCGCCATGCAGGTGATGATGGTGTAGCTGCCTATCGCATCCCCGGATTGGTAACTTCTAATCAAGGAACTCTGCTGGGCGTGTATGATGTACGTTATAATAACAGTGCAGACTTGCAGGAATACGTGGAAATCGGTCTGAGCAGAAGCACAGACGGTGGACAAACTTGGGAAAAGATGCGCATCCCCATGGCATTCGGCGAATATGATGGTCTGCCTAAGGCACAGAATGGAGTAGGTGACCCCGCTATCTTGGTAGACAAGAAAACCGGAACTATCTGGATTGTAGCTGCCTGGACACATGGTATGGGTAATGGCCGTGCATGGTGGAACTCTCAACCCGGCATGGATCGTAACCACACAGCACAGTTGATGATGGTAAAGAGTGACGATGATGGTAAGACTTGGTCCGAACCTATCAATGTAACGGAACAAGTGAAAGATCCTTCTTGGTACTTCTTGTTGCAAGGGCCGGGCAGAGGCATTTCAATGGAAGATGGCACCTTGGTATTTGCCAGCCAATATATAGGTAGCGACCGCATTCCCAATGCAGGTATCATTTATAGCAAGGATCATGGCAAGACATGGAATATCAGTACATTGGCCCGCACTAACACCACAGAAGCACAGGTAGCCGAAGTAGAACCGGGCGTATTGATGCTGAATATGCGCGATAACCGTGGCGGTAGCCGTG
>OGIU01001092.1_pt1 | contig 13701 bp, 16 predicted proteins | sample 1571791 | NCBI WGS metagenome assembly OGIU01 (sample SAMEA2582104, study PRJEB24529) | metagenome | biome: Human gut stool | place: China | collected 2011
CGCAGGATGCCCCGAGCGACGGTTCCTAACAGGGCGGCGGGTCGGCGGGGCAAGCGTCTTATGTCATGATAGTTGTTGTTACTCTAAATATATGAATTAGAAAATAATAAAAAAGCACCAAAACGGTGCTTAGAATATGCAAAATAATGCTTGCATTATTATATTTTTTATTTACTTTTTGTCGGATAAACCCAAGATATAGTCCGAGGAAACACCAAAATAAAGACAAAGTTTAATTAGAATTGAAATTGGTATTTCACGTTTTCCGTTTTCATATTGTGAGTAAGTATTTTGTGCAATGTTTAAGTAAGCACAAATATTTTTCTGTGTAAGATCACGATCTTCTCTTAATGCTTTGATTCTTTCCCAATATTCCATATATATTCTATACCTCATTTATAGAATATATTATCAAAATCTTAGTTTTATATTGTTTAATATCTCAAAATGAGATATACTATACGCGAAGAATATCACAAAATGAGATAATACTAGGAGGAAAAAAGAATGAGGAAAAAAGTTGTTGTTGCGTTGGTAGCTGCTATGTCTTTGACGATTGCAGGAACTGGAACCGTATTTGCTATGAATAATTTTCATATGCATGGAGAAAATTGTGAATGGGTAGTTGATAAGGAAGCATGGGATGAAATCGTAAAACATCCAGAAGAAGGTCACTTTGAGACTCAGACAATTCCAGCTTGGGATGAAATTGTAAAACACCCAGAAGAAGGTCACTACGAGACACAGAAAGTCCTTGTAAAAGATGCTTGGGACGAGACAGTTCACCATGAGGCTGTTTATGAAGACAAAGAAGTATGGGTAGTAGATAAGGCAGCTTGGGATGAAGAAGTACGTAATCCTGCAAAAGATGTTTATGAACTTCATTATTTCTGTAATGGTTGTAAGAAAGACTTTGGTAGTAATGCAAATGGTGGATATGATGCTGTAATGGCTCACAACAGAGAGCAGATGCTCGCAGGTAACACAGCTTGTGGTGGATGGCATGACGGTCAGGTTCTTGTAGAAGAGGGGTATGATATTATCCACCATCCAGAAGAAGGTCACTACGAGACTCAGAAAGTCCTTGTAAAAGAAGCTTGGGATGAAATTGTACATCACGAAGCTGTTTACGAAGACAAACAGGTATGGGTAGTAGACAAAGAAGCTTGGGAAGAGACTATCCACCACCCAGAAGAAACAAAAGAAGTATGGGTAGTAGACAAAGAAGCTTGGGAAGAGACAATTCACCACGAAGCTGAGGGGCATTGGGAATGTGAGGAAACACCAGACAATCCGGATCAGAAGCCAGAAGAGCCAGAGAATCCAGAGCAACCGGAGAATCCAGATCAGAAGCCGGAACAGCCGGAGAATCCAGATCAGAAGCCAGAACAGCCAGAAACACCGGATGCAGAAAATCCAGAGAGACCAGATCAGCCGGAAGCAGAAGCACCGAACAATCAGCCAGAAGCAGATAAAGAAGAGACACAGACTCCGGCAACAGAAACAAAGAAAGAGGGAACATCTCCAAAAACTGGCGACACAGCTTCCGCACTTCCAGTTGCAGGAGCAGGACTTGCTTCACTCGGAGTTGCCCTTGCAACCATCTTAAAGAAACGGAAATAATTAAAAAAATTGAGTAGGCAGAAATTTCTTGTAAGAAAAATTCGCCTACTCTTTTTATTTATAGAGAGTTTTCATCTAGAGATAATGTATCAGTAAATTTGTATATATGCTGGCAATAATATAAATGCATAATTAAGGAATTTATTGCTTTTAATTCCGCAGCCTTCTTTTTTTGCTGCTTTAATAATAGATATGCTCCTGAATAAGTAATTGCTGCTGGATATTCTTCGATAATACTTTCACTACTGCTTATTTTCCCATTTTTTCTTAAATAATTTTCATATTGCTTAAAATATAAAGTTGTGTTCCAATTTTCTTCCATTTTTTTTCTATATTCATCTTGAAATGCATTATCGTCATTTATTTGTTCAAGCCATTCCCCTTTTACCACATAATATTTCCCTTTTCCTTTTTTTAATAGGTCAATGTCAATCATGAAGTATTGACAAATTACATTGATATATTTAGATAAAATCGTGTTTTCTTTTAATATTTGTGTCTTTTTTGCACAATCAAGTTGTTTGTTGAGTTGAAATTCATTTCCGGAATATTGAAAAATTTCAAATTCTTCTTTTGTAAGATATTCTGCACTATTATCAGTTAATACACGGCTTATTAGTAGTTGAGAAACAGATGTCACTGCTTTTTTATTAGATTTTAAAAATTGACTAAAATTATAGCCGAAAAAATCTTGTCCTGCAATTAAGTCGCCTATCACTTCGCATACGCAATCTTGATATGCAGGATGAAGTGCAGAATAATACATCCCTATTCTGTCATCAGAAAAGTCTAATTTCCGTTGAAATCCCCGTATCTCTTCTTCAGTTCCAATCGTTATAAAGTCGTTTGATTTTATCATAATCGCCTCCCATTTTTTTCTTATTATACATCATTCCTAGTGCGGAAACACGGGGAAGATATAATTTTACCATTTAGTTATAATGCGATTATAAGATAAGCGTTTACTTAAATAATAAAAAGGAGAAAACACTGGCGCCGGTATAAGAAAAATACCGATGAGAAAAGAAAAGAATGAAATTTATAATGCAAAAGCAGTTGGGGAACGTATCAGAAGTTTGAGGGATAGTAAAGGAATCACTCAAGAATATTTAGCAGAAAAATTCGGATCTAAGATAGAAACTATTAGAAACTATGAAACTGGAAAAAGTGAAATTCCGAGTGATCGTCTCGCTTTACTTGCGAAAATATTGGATACATCTTCTGACTATATTTTGTATGGAGATCAGAAGCAGAATGATATGGAACAATTAAGAGAACAAATTAACTGTTTAGAAGCATCTATTAAATCATTGGAAAAACTGATAAGAGAAAATTTACCATAACAAATACCAAAAGAGGGTTGAAAAGCCCCCTTGAGGGTTCTAGGAATTTAATACAATATTGCCGTATAATTTACTTATCAACAGACGAGGAGGTGAACAGCAGATGCTGAAAGTGAGGGTAAGATCCCCTACATATAAGAAAGTCCCCATCGTGGGGGACTCTCTAATGTAACTGTCAACTGAATATAGGTAACAGTTCCCTAGCAAGAACAGTATACCTCATATTCCCATATTTGGAAAGGGGTGCATGAAATGGCATCATTACTTGTAAAGCGACTGTTTGCTTTGAAAGGTATGATTGCAGAGCCAGTTTATTACTGCAACAGCATCAGAGTTGTGTTCCGTTATGAGAACGGAACAAGGACAGATGAGGTTCAAGGACATAAATATCTGGTCACGAACACGGATACGTTCGAACAGATAGAGGTGTTTATCGCAGGAAGCACACCACTGCTTACACCAGAGAGATTGGAAGAACTGCAAGAAGCAGGAGAAAGAATCTTTGTGGAGTTTGAGAACGCAGTTGTGAAGCCTTACTTTAACGAACGGACACACAGTATTGAAGATAGCATCAAAGCTGATGCTGTAACTTTAGTAAAAAATTCATAGATTCGTTGGGGAGAATTACTTCTCCCCTAAAGAAATAGGAGGCAGAAAAATGATTATATTTTTAATGATAATAATAGGTATTTCAATGGGATGGACATGTATTTGTATTTTAGGTTACATATTTTATAAGTTGCAACACTTAAACTCATGGACAGATGGTCTGACAGATGTGTTTAACACTATAAAGGAGATAATGTCCATCATAGGAAAAGGATTTGTTTCTTGTATACAGTTCTGTTACACAGAATTAACCGGAAAACTGCCAGACGATCAGATCATCAATCCCGCGTTCATTTTAACGCAGAAAGAAGCAGTGGATCTCGCAAACCGTTTTCATGGAAAACCGTATGATCTACCATTTTCCGAAGACATTAAGCAAAACTGCAATGGAATTTTATGGCTGGAAATTGTAGCGGTAGGTCTGACTACTGCTTATAAAAATCTGACTACTGCGGACTTAAAAGAAATTGCGATTAGAACGATTCAAAATTTCTATTTTGAAACACGAGGAATTGTACCGCCAGTTTATATCAAGGTTGCAACTGAAAAAAGGCTTTATTTTGCAATCCCATTATGTGCAGAGGGAGAAGCATTCTTAAAGAAGCAGGAGCAGTATCAAGGGGAATCTTCTTTTGCACCGGAAGAACCGTTGGATCTCTTTGACGAAGAGATTCCAGAACTGGATCACGAAAAAGGAGATGCCTATGATCTTCGGCTATGATCTAGAAGATTGGAAACAGTTTCAGATCAAAAATCAAGTGGAGATTGTATTACCGAAAAAGACAAGCAATATTTTAATTGCGGGAAAATCCGGCTCTGGGAAGTCTTTGTCAGCACGGTGGTATCTGTGGCAACTGCTCCATAATCGAGAAAGCCTTGTATACATAGCTGATTATAAGGCAGGTGAAGAATATGAAGCATGTGAAGGCTCGCCCTCTTATGCCTATGGAGAACAAGTGTTTGATATGGTGGACGGTTTCTATCAGTTCTTCACAGAAGTAAGAAATAATAAGATCCGCTTAAAAATGCACTATACTTTGTTTATTGAAGAGTGGTTCGGACTGCTTACATATGCAGAAAATCAGTCCAAAAAACTGAAAACAGAACTCATGGCAAAGATCGGGGAGATCCTCGCTGTGGGACGTGGCTTGAATATCGGAGTCATTGTTGCACTTCAGCGCGCTGATGCGTCACTGTTCAACAGTGGTACGAGAGAACAGTTTCAGTGTGTGTGTTCGTTTGGAAGATGTTCCGCAGAACAATTCCGCATGCTAGGGTTCAACGGAGAATTAGAAAGCAATCCAACAAGCCGATATGGAGCAGGAGAAGCGTTGGTGCTTATAGATGGGCAGGATGCAGTTAGAGAGATCAAAGTTCCATTGATTAAGAATGAAGAGACTCTTTGTAAGCAGATCCGTTACTATCTGGACAAGCAACCGACCATCTCTGATCTGATTCGTGCGGTAGCCGGAGGCGAAAGCACGGAGCAGTGAAAGGATGGACGGATTCCTGCCGGGGGAAGTATTACCACGGCAGGAACAAACAAAGAAAAAACAACAAAAAACCTTATAAATAGGGCATTTGAAGCCCCAAAAACACTGTTCGCATATATTTCACAAATCGAACAGCAATAGAAAAGGAGATTAAAATTATGAGTAAAACAGAAGCAAACAAGAAACAGGCAACAAATGTACAGCGTAATGCATATCAACTTACAATCAACAATCCGCTTGAGTATGGATTTGACCATCTTACCATCAAAAAGACATTAGTAGAGAACTTCACGACTCTCCGTTATTTCTGTATGGCGGATGAGATCGGAAAAGAGAGAACACCACATACACATATATACACCTGCTTCAACTCTCGTGTCCGCTTTAGCACAGTAAAGAAAAACTTTCCATCAGCACACATTGAACCTGCTCATGGAAGTGTCCAGAGCAACATTGATTACATAAAGAAAACGGGAAAATGGGAGGACACAGACAAAGCAGAAACAAGGGTAGAAAACACTTTTGAGGATTGGGGCATGATTCCGGTACAAAAAGGGATTCGTCCAGAAATGGAAGAACTGTATGAACTGATAAAAGCAGGATATTCTAATGCGGAGATACTGGCTATGAATAACGACTACATTTTGAACATAGATAAGCTTGATCGTGTGCGTACAGAATTATTGATTGATAAATTTAAAAATACTCGCAGAACCGATTTAGAGGTGATCTACATCAGCGGAGCAACTGGAACTGGAAAGACAAGAGGTATCTTAGATGAGCATGGTGACAGCAACGTGTATCGTGTCAGCGACTATCAGCACCCATTTGATAGTTATAGCTGTGAGAATATTCTAGCATTTGATGAATTTAGAAGCCAACTGCGACTTTCAGATATGCTGAATTATTGCGACATCTATCCGATCCAACTTCCGGCACGGTATGCAAATAAATTTGCCTGCTATGAAACAGTGTATATCATTTCGAACTGGTCATTAGAGGATCAGTACAAAGAGGTACAGAAAGACAATCCAGAGTCATGGAAAGCCTTTTTGAGACGTATTAAAGAGGTGCGGACATATAACGAGGATGGAAAGATCACGATCTATGATTCTGTGGACGTATATCTCAAGAGGAAAGAAAGATTTCATACCATAGAGCCGGACGAAGAATGTCCATTCGGCGAGCAGGAAACACTGGACTTTGAGGGATAGAGATGGAAAAGGACAATAAAAAGTATCCCCCATATTCCTTTTGGCGGATTAAACGAATTTTAGAGCAGGACTACGATTACAGACTGGAAAAAGTCGGGCAGGGATACAAAGCAAACCGCAGAGCAGGTTATACAGAACGCTATAATCTGATTAGAAATTCAGATAACAAGATTTTGTTAGAGTGGATCAAACTGGATGGACTACGAAAGGTCTTAGGCGAAGCAGGTTATCCATTGCATGATGAAAAATCCAGAAACAAAAAAGTTTCTGATAGTAGGAACAGAAAGGAGTAAAATCAATACGCCAAACGTATCGAATGTAGAGCTATGTAAAGTAAAGCAGTTCAAATTTTTCGGGCAGTAAGTTATTGATTTTAAAGCAGCGTATGAATTAGTAATAATATGCAAAAAGAAGAAGTTACAGAAGCAGAGTTGTTGAATTATATTAAAGAGAATGATAAAATCAAGCTAGATGAGATCCGTATAGAATATGAGATGAAAAAATATGAGGAATTATTAAGTAAACATTCATATGATATATGGAGAGGTAAAAATGGAAAATGGTATACTTATTTTCCAGATGAAGAAAAAGGGAGAGTTTTAAAGAAGAGGAATACAAGAGAAGAAATAGAAGACTTGATTATTGCATTTTACAAGGAGAAAGAGGAAAATCCAACGGTTGAAGAAGTGTTCAGACTATGGTTAAGTAAAAAGTTAGAATACAAAGAGATTCAAAAAGGAAGCGCAGACCGTTATGAAACAGATTTTGAAAGATTTCTTGTGAAAACGAATTTCTCTAAAAGACGAATGAAACAAATAGCTGCTGATGAGTTAGAAGATTTTATTAGATTGCAAGTTGCACAGAATGAATTGACCATGAAAGCATATTCTGGACTTAGAACAATTATCAGAGGTACTTGGATGTTTGCCAAAAAGAAAAAGTGGACAGATATATCTATATCACAATTTTTTGGAGATTTGGATATTTCAAGGAGAGCCTTTAAGAAAGTTGTTAAAGATGAGAAAAACGAGGTTTTTTCTGAAGATGAAATTCCAGTTATAGTAGACTATTTGAAAAAGAATGTTACTATTTGGAACTTAGGTGTTTTACTTGTGTTACAAACGGGAGTTCGTGTTGGAGAACTATCAGCATTAAAACCTTGTGACTGGGATGGCAAAAACATTTTAAGAGTTCGGCGTACAGAGATTCGGTATAAGAATGAAAAAGGGAAAAATGTTGTAGATGTGAGAGAGTTTGCAAAGACAGAAGCAGGCATGCGAGATATTATTCTTTCGGATGGTGGGATAGAAACATTGAAGAAAATTCTTGAATTGAATCCAGATGGGGAATATCTTTTTGAAAATGAGTCTGGAAAACGTATTCGTGGAAATACTTTTAATAAACGATTAGACATAGTATTGAATAAAGTGGATTTGCATCATAGGTCTATCCATAAAGGTAGAAAAACATATGGTACAACACTAATAGATTCTGGTTGTGAGGATTCTTTAGTAATGAAGCAAATGGGGCATACTACAATAGAAACAAGTCGTAAATATTACTACTATTCAAATAAGACAAAGGCACATCAAATTGAACAGATCAAACGAGCGGTTAATATTTGAAAAGGTAATCAAAAAGTAATCAAAAGTAATCAAAAAACGTAAAGAAAGAAGAGAGAAAAAACTTGAAGAAATAAAGGAATTTAAGCGATTTTAATTCTAAAAAAGACAGGATTCGATTCTCTCATCCCCTGTTCTTAGGAAGTCGTGAAAAGTTCTAGAAATGGAAGATTTTACGGCTTTTATTTATTATCAAAAATATAGAGGTAATCAAAGTTCCTCTTGAACAGAACCAACGATAAAAAGTTTTGACTTTTTCTAAAACATGTGATAAAATTTATAAGGTTAAAATAAAGTGTGAATGATAAGTACATTTGCACTTTTTTTATGCCTTGAGAACAAAAGAGTGAAAGATACAAAAGAGAGGAGAAGAATTTTGCTTACGATTACAGATTATGTGAAAGCAAAGACTTTGGAAGAAGCTTACGAATTGAACCAGGCGAGAAACAGCCGTGTAATGGGCGGAATGATGTGGATGCGTCTTGGAAATGCGAGAGTAAAGACAGTAATCGATCTGTCAGAGCTTGGTCTTGATCAGATTGAAGAGACAGACCATGTATTTAAAATCGGGGCGATGTGTACTTTGAGACAGCTGGAGTTACATCAGGGATTACGTGAAATGTATGGCGACGGAATTGCAGAGTGTGTCCGCCACATTGTTGGAGTGCAGTTTCGAAATCAGGCGACAGTCGGCGGAAGTATATATGGAAGATTTGGATTTTCAGATGTACTGACGGCATTATTGGCTTTGGATACATTTGTGGAGTTATATAATGGAGGAATTATCCGACTTTCGGAATTTGTAAATCGTAAAAAAGATAAGGATCTTCTTCTCTCTATTATAATAAGAAAAAGCAAGCGTTCCTTCCGCTATGATTCAGTACGGCAAACCAAAACAGATTTTCCGGTGATTGCATGTTCTGTTGTCACTGGAATGGTCAACGGAGTAGAGTCCTGGTACTTTTCAGTGGGAGCAAGACCGATGAAAGCAGCACTGTTAGAAAAGCAGTGGGAGATTCCGGCAGATATTTCGGAAGAAGAAATCCGGGAATATGCAAAAATAGTAGCTTCGGAATTTGAGTATGGAACCAATATGAGAGGAAGTGCAAAGTATCGTCAGCATCTGGCAGAGGTACTGATCTTCAGAGAGATGCGTTCAATCATCACGGAGGGAAGAGCATGGAAGTAAGGTTTAAATTAAATGGAAAACAGGTATCGGCAGAAGTATCCGGAGATACCATACTTCTGGATGTATTGAGAAATTTAGGATGCTACAGTGTGAAATGTGGGTGCGAGACAACAAACTGCGGACTTTGTACAGTCTGGATCAATGGAAAATCCAGACTTTCCTGCTCGATTCTGGCAGCAGGGATCGAGGGGCAGGAAGTGACGACTCTGGAAGGGCTGAAAGAGGAAGCAGAAGAGTTCGGTGCATTTCTTGCACAGGAAGGTGCAGAACAGTGTGGATTCTGCTCTCCGGGATTTATTATGAATGTGCTGGCAATGGTGCGGGAGTTAGAAAATCCAACGATTGAAGAAATGAAAGAATATTTATCAGGAAATTTGTGCAGATGTACCGGATATATGGGACAGCTTCGGGCAATCCGGAAATATATGGCGGTGAAAAAGCAGAGTGAGAAAGAGAAGGAGGTGCAGGCATGGGGAACAGAGTGGTAAGTCAGGCCATTCCGAAAGTGGATTATAAGGCGCTGGTAACAGGAAAGGCAGTTTACACAGATGATCTGGCGGCAAAAGACAGTCTTGTTGTTAAAGTATTAAGGAGTCCTCATGCACATGCATTGATTCAGGATATCAATCTGACAAGGGCAGAACTGGTTCCGGATATTGAATGTATTCTGACATACAAAGATTGTCCGGACAAGCGGTTTACGATGGCGGGACAAACATATCCGGAGCCGAGTCCTTATGACAGACTGATCCTGGATCAGAGAGTCCGTTTTGTAGGAGATGCAGTTGCGATCGTTGCCGGACGGACAAAAGAAGCGGTAAATAAGGCGTTAAAATTGATCAAAGTAAAGTATGAGGTATTAGAGCCTGTACTTGATTTTCATAAAGCCAAAGACAATCCGATTCTGGTGCATCCGGAAGAAAACTGGAAGAGTCTGTGTCCGGTAGGGGCAGACAACAAGCGAAATCTCTGTGCACATGACAGCTGTGAAGAGGGAGATATAGAAGCGGTTCTGGCAAACTGTGAGTATATCATTGATCAGGTGTATCATACAAAGGCAAACCAGCAGGCAATGATGGAAACATTCAGAACATATACATATCTGGATACGTATGGAAGATTGAATGTCCTTTCGTCCACACAGGTTCCGTTCCATGTACGGCGGATTCTTGCAAATGCATTGGATATTCCAAAGTCGAAGATTCGTGTGATCAAGCCAAGGATCGGAGGCGGTTTCGGGGCAAAACAGTCTGTTGTCTCAGAAGTTTATCCGGCACTGGTAACATGGAAAACGGGAAAACCGGCAAAGATGATTTTTACAAGAGAAGAATCTATGATTGCATCCTCTCCGCGGCACGAGATGGAGGTTCATGTCCGTCTTGGAGCTGATAAAGACGGAATTATTCAGGGAATAGATGTCTATACGCTTTCCAATACAGGAGCGTTTGGGGAACACGGACCGACAACAGTTGGACTTTCCGGTCACAAATCGATTCCTCTGTACGGGAAGGCGAAAGCATTCCGTTTTGCTTATGACGTGGTATACACGAATGTAATGTCAGCCGGTGCTTATCGTGGATATGGTGCAACACAGGGCTTGTTTGCAGTAGAGTCTGCAGTCAATGAGCTGGCAGAAAAAATGAATATGGATCCGGTCACGCTGCGTGAGAAAAATATGGTTCGTCAGGGGCAGGTAATGCCTGCATATTACGGGGAGACGGCAAACAGCTGTGCCCTGGATAAGTGTATGGAAAAGGCAAAAGAAATGATGAAATGGGATGAAAAATTCCCGAGCCGTGATATGGGAAATGGAAAAGTCAGAGGTGTCGGTGTGGCAATGGCAATGCAGGGCTCAGGTATTTCCGCTGTAGATACAGCATCTGTTGGAATTAAAGTGAACGATGATGGATTCTACAGTCTCTTGATTGGTGCTTCAGATATGGGAACAGGGTGTGACACGATTTTGTCACAGATGGCAGCAGAATGTCTGGACTGTGAGATGGATGAGATTATTGTGCATGGAGTGGATACAGATTCTTCTCCTTATGATACAGGTTCCTATGCATCAAGTACTACATATGTGACAGGAATGGCAGTCGTACGTACCTGTGAAACACTAAAAGACAAACTTTGCGAAAAAGGTGCACAGTACCTGGGATGTGATGTGGACGATGTGGATTTTGACGGACAGTGTGTTGTGAATATCAAAACAGGTACATCCATTTCGAGAGCGGAAATCGGAAACCGTGTGATGTGCAACAATGAAGAGGCGCTCTATGCCAGTGAGGCATACAGCTCACCGATTTCACCGCCGCCGTTTATGGTTGGAATGGCGGAAGTGGAGATTGACAAAGAAACCGGAGAACTGGAATTGATTGATTATGTGGCAGTAGTAGATTGTGGAACGGTAGTGAATCCAAGTCTGGCGAGAGTACAGACAGAGGGAGGACTTGCGCAGGGAATCGGAATGGCCATGTATGAAGATGTCATCTATAATGCAAAAGGAAAAAATTACAGCAATTCCTTTATGCAGTATAAAATCCCAAGCCGTCTGGATGTGGGCAATATCCGGGTGGAATTTGAAAGCAGCTACGAGCCGACAGGCCCGTTTGGAGCGAAATCGATAGGCGAGATTGTGATCAATACGCCGTCCCCTGCGATTGCAAGTGCAGTCAGCCATGCGGTCGGAGTAAAAGTGAGAGAACTTCCGATCACCGCAGAAAAAGTATTCTGGGGGATGCAGGAAGAAGATTAAGAAAAATCTCCATATCCGATGAAAATCGGATGTGGAGATTTTTTTAGAAAGTGACTTTGTGAAAGAGTAACAAAAACGAGAAAAATAGAAAAAACAGCTGTACTGCTCTACAGAAGCATGTTATAATCATCTACATCAATAAGAACAAATCTGGTAAATTCTTATTCTTATTAATCTGCATACATTTCTTAATGTTGTAAAAATCTCAGTCAAATAAACAATGCATTGCTTATGAAAATATGTTTCCAAAAAACAATATAAAAATAAAAGAAGGAGTTTATTGTATGGGTATGACAAATGAACAATTGCTGCAGTCTATCACTACGGTTATTGTAGACCGTTTTGATATGCTGGATGGAAGAATCGAGAGGTTGGAACAGCGGGTAGATAAAATGGACACCGAGTTCCGACAGAAATTTGAACAAATAGATCAGAAGTTTGAACAGATAGGCCAGAAATTCGAACAGATAGACCGGAAGTTCGAGCAGATAGACCGGAAGTTCGAGCAGATAGACCGGAAGTTCGAGCAGATAGATCAGAAGTTCGAACAGATAGACCAGAAGTTTGAACAGATAGACCGGAAGTTTGAGCAAATAGATCAGAAGTTTGATCAGATGGATCGAAAGTTGGAACAAATAGATCAGAAGTTCGAACAGATAGATCGAAGATTACAGGATATGAACCAAAGACTAGAGGGTACGAATCGAAGATTAGATGGTGTGGAGCAAAAATTAAAGGATATGGAGCATACGATCATAGAAGTGGAAAGCAATGTCCTGTCAGAATTGGATACAGTGCAGGAACATGCGAACAATCGATCTGAGCGTATTGAAAACCGTTTGGTGTGTCTTGAACGCAATGGCAATAGTGCGCCAGATTGCGCACTTGCTTTGCGGACAGAAAAGTTGGAAGAGCGAGTAGAAGCTTTAGAACGAAAGGTATCATGAGGATAAGTTTATTTGCTGTCCTGTTTCTGATAAGCAATTCGGCTTGATCCATCTTCTGTCAGGATGGTTCCGCATTTTTTGAAATCCAGTTTAGCGAGAAGACTCTGCATGACGAGATTATCCTGATGGGTGTCAATTTTCAGATTGTGACATTGTGAGAATGCCCAGCTTAAACAAAAAGAAGCTGCACCTTTTACTGTACCGTCAGAAGCAATTCGGTGAACGACTCCGTAAGGTGCGTCATTTAACCAGTTCCCGTCGTAGATTGTGGTATAAGTGACATCATTTTCAAATGCATAGTAAAAAACAGCAATAACGCGATTGTTTTCTTCGCAGACATAGGCGTTGCCCATCCGGATATCATGTTCTATCATATCAACAGGAGGATATGTGGTTCCCCATTGAGTCGGATTTCCATGAGACGCCATAAAAGAACGGGCATGTTCATAAATGCGAAGGATAGAATCTAAATCTTTTAAAGTAGCAATTCTGATTTTCATAAGTGCAATTTCCTTTCCCTGATATATTAGATTTTATTGTAAGTGATAAGAAGAAAAAATGCAAATTGAAGAAAAAAATAGGGGGGGGGGAAATGATGGTAGAAGCTGGAGAATGTGAAAAAAATATGGAAAAATTTTGAATAAAATGGATGTAAAGTGTTGACAAACTGTGCTAAGAGGAATACCATGATAATACCAAATAGAGGGATTATTAGGCTTACCAAGCCTAAGTTTATACACGTTTGGGAGTATAAATATAGGCACGACTAGAATTTGTAGCTTAGAAAATGAAAGGGAAAAGTCGTAATTGTACTGTTGGGGTAAAACTTATTAATTAAGAGCTATAAATGGGCAAATTTGAAAAATTGCACAAAACTACACTGCGAATTTCATAAATGAATCAAAA
>OGIU01001096.1_pt1 | contig 13670 bp, 9 predicted proteins | sample 1571791 | NCBI WGS metagenome assembly OGIU01 (sample SAMEA2582104, study PRJEB24529) | metagenome | biome: Human gut stool | place: China | collected 2011
GGCTTTCACCATACATAGAATAGATAAGAGGTATATGATGACATTACGTGAGAAACACCAAAATGGCCAATTCACCATCACCGTTGAATTGGACCCACCTAAAAGCAGTTCTGCCCAAAAGGTTTTTGAACAAGCAGCGCGCCTAAAAGGCAAGGTTGACGCGATTAACATTGCGGACAGCCCTATGTCTAAAATGCGCATGAGCCCTATTTCCTTGTCCTATTTATTGCAGCATAACGAAGGCATCGAAACGATTTTCCATCTCACATGCCGTGACCGCAACATCATCGGTTTACAATCCGAATTGCTTGGTGCTGCGGCACTTGGTGTTAATAATATTTTGACACTGACTGGCGATAAACCGGACCATGGCGACCATCCATTCGCACAATCCGTATTCGAAGTGGACTGCATGGGCTTACTTAACATCGCTAAGACATTAAACGCAGGCAAAGACCTTGCTGGTAACGACCTTGATGAACCAACGAATTTCTATATCGGCGCTACAGGCAATCCTGGTGCCCCTGATTTAGAAATCGAGCGTCAAAAGCTAGCTGCTAAAATCAAAAATGGTGCACATTTCGTGCAAACACAACCAATCTATGATTTAGAACAAGCTAAACGCTATATCGACAAAATGTCTGAATTCAACGTACCTATTATGCTTGGTTTGATTCCTCTTAAAAGCTTCAAAATGGCCACATATCTTCACGAAAAAGTGCCTGGAATCAACCTTACCCAAGACATCCTTGACCGCGTAGAAAAAGGCGGAAAAGAAGCGGGTACAGAAATCGCTATCGAAACACTGGAACAAATCAAGAAAATCGCTGCAGGCGTACATATCATGCCGCTTAATGATATAGATACGACTTTGCATATTATTGATCACGTGTAATCTTTAAATACAACGGTAAACGGAATGTCCTCCCAAAACCTCCACCGGCCGGGTCTGACTACGCCCTTCGGGCTTCGCAGGGCCAAAGTCGGTTTTGGAAAGACATTCCGTTTTATTCATGTACAAGACACGACACGCGACTCAAAATATAAAAGTCATTTTTGGAATGCTGTTGGGCGCTTTTGTTCTTTAATCAAATATACACGTGATTCAAAATATACAAATAAAAAATAGCCGATTATATTACAAAATAATCGTAATATAATCGGCTATATCTATATGTGAGGGTCTATATTAAAGTTTTAATTGAGCCATCATTTTATTAATTTGTTCTTGCATAGCATTAATTTTTTCGTCTTGTTCTTTCGCTTTTGTATTTTGGTCATTAATAACCTTAATTAATTCCGCTTTAGAATAGTCAGCGTAAGGTTCACTTTTACCAAATTTAAGGCTAACGCCCAAGTTAAAGAGGTTTTCACCGCCACCTAGGCTAGTCCCAATAGAGAATAGTGTCTTATTATTAGGACGATAGAATGCACCAAGAGCCATCGCGTTAGCACCGCGATACTTACCGTAACCAGCTGCCACTGTCCAATGGTCATTAGGGTCAAAATCTTGTGGATGTAACGCAGCTAATGCTGCAGCACCTGCACCTACGCGTTTAATACGATTATCTATAGCAGCAAGACGTTCATCGATATTGAGTGTGGAACGTTTTAACTGGGCCACATTAACAGCATCTGTATCTTCTGTACCAGCTGCTACATTCGTAATTTGGCGTGTAAGTACTGTTTCTCCTATAGAATCACCTACAGAAACAGCCGCAGCTGTAGATTTCCAAGTTGGAGAATTACTGATAGATGCAGATCCTGTAGCTGGATCATAGCCAGCAATCCCCTTATCAATAGAAGCAACCGATTCACTACCTAATGCAACGCCACCATTTCTTATAACATCCGTGTTATAACCAAGCATAACCGCATTTTCAATATTAGCCGTATTTCGACGAATAGGAACGCGTTCTTTTACAGTATACGTTATATCAGTGAAATGACGTGGATCATTTTCAGTCCCATCCCAAGCACTCCCCGTTTTTGTCACCACTTCTTCTTTCGAAGCCATGGATCCAAGTACTACATTATGTTTACTACCATCAAAGTTATGAAAGCCACCGATTACCACATTATCTTCACTATTTTTAAGACTATTGCTAGCCCCCATAATAGTAGAATGTTTGATATTCGTACCTTCATTACCATACCCATGTATATTATTAAAGCCACTGAGATTGTGTTCTTCACCTGTTAACGTATTATTAGTACCCAAAATTTGAGAACGAACGGCATAGTCAACCGTATTACCATTACCTAAGATAGAGGTACCGCCAGAAAAATGAGTTAGAAAATGTTGCATTTCCCGTCTAGCTTCATCCTGTGATACATAATGGTTATTATTAATCCAAGATTCTGCCATTGCATCTAACGATTCTGCGAAATAATCTGCAGAAGCTCCATCTTGATTATCAGAAATAATTTCACTATAGTAACGAGAATTGGATACTAAGTTACCACCACCTACAATCATAGCACCTGTTACATCTTTGGTTGTATTCATACTCCCCATTACAGAATTAGCCATATTATTGGCTTCAACTCCCAAACCAAGAACTCCCGAACCAGTATCATTAGCGTTTCCAGAATGGTCTAACAAATTTAGAGAACCATAAGAGGTTGAAAATGAGCCACCAGAACCATCAATACTAGTACCATTTCCTTTAATAACAGAGCCATGACCTGTTATTACTTGATGCTTTGCTTCTGATCTTGAGCGATTACCAATAACCACACTATTTCCTTGACTATTTGACGAAGAATGGTAACCAATAATCGTACTATTCCTAGATGCCGCATTAACATGATTACCACTTGAATCAAGTTCAGCTTGTTCTTCTGGTGATAAACTACCAATAATAATCGTATCCTTTAAGTCCCCAATATTCTGATTATCGCCAAGGACAATGCCAACTCCATTTGGTTCACTAAGGGGTGTACTACTTATATTTCCAGTTTTATTATTATTACCAATAACAGTTAATGAACCATTTGTGCTTGCAGTTAACGGTACATGTTTAATAATATTGCCTTTACCAATGGTCAAATCAGTTACACTAGATGATCGATGAATCGGCGCATAAATATGTTCATCATATTCTCGATTACTGATTTTATTATTATCACCAATTACAGTTTGTCCATTACTTTGTTTAATCGTATTATCGTTACCTACAATAGCGATATTTTTACCAGTATATATCGAATTTCTTGTACCAGTAACATTTGTATTATCAGTGTCTGAATACGTATTACCCATAGGATCAGTAATAGGGCTAGCCCCATAAGCATGATGACCCCAAAAACCACCAAACGTCGTTGTTACTAAAACAGCTGTCAACACAGCAGCGTATTTATGATATGAACTAATCTTCTTTTTCATATTCTATACAAACCCCTTACACAGAAAACATACTTCCAATACTAAATACTAACAATATCAAATACATCGATACATTTAAATTTATCATTAATAATTTATACTTGTCAATTTACTTATTATCATAAGGGAATTTAAATATGAATATAAATCATAGTATGTAAACCTTTCTTTTCGATATAGCCGTTAGTGTTAATATGCTACAATCTTTTCCTATTTATTGTTACCTATAATATAAGTTTAATCTAAAAATACCTTTCAAAAAACGACTTTGGCCCTGCGGAGGCCGTTAGGCCGGAGTCAGACCTGGCCGGTGGAGGCTTTTGTTGTAACAGAAAATAAAAATAGACCATTCCAAAAACGATTTCGGGCTCCGCGAAGCGCAGTAGCGTATCGGCTTTTGGGATGGTCTATTTTTATAGCGGTTTATCCTTTATTTCTTTAGGTTTTCTTGGATATTTCCCAGGCGTTTTTCCTGTTTTTTTAATGTACACGATGGCTCGTTTATCGTCCAGTGTTGGTAAAGTCACGGTTCTTACGTCTTCGATGAATGCTTTAAGTGTGCTAAGGGCTTTATGGGATTCACCGATTTCTTCTTCATAAATGGCACCTTTTAAGGCGATAACATAGCCGCCTTGTTTAACATAGGGCACGGTCCATTCTAATAAGATTGGCAATCTTGCAACGGCACGGCTTGTAGCGATATCAAAGCTTTCACGATAGTCCTGATGACTCAGATCCTCAGCGCGTCCATGCAAGGTCTTGCAGTTCGTCAATTGCAATTCATCAATAACGGTCTCAAGGAATGTGAGTCGTTTCTTGAGGGAATCAAACAAGGTTACGTGCAAGGTTCTATCATAAATGGCCAACGGGATGCCAGGGAATCCTGCACCGGTTCCGACATCAATAATAGAAGAACCAGATTTGATTATCAACGGATCATAACAGGATAGGGAATCAATCATGTGCTTAACCACGACTTCCTTCATGTCCGTAATGCCCGTCAGGTTAAGATATTTATTTGTTTCAATCATGCGTGCATAGTACACGTAGAAATCCTTTGCTTGCTGCTGTGTGCACGGCAATCCAAATGCTGCCATTTGTGAAAGCATATATTCAATAAACTCAGATTCACTAGCGATAGGCACATCATACTTTTCTTTCATCGGTGCTCCTAACTATATGTATGTAATTCAGGCTAAAATTCATTTATTTGCGCTGTACGGGCTATATAGGTGATTTTACGATAACTTACATGCAAAATATAGTAAAACATCCATACAAGCGAAATATAAGAGTCATATTTGTATCTATTATACCATATTCTCAATATATTCTCATTTATAACATAGATAAACCTATAAAAAGAGGGGATACTCATAAAATCTTACGTCAATATGATTCCATAAACGATATTCTCAATTAACTTAATATTTTTGATAATACAAAATGAGATGTATACCTGAATTTCAATTATTATCAATTATAATATTTTATTGAGAAAACGCTCTATCTTTTTAATCTACTCATTTCTAATTCTATACAATCATCCAAATCTAACCATCAAATATAATTCTTCATATTTTAACACTTACCAAATACTATACTCCAATTTTTATTTCCTATATGAAATTCTTTTCATCTTATCTTACAATTTGTCTCTTCTGTGTGTACACATTATGTGCATCTAGAATGTACATAATTTTACTTTTACATATATTATAGTTATAAATATTCATATATTTATGCAAAAATTTATTTGTTACCTATATAAAACTAATAGTTGTAAAAATATATATCAAGGTATATACTTTTATTAACAAGGAGGTGATGTGTATGACCACAGCAAAGCTATTTGAAAATGGCCGTAGCCAGGCTGTACGATTACCAAAAGAGTATCGATTTAATGGTGATGAAGTAATCATCAACAAAGTAGGCAATATAGTCTTACTAATGCCAAAAGATGATGAGTGGGCAGGTTTTGTAGCAGGCTTATCATTATTTACAGATGATTTTATGTGTAACGGACGGGAAGAAATCGATCATCAGGAGCGTGAAACTTTATGAAGTATATGTTAGATACAAATATTTGTATTTATGCTATCAAACAAGAGCCAGAAGTTGTACTACAAAAAATTTTAAAACATCATCCATCAGACATATGCATTTCATCAATTACATATGCTGAATTAATGCATGGTGTTGAAAAGAGCCAAGCCAAAGATAAAAATAGGTTAGCACTAACGCTTTTATTATCGCCTATAGAAATTGTCGATTTCGACAGTCATGCTGCTGAAGAATACGGAAAAATAAAAGCTGATTTACAATCACAAGGAAAAATTATTGGACCTATGGATTTACTCATAGCTAGCCATGCTAAATCGAAAGGTCTTACTATTGTAACTAACAATACAAAAGAATTCAAAAGAGTTAATCATTTAAATGTAGAAGATTGGTCTAAACCATTAAGCTAATACACCCCCAAACTAATACAAAAAAGCTAGTTAATCAAACGATTAGCTAGCTTTTTTCTATGTTATCACATATTTATTTGCTTCTATTATATTGTTCTAGTTGAATCAACAAAACAGACACATCCGCCGGGGATACGCCAGAGATACGGCTGGCTTGGCCGATGGAGTGAGGGCGGATTTTGTTGAGTTTTTGTTGCGCTTCAAGGGAGATGCCCTTAATGTGTGTGTAGTCCCATTCTTTTGGAAGAATTTTTTCTTCTAGTTTGCGAACCTTTTCAACTTGTTCCATTTGCTTTTTGATATAACCTTCGTAGGTAATGGCGATATCCATAGCTTCTTCTACGTCAGGTGTAAAGCGTTTCAAACCGAATGCATCGGCTACGGTAGCGTAGGAGAGTTCGTTACGTTTTACCAAATCATAGGCGTGAATGCCTGTTTTGATAGGGGCTGTACCCAGACTTTCAAGCAAGGCTTGTGTTTCCTTGGATGGATTGACAGGTGTATTACGCAACAATTCCATACCTTCTTCGATAGCCGCTTTTTTAGCGGTAAATTTAGCCCAACGGTCATCTTTCACAAGACCGATTTCACGACCTTTTTCAGTAAGGCGCATATCCGCATTGTCTTGACGAAGCAATAAACGATATTCACTGCGGCTCGTCATCATGCGATACGGTTCGTTTGTACCTTTTGTTACTAGATCATCAATAAGAACACCGATGTAGGCTTCAGAACGAGCAAGAATGAAAGGTTCCTTACCTTCGAGCCACAAGGCTGCGTTGATACCCGCCATAAGGCCTTGAGCAGCTGCTTCTTCGTAGCCAGATGTACCATTCGCTTGACCTGCAGAGTAGAGGCCTTCAATATGTTTCACTTGAAGCGCTGGCGTCAATTGTGTAGGGTTCAAGCAATCGTATTCAATGGCATAAGCAGGTCGCATGATTTCGACGTTTTCAAGACCAGGAATGGTGCGAAGAAATGCGTATTGTACGTCCATAGGAAGGGATGTACTCATGCCTTGTACATACATTTCATTTGTGCCCGTTCCTTCTGGTTCTACGAATAATTGATGGCGTTCTTTATCGGCAAAGCGCACCACCTTATCTTCGATGGAAGGGCAGTAGCGCGGGCCAACACCTTCAATTTTACCGCTGTACATAGGAGCACGATGAATATTGCTTTTAATAATCTCATGCGTTTCCTTATTCGTATACGTCAACCAGCACACATCTTCGTTGCGGTTGGTCCATTCGTCCATAAAGGAAAAGGCATGATGATGTGCATCGCCTTCTTGAACGGCCATATTTTCAATATTAAGCGTCCGTTTATCTACGCGGGCTGGCGTGCCAGTCTTAAAGCGCATCAATTCAACGCCATTATCTAGTAGGGATTGAGAAAATTGTTCCGCTACCCGTTGCCCATTTGGGCCACCTATATAGTCGATATCGCCGATGAGGATTTTGCCTTTCAAATAGGTCCCTGTACAAAGAATGACAGCCTTAGCACCATAGAATTCGCCAAGCTCAGTAACGATACCCGTTACCTTGCCATTATCAACCTTGAGCTCCGTAACCATGATTTGCTTAACATTGAGATTATCCGTATTTTCCAAGGTTTGTTTCATCAAATGTTGGTATTTAATTTTGTCCGATTGGCAGCGCAAGGAATGCACGGCAGGACCTTTACCCATATTGAGCATACGCATTTGAATGGCCGTAGCATCCGCATTGATACCCATTTGACCACCCAACGCATCGAGCTCATACACAAGATGGCTTTTACCAGGACCGCCAACGGCAGGGTTGCACGGCATAAGTGCAATATTATCCAAACTGATGGTCGCCATCAACGTGCGATGACCCATGCGGGCGCAGGCGAGGGCCGCCTCACAACCAGCATGACCGCCACCGATGACGATGACATCATAATTATCTACAGTATACATATCTATTGAATCCCTTATATTTATTACTTATTTTGAAAGTTTATTTTACTAAAATTACGAGGCCAAAGGCCGAGTTTCTCCTTCTCTCTATAGGTAAATGAGGACTTTCAAAAAACGACTTTGGCCCTGCGAAGGCCGTAGGCCGAAGTCAGACCCGGCCGGTGGAGGCTTTTTTAGTAGGACCTCAGTCCAAAACGATTTAAAGCTAATTAGATTGGAAATACGATTTAGCTGCTTTTAAACGTCCTCGTTCGCACGATACTTGTAGTTCATCGCCCGATTGTAGTTTTACATCGTTTAGAGGCACGATGTATGTTCCATTCCGACGAATGCTTACAATTAACGTCCCATCTGGCAAGTTGAGGTCTTGTAGTTGTGTATCCACATAGGATGCCACTACAGGCACCTTGGTTTGGAAAAAGGTTTGCACATTTTCTAGGTTGCTTTGGCCTGTCATAGCTTGTAATAAGGAATCGTAAATAGGTGGTTCTTTTAAGAGTTCTGCCACCAAGTAGGCCACGATAGTAACGATACCAATAGCATAGATATTGGAAAAGCTATCCGTCATTTCAAGAACGAGTAAAATCGCCAAAATTGGGGTGCGCATAGCGGCCGCTAGCATGCCACCCATGGCACAAAGAACAAATTGAGGTACAAAATCTGGAGCTATTAATCCCATGGATGAAAGCAGGCTTTCACAAAAAGCACCGGCCGACGCACCGATGACGAGCATTGGCAAAAAGATGCCGCCTTGAGCGCCACTGCCATAGCAAAACGTAGTAAGTAAGATTTTTCCGATCACAATACCGCCGAGGAGCAATACGCCATGAGACTGAAAGGCCAGTTGACCGACAAAATCATTGCCACCGCCCAATAAAAGCTGGGAATCAAAGCCGATAACAGCCACAGTCACAAAAGTAATCACAAGTTTTAAGAAACGAGAGCATTTCATCCACTCGAAGAAACGCTTAAAGGCAAATATCATGCGACAAAACAATACACCGCAGAGCCCCATTAAAATACCTACACCGAGCAGAACCGGAAAATAATCAAGTGGCATCCCTGAAGTTACGGAAAATCCGAGGGCCGGCGTAAGGCCAAAGATGGTTACCGTAATGTAGTTCGATATGAGCGTAGCCACGAAGGTAGGAATGACGAGGTACGGATAAAAGCTTTTGTGCACCTCTTCAAAGACGAACATAGCCCCCGACACAGGCGCACTAAAGGCAGCGGTTAAGCCTGCACCGGCACCAGCCGATGTAAGTATACGTTGTTCACGTAGGCCTGAATTCATCCAATAGGACACGATTTTACCGGCAGAGCCGCCAATTTGCACCGCTGGCCCTTCACGGCCCACAGAAAATCCTGCAAAGCCTGTCAATACGCCACCTATCATCTTTGAAATAAGCGTGCGATATGGCTTCATGTCGAATAAACCGAGCATTTCCCCTTCAATTTGAGGGATACCGGAACCGCCAGATAATGGCGCCCACGTTAAAAGGCGATCAACAATACAGGCAAATACAACCATAGCAATGAGCCAGCCAATAGCCCATTCCAAGGAAATATCGCCCATTAGATGCCACCTGATATGCTCAGACTCGAGGATTAAATATCGATAGGCAGCGCCAAAAAATCCTGCAATGATACCTACTAAAGCCCCTTTAGCAATGAGTTCAGATAGTAGTATCCGGTTCATCGACATATCTGCCAAGGTAGAGCTGCGTTTATTTAGTTTCCATAGTTTCATGCATTCTCCTCCTCGTGGAAAACATATCGAACATCAGTCTAATCTATGTGGGATTCTCCAAATGAAAGGGAATCCTCTAAATGGACGACAACAACGATTTCTCTGTCCTCCGTTCTAAACGAAGTTTCTCCGCTACATACGTATCAGTATATTTATAACTAGTATACTTGCCGTTTCCTACTTTTTCAAGAATTCCCTTATGGAATAACTTCATAATCAGCCGATACGCCTGCGGTTTAGAAATACCTAGTGCATTGGCCACGTCTGTACGCGTCACTTGATCAACAGCATTGAGCAACGAATGGAAGGCTTTAATATATGGATTTCCATAAGTTGGCGTGACATCATATACTTGCGAGGTTCCATGTAATCGATATACATAATCAGCAGTATTCAAATAATACAACTGCTTACCATCCATATCGACCGATTGGATAATATTCATCTTTAATAATTGTTGAACATTCATTTCACAGATAGCAGGAGATAACTGACAATCATGGATAATATCGTCCATACTAGATTGTTTGAGTTTACGTATACTATACAAAACCAATAACCCTCTTAAGCTAAGTTCCATATTGGACTTGACCTGATTTTGTACAATTAGGGTAACAAAATTATCATCTACGGGTGCCTTATCAAAAACAACGCGCACATAAGTACTTGTAGACTCGTCATATCGAGGTACCGGACGCCCTGCAAATAGTGATGGTTCAATAATTTTATCCACACCACGCCCCGTCTTTTCAGCCAATCCGATTCGTTTGAAAGCATCAGCTAATACGGTATTACGACTACGAGGTTCTGCAAACAATACGGAATTGGGTGTAATCCCTTGCATAAAATCGCCAGGACTCGTGATTGATATTTGCTCATCATTAATTTCAACACGAATGCGCCCCATTTCTGTGTAATCCCTATGAGAATAAGCATTTACTAATGCCTCTCTAAAAGAAATAGGGTCTATATCCATCAATCGAACAGCAACCGGACCAGGAAATAGCTCCGTCATCATATTGACTAAATCTAACGATTCAATACAGCGCTCAATGGCCTGCAGTGCAGGGATATGCTCTGATACATTCCTAATTAATTTAGTGCCTTTCATCATGGTGAAAGCAGACTCTGCAGTCGGTATTAAATCCCTGATTCGCTCGCCTTTACCTAGTAGTATCAATCCAGCCATTGTTGGATGAACGGTATCATCTACGGTTTGTACTAATTGTAAGGCTTGAGCTAATTTTAAATTATCCAGCTCAAGTAGCGACTGATCTCCTCTATACTTAGAAATCATGGAGCGCATTCTTTCAAACTCAAGCAAGGACAAATCATCAAATGTCGCATCTAACACCGGATAGGCCGACACATCTAGACCATAGGCATTTACCATATAACGCCGAATATCACGTAAAAACATCGGGTAATTTTCTGGCGTGCCATTCCCTTTTAACCGTCGTTGTAATGCCCGTCCACTCGACGTATAAATCAACTCATAACTCTTTGGAACTGCAATACTAATAATAGGTTTTGTAAAACTGTACATAATATCTGTACTAACAGAAACATTAGGTACCGTACGATTAAAAATCATAGCACTTAACCCCGCTGTAGACTGGTGGTTTTTATGCACGCCCGTAATCGTCCCATCATCCTCTACGCCAATATATAATGTACCACCCTCTGTATTTGCCAATGCTACAACGGCCTCAACTATTGTTTCTTCTGAAAGTTTCTTAACATCACTTTTAAATTCCGTTCGCAAATCTTCAATCAACCCTATATTTTCTGTATTCTTTGTATGCCCAGTATGCTTCATTTTCACACCTCCTGACCTCTTTACTCACAGTATATCCTTATATTTACATACTGTAAATATCTTACTCACGAATTCGTGAGTAAAAAAGAACAGCATCTATATGAGTAATGATTTACCATATAGATGCTGTACCATATTGTTATTGATTACACTTAATTAGAATATAGATTCATAAATACCAATGATTTCATCAATGGTTACATCTCGTGGATTACCTGGCGTACATGCGTCATTGAAAGCAGATTCAGCGAGGAATGAAATGTCTTCCCGTTTTACGCCAGCTTCGCTGAGGGATTTAGGAATACCTACATCGTCGGCTAATTTTTGAATTACATCGATAGCTGCCTGGCGATAGGTTGCTTGATCCATCGCATCCACATCAGCAACACCCATAACGCGAGCGATTTCACGATATTTTTCACCTGTTTCAGGGGCATTGAATTTCAATACTGCTGTTAATAGCATGGCACAAGCCTTACCATGAGGGATGTCGTACACAGCACTCAATGGATGGGCCATAGAGTGTACGATGCCAAGGCCTACGTTAGAGAAGCCCATGCCCGCAATATATTGGCCTACGGACATAGCTTCGCGACCTGCATATTCGCCAGCCACTGCGCTGCGCAAGGAACGGCCGATGATTTCGATAGCTTTCAAATGAAGCATATTAGTGAGTTCCCACGCACCTTTTGTGATATAGCCTTCTACGGCATGAACGAGGGCATCCATCCCCGTAGAAGCACATAGGCCGGTTGGCATGGACGCGGACATATCAGGGTCTACGATAGCTATAATTGGAATGTCATGAGGGTCTACGCAAACAAATTTGCGGTTCTTTTCCACGTCAGTGATAACATAGTTGATGGTAACCTCTGCTGCCGTACCGGATGTAGTAGACACAGCGATAATCGGCAAGCAAGGATGTTTTGTAGGCGCCAAGCCTTCAAGACTACGCACATCGCTAAATTCAGGATTTGTCATAATCGTAGCAATAGCCTTACTCGTATCGATAGCACTGCCACCGCCTACAGCAACGATCACATCAGCACCAGCCGCCTTACAAGCAGCCACACCAGATGTTACATTTTCAATGGTTGGATTCGGCTTAATATTGTCATATACATCGTAAGCAATGCCTGCCGCATCAAGCAAATCCGTAACCTTCGTAGCAACCTTAAACTCAAATAAATCAGGCGTAGATGTAACGAGAACCTTTTTAAAATGGCGATTCTTAATTTCGTTTACAATCTCCTGAATCGCACCTTGCCCAAAATACGACGTGCCGTTCAACATAATTCTCCGAGACATATACTTCACTCCTAACGAATAAAAAATAAACCGATAGAGAATAACTATACTTAGTAATTCTCTATCGGTATCAAAAAGTCCTGTATGAGGGGATAAATACGTTGTTATGAATACACTATATACTATGGATTAACCTAGTATTTATACACCATGATTCATTTTCATAAGCAAAATTCGTTTTACAGACGCATCAAGACGTTCCTTAGAAATAGTGCCATCTTTGACGGCTTTCATAAGCCCATTATAGGCCTCTTGCATATGTTCATACTCATGGCATACGAGTAAAATGTCACTGCCAGCTTGAATGGATTGAACAGCCATATCGCCGAAGGTATAGTGTTTGGCAAGGGCGCCCATGTCCATATCATCGGTAACGACGACGCCGTTATAGCCCATATCTTTACGAAGCCAATCAGTGATGATTTTCTTGGATAAGCTAGACGGATAATCAGGGTCAATTTGTGGATACATCGCATGGGATACCATAATCATATACGTATTCGGTTTCGACTGTTTAATAAGGTCTACAAATACCTTTGTATCCTCAGCGAGTAACGTATCTTTAGACACAGGCACCACGCTAGTGTCTGCATGTAAATCTACATCGGTTTTACCAATGCCAGGGAAATGCTTGTACGAATACCATAGGCCAGATTCGTCATAAGCTTTGCCTACCGCACCTGCAAACTTCACGACTTGGTCGGGATTCGTACTATATGAGCGACCATAGGTTAAACCCAAGTCCGCATCAGGCGCAAAATTAATATTAAATCCAAGGTCCTTAAGTTCAGTCCCTACTTGTTTGGCTAGATTTGCTGCATGGTCAACAGAACCTTGCCCCAGCTCTTCTGCAGGGGGCACCTTAATCAACTTGTCCTCCATACGAGCCACAGCGCCGCCCTCTTGGTCGATACCGATGAACAATGGCGTAAGTCCCGCACTTTTACCGGCCTTATTAATATCGGTAATGAGCGTTTTCACCTGCTCCT
>OGIU01001097.1_pt1 | contig 13660 bp, 12 predicted proteins | sample 1571791 | NCBI WGS metagenome assembly OGIU01 (sample SAMEA2582104, study PRJEB24529) | metagenome | biome: Human gut stool | place: China | collected 2011
CGGCCTTGCTGCCGGCGGTCTGTGCGGCCACGATGTCGCTGCCCAGACCGTTCACCGCGCCCTGCAGCACCACGCTGCCAATGGCGGTAATGCTGCACTGCAGGCCCATGGGAAGGCCCATGGCGCAAAGCTTTGCGCAGTGCGGAGCGCTGATGCGCCCTTCTTCCTTATTCCAGCGCAGTTCCGGGTAGTGGCGCATGATGTAAATAAGGCTGCCGATGCCCGCCACAGCCTGACTGAACACGGTGGCAAAGGCTGCACCGAACGCGCCCATGTTGAGCACAATGATGCAGGCAAGGTCCAGCCCGATGTTCAGCACGCTGGCCACCAGCAGGAAATACAGCGGGCGCTTGCTGTCGCCCAGTGCACGCATCAGGGCGCTGGTCACATTATAAAGCAGAGTGAAGGGGATGCCTGCAAAAATGGTGCGGATATACACATCCGCAAGGTCGATAATATCGGCCGGGGTGTTCGTCCACACCAGCACCAGACGGGTCATAGCCACCGTAACGATGGTGAGCACCGTGGCAAAGGCGATGGACAGCCACACGGTATTGGCAGTGTAGCGGCGCATCTCCTTGTAGTCCTTTGCGCCGAAAGTCCACGAGATGGGGATGGAAAAGCCGCAGGCGATGCCGTTCACAAAGCCCAGCACCAAATAGTTCAAACCGCCCACGCTGCCTACCGCCGCCAGCGCTTCCACGCCCACAAAGCGGCCCACGATGATGGTATCCGCCAGATTGTAGAACTGCTGGAACAGACTGCCCAGCATCAGCGGCACCGCAAAGGCAAGGATGAGCCTGAGCGGGCTGCCCTGTGTCATGTCTTTTGTCATACAAAGCCCCTCCCCGGGCGGTCACTTAACATTTCTTTGCCAAATTTTTACCGACAAAAACGCCCTGCCGGACGAGGGGCAGGACGTTTTGCGTTTCATGAGTGGTATTATACTCAGCTCATCGTGATTTTGCAAGGGGTTTTTCTCAGATTTCTTCGTACAACATTGCTATTTTCTATCGGTGGTTTTTGGTGATTGTGCGCAGGGGGGCGGCAGGGCTGCCCCTGCGCAGGGCCCTCCTGCTGCACTCCCTCTCAGCCCACGCTCTCAACCTTCATAATCGAAATCCCATGCAGAGTCATAATATGCGGAGTCATAAAAGGGATCCCACCCCACAAATTATCGTCGCTGCTCCCTATCCATTTTCTTGTCTCCCAATCTCCTCTCAAATCCGGCGGCTGACTGTCCCTTATCCATTTTCTTGTCTCCCAATTTCCTTCCCAATCCGGCGGTCGACTGTCATCCTTGCCCGGCTTCCACACCCAGTCACCCTGACTGTCCGTTACCCATCCGCCTGTTTCCGGCTGCTGGACGCTTGCTTCCGGCTGCTGGGCCGTGGTGGAGTCGTCCGGCGAGAGAGTCGTGAGGCCGCTGAGGTCACCGACGGAGGGGGCCGGGTCGTCCTTCTTGCTGTCCCGCTTCCCGCCCGCGAGCTTCACGATGTTACTGGTAAATGTCTTCCACACCGTCGGTTCGGAGGCGGGCTTCTCGGACGGACGGACCGTGAGGGGGCCCATGTCGAGGATGGTGGGATCCTTCGGTTTTGCGCTGAAGCCGGTCATGCCGCCGACGGTTTCCGTTCCCGGCTGAGTCAGCCCGGGCTGTCCGCTCAGGGAGCCGCCTTCCAGACCGGAGAGGACCGTTCCCCATTGCTTTTTCTCCTGCTTGCGGCGGGCGATCGCCTCCTCCACCCGGGCAGTCTCCTGCGCTTTCTGCTCCTCATCGCCAACGCGGTACACGAGGATCAGTTCCTTGCCGCTTTGGCGCAGGACGGTCTCATCCGAGAATGTTTTTCTATCATATCCCGTCTGCCCGACAACACGGAATTGATAACGCCCCTCATGGGACAGCTCGAGTTCGAATGCGCCATTCACGCCGACCAAGTCTTTTATCCGGGCCAGCGGAATGACGGCCTCCATCTCCCGCCCTTCCCCATCAAGGAACCGGATGCGAAGCTCATGGACCTCCTTTGCAAGCTCCCGCAACGAGTCGCCTGTCATCCGAAAGAGTGTGCTGTGGGCATCGAAGCTCAGGACCTTGTTGACCGGGTCATACTCCGCCGTGGCCACATTCCCAAGCTCCTGTGTGCCATCCAGATGGGTGATCACGCCGACGGTCTCGTACATCTGCTTCACACGGTCCGGCACCTCGCCAGCCTGCGTGTTTGGAGCGTCGTCCTCGTCGTTCTCGGTATCATCGGGCTGCTCCGGCTGGGAGGGCGTCCGCCTGTCGTAGCTGTAGTCCTCCATCTTCTTCCCGTCGGAGTCGTAGCGGGTCAGACTGCCGTTGTGGCCGCTGGAGAGGGCGTCATTGGAGATCTCGCCGACCATGCCGCCGCCGATGGCCGCAGTTTTGCCGCCGTTGCTGGCGCCTGCTTTGGCCTCCACCTCAGCGTCGCCAGAGATGATGATGTGATTGGGGTTGCTGGATGCGCCCGGGACTATCTCGCCTCCCGTACCCGCGCCGGTGCCTTCCGTACCCGCGCCGTCACCGATGCCAGCCGCACCGGGGCGGGAGGAATGCAGATTTTCATTCGCATCGCCGCCCGTGGCCGACACCTTGCCGCCGGAAATTTCGATGTCGTGGCCTGTGCCGTACACACCGCCGCCGATACCGGCAGCACCCTCGCCGCCCACGGCCTCTATCGTGCCGCCGGTGATCTTGATGTCTCCGGCACCGCTTTCGTGCTTTCCGCCGATGCCTGCGCCGCCGCCTTCGCCGCCCTCAGCGGTGAGGGAGCCGTCTTTGCCCTTGTCGTCCTTGATAGTCAGCTTGCCGGAGATGGTTTTGCCATCTTCAGACCTTTCATCGTTCTTCTCAAGGCCCGCATTTTTGCCGCCGCTCTTCAGCTTGTTGTCGCCGTCCAGCTCGATGGCGGCATCGTGGTCGCCCTTCACGGTGACGGCGGCTTTGCCCGCATCGACTGGGCTGTCATCGCTGCCATCCCCCTCGGTCTTGCCGCTGACGTCGATCTTCAGGTCATCGAAGGTGACGTCCACTTTGCCGCCGGAGGTGTCGATGGTGACGGTATGCTCCTCCGACTTGCCGGTGATGACGGTGTCGGTGTCCTTCACATCCACATTCTTCCCCTGTGAGACCCTGTTTGTCCCTTCGGCCTCGTCCGCTCTCACGGTGATGTCGCCGTCGGCGATGTTCCACCGGGCCGCATAGGCCGGGATGCCGGAGCTTACCACGATGCCCGCGATGACGGCGGCGGCCACGCCCCGCCGGAGTGCGCTTTTCAGTCTCATAGTCTGTCCTCCTTTGGTCTGTTCGTCTTTTGAAGAATCATCCTTTCTCGATACAAGCTTACCAAAAAATTCAGAGAATGTAAATAAAATTTGCGCGAATCGTGGTGTTTTCGGCGTGAATGGCACAAAAGGAGCTAAACCTCTCCGTCACGCCTACGGCGTGCCACCTCCCCTACCGAGGGGAGGCTTTGGCATGACGGGAAACTTCATCTCTTCGCCAGAGGCTCCCCTACTAGGGGAGCTGGCGCGAAGCGCCTGAGAGGTTGTACGAAGGACAGCCTGCCCGTGAGCCGCAGCCGTGCCGGAAAGGCACGGCTTTGTTCAATTTTCCTATGTCCCTCCCTTGAATACAGGCGGAAACCGTCAAAACGCGAAAAAATCGGTTTTCCTCTTGCCAAACGGGGCAAAACGCGCTATTCTATAGTCACAGTTTAACAATTTAGCATGGTAAAGCGGTAAAACGAAGCGCTGCTTCTGAAGCACTGCTTCTAAAGGAGGAATTTGTATATGAAACGTCTGGTATCTGCTTTTCTGGCCGGTGCGATGGCACTGAGCCTTGCCGCCTGCGGCGGTTCTGCATCCACTTCCACGGCTGCTTCTTCTGCCGCCGCCTCTGCCGCCCCGGCAAGCTCCGCGGTCGCTGACAGCGACCTGGCTTATATCCAGTCCAACGGCAAAATGGTCATCGGCTACACCGTGTATGAGCCGATGAACTACACCGACGCAGACGGCAGCTTCACCGGTTTCGACACCGAGCTGGCTACTGCCGTCTGCGAGAAGCTGGGCGTCGAGCCGGAGTTCGTGGAGATCAACTGGGACACCAAGGAGACCGAGCTGGCCGCAAAGAGCATCGACTGCATCTGGAACGGCCTGACCCTGACCGATGACCGGGAGGAGAACATGGCCTGCACCAAGCCCTACGTCAAGAACGCCCAGGTCGTCGTGGTGAAGGACGGCACCGACTACACCTCCACCGCCGACCTCATCGGCAAGACCGTGGTGGCCGAGGCCGGCTCTGCCGGTGAGACCACCATCACCGAGAACGCCGACCTGTCTCAGGCTGATTTCATCTCCAAGGCTGTTCAGACCGACTGCCTGATGGAAGTCGCCGCCGGTACCGCTGACGCCGCCATCCTCGACCTGACGCTGGCTTCTGCCATGATCGGCGAGGGTACCGATTACGCAAACCTCAAGATGGTGGATGAGCTGAACGTCGAGGAGTACGGCGTGGCCTTCCGCAAGGGCAGCGATGTGGCCGAGGCTGTGGACAATGCATTCGACGAGCTGAAGGCTGACGGCACCATGCAGGCTTTGGCCGACAAGTACGGCCTGACTCTGGCTGAGTAACTTACATTATAAACGGATAGGTGTAGTGATTCTGTGACTGTGATTTTGGAGCGTCTGACCGGCGCATTCGCGCTCAACTGTGAGCTGTTCTTTCTGACCTTGCTGTTTTCGCTGCCGCTGGGCCTTGTGGTGGCCTTTGGCTCCATGAGCCGGTGCGCACCGCTGCGGGGCGTCGTCAAGACCTTCGTGTGGGTCATCCGCGGTACGCCGCTGATGCTCCAGATCATCGTCATCTACCTCGGCCCCGGCCTGCTGGGCATGACCAACCCCTGGCCCTCCGGCTCTTCGGGCCGTCTGGTGGCGGCGGTGGTGGCTTTCGCCATCAACTACGCCTGCTACTTCTCTGAGATCTACCGCGGCGGCATCGAGGATGTGCCGAAAGGCCAGACCGAGGCCGGTCAGGTGCTGGGCATGACAAAGAGCCAGATCTTTTTCAAGGTCACGCTCCTGCAGGTCGTCAAGCGCATCCTGCCCCCGATGGGCAACGAGGTCATCACGCTGGTGAAGGATACCTCGCTGGCGAATGTCATCGCCAACAAGGAGATTATCATGATGGCAAAGGAGTACAGCGCCAAGGGCCTTATCTGGCCGCTGTTCTCCACCGCGATCTTCTTCCTCGTCTTTGTCGGCGCACTTACCCTGCTGCTGGACTGGGCCGAGAAAAAGATGGACTATTTCCGCTGCTAAGGAGGATACTGAATTATGGCATTACTCGAAGCCTCTGGCATCGGGAAGAACTTTGGGGAGACGAAAGTTCTCAAGGACATCTCCCTCACCCTCGAGCAGGGCGAGGCGCTGGCCATCATCGGCTCCTCCGGCTCGGGCAAGACGACGTTGCTGCGCTGCCTGAACTTCCTTGAGCGTCCCGACACCGGCGTTATCCGGGTGAACGGCGAGACCATGTGGGACGCCGCCGACCCCGCCACCCAGCGGGAGAGCGAGGTGCGGAAAAAGCGCCTCCACTTCGGCCTCGTGTTCCAGAACTTCAACCTCTTCCCCCAGTACACCGCGCTGGAAAACGTGATGCTGGCGGGGGAGCTTCTGGCAAAGGAGCAGCCCGGCTACAAGGCCAACAAAAAGGCCATCCACGCCCAGCTGGAAGCACAGGCTCGTGACCTGCTGGCCCAGATGGGCCTGTCGGAGCGGGCAGGCCACTACCCCCACCAGCTCTCCGGCGGTCAGCAGCAGCGGGTGGCCATCGCCCGCGCACTGGCGCTCCACCCGGACATCCTCTGCTTCGATGAGCCCACCAGCGCCCTCGACCCGGAGCTGACCGGCGAAGTCCTCCGCGTCCTGCGGGACCTCGCCGACCGCAAGACCACCATGATCATCGTCACCCATGAGATGCACTTCGCCCGGGACGTGGCCGACCGCATCCTGTTCATGGACGGCGGCGTGGTGGTGGAGCAGGGCCCGGCCCGGCAGCTCATCGAGCACCCGCAGGAAGAGCGCACCCGCCGCTTCCTGGCTCACTATTCCGAATAAAAAAGCGCAGACCCGCACCGCAGGCCTGCGTCCCGGCTCCTCCGCAAGGGGGAGCCTTTTTTGTTTTGATTTACTGTGCTTCGGTCAGCACGAAGGTCAGCTCTGCGGTGGCGGCACATTTGCCGTCCACATAGGCCGAGGCCTTGCCCACGCCCACCGGGCCGCGCTGTTCCACCAGCTCGCAGTGCAGGGTGAGCACGTCGCCGGGGGTGACCTGCTTGCGGAAGCGGGCATTTTTGATGCCGCCGAACAGGGCCAGCTTGCCCTTGTTTTCGGGCAGGCTGAGGGCGGCCACGGCCCCGGTCTGGGCCAGCGCTTCCAGAATGAGCACGCCGGGCATCACCGGCTGGCCGGGGAAGTGCCCGCAGAAAAATTCCTCATTGCGGCTCACGCACTTGCGGCCGATGGCCCACTGGCCCGGCTCGTAGTCCAGGATGCGGTCCACGAGGGCAAAGGGGTAGCGGTGGGGCAGGATCGCCGCGATCTGCTCACTGGCCAGCGCGTTGGGCGTTTCGCGCACAGTACGGGGTTCGGCCATGGCTCACTCCTCCCATCTGCGCAGGGCGATGCAGGCATTGTGCCCGCCAAAGCCCAGACTGTTGCTCAGTGCGTAGGTCATGTTCTGGGCGCGGCCCACGTTCGGCACATAGTCCAGGTCGCACTCCGGGTCGGGCTGCGCGTAATGGATGGTGGGCGGGGCAAACTGGTCCCGCAGGGCCAGTGCCGTGAACACGGCTTCCACGCCGCCCGCGCCGCCCAGCAGGTGGCCGGTCATGCTCTTGGTGCTCACGACGGTCAGCTCCTTGGCGTGCTCCCCGAACACCGCGTGGATGGCAGCGGTCTCGCAGGAGTCGTTCATATGGGTGCCGGTGCCGTGGGCGTTGATGTGGTCCACCTGTTCCGGGGCGATGCCGGCGTCGGCCAGGGTCTGCTTCATGCAGTCGATGGCACCCGCGCCGCCGGGAGCCGGGGCGGTGAAGTGGTAGGCGTCGCAGTTGGCACCGTAGCCCACCACCTCGGCGTAGATGTGTGCGCCCCGGGCTCTGGCGTGCTCCAGCTCTTCCAGCACCAGCACACCGCTGCCTTCGCCCATCACGAAGCCGCCGCGCCGTGCGTCAAAGGGCAGGCTGGCCGCATCCGGGTCGGTGGCGGTGGAAAGGGCCTTCATGCTGGTAAAGCCGCCGATGCCCAGCGGGCTGATACAGCTCTCGGCACCGCCGCAGACCATGGCGTCCTCGTAGCCGTCGCGGATGCGGTGGAAGGCATCGCCCACGGCGTTGGTGCCGCCGGCGCAGGCCGTGACCGGGCAGGTGCACATGCCCTTCAGGCCGAAGCGGATGGCCACCTGGGCCGCCGCCATGTTGGCAATGGACATGGGCACGAAGTAGGGGCTGACCTTCTCCATGCCTTTTTCCTCGCCGCGGGTGTGCTGCTCCTCGATGGTGGGCAGCCCGCCGATGCCGCTGGACAGGATGACGCCGGTGGTTTTGGCGTTGGCTTCGGGATCAAGGCCGCTGTCCTGGATGGCTTCGGTTGCGGCAGCCAGTGCCAGCAGGGTAAAGCGGGCCATCTTGCGGGCCTCTTTTTTGTCCACGACAGCTTCCGGGTCAAAGCCCTTCACTTCAGCCGCCAGTTTGCACTTGAACCCAGCGGTATCGAACTGGGTGATGGGGGCAATGCCGCACTGTCCGGCCTTTGCGGCGGCCCAGCTCTCGGCCACGGTGTTGCCCAGCGGGTTCACAGTGCCCAGACCGGTAACGACCACTCTGCGTTTTTCCATGAAAACGTTCTCCTTTACATTGCCATGCCGCCGTCCACACAGAGCACCTGCCCGGTGAGATAGCTGCTTTGTTCTGCGGCAAAAAATGCCGCGGCGTTTGCCACGTCCTCCGGCTTTCCGGCCCGGCCCGCCGGGATGCTGTGCAGCATTCCGGTGCGGACGGCTTCCGGCAGGGCGGCGGTCATATCGGTCTCGATCAGGCCGGGGGCCACGGCATTCACCGTGATGTTCCGGCCTGCCAGCTCCTTGGCCAGGCTCTTGGTCAGGCCGATGAGCCCCGCCTTGCTGGCGGCGTAGTTGGCCTGACCGGCGTTGCCCCGCAGGGCCACCACGCTGGACAGGTTGATGATGCGGCCATGCCGCTGGCGCACCATGCGGCGGGCGGCCTCCTTGCAGCAGAGGAATGCGCCCTTGAGGTTTGCGTTCAGCACGGCGTCAAAATCGGCCTCAGACATGCGCAGGAGCAGGCCGTCACGGGTGATGCCTGCGTTGTTCACCAGCACATCCACCCGGCCAAAGGCGTTGACCGCCGCGTCAAACAGCGTTTTGCAGCCCTCAGCGGTGGAAACATCGGCCTGTACGGCCACGGCGTCCACGCCCTCGGCGCGGCAGAGCGCTGCCGTCTGCTCCGCAGGCTCTGCGCCGTGGCAGTAGTTGACCACCACGTTGCAGCCCTGCTTTGCCAGTGCCACACACACCGCCCGGCCGATCCCCCGGCTGCCGCCGGTGACCACCGCCGCGCGGGTCACAGTCTCTTCGCTCATGCTTCGTCCCTCCATGCGGCCAGCGCAGCGTCCAGCTGCTCCGGTGTCTCCACCGAAGCACACGGCACGCCGGGCAGGGTCTTTTTCACAAAGCCGGACAGGGCACTGCCGGGGCCGACTTCCAGGATGTGGTCCACACCCAGTTCGCCCAGGCGGCGGAGGGTGTCCTCCATGTAAACACTGCTCTGCACCTGGCGCACCAACAGCGCCGGGATGGTGTCCGCGTCGGCCTTTTCGCGGCCCAGACAGTTGAACAGCACCGGGATCTGCATCTCACGGAACCGCTCGGTCTTGAACCGTTCGGCGAGGGCATCTCCGGCGGGGGCCATCAGCCGGGTGTGGAAGGGGCCGCTCACCTTCAGCGGAAGGCAGCGGCGGGCACCGGCGGCTTTGGCCAGCTCCGCAGCTTTGTCCACAGCGGCCTTCTCGCCGCCGATGACCAGCTGGCCGGGGCAGTTGTAGTTGCAGATCTGCACACAGCCCAGCGCCGAAGCCTCTTCGCAGCAGGCGGAAAGCGCAGTGCGGTCCAGGCCCAGCACGGCGGTCATGCCGCAGTCGATGCCCTTGGCCGCAGCGGCCATGGCTTTGCCCCGGTAGGCGGCCAGCTCAATGGCCTGCTTGGCGGTGAACACCCCGGCAGCTTCCAGCGCGGAGTATTCGCCCAGCGAAAGCCCGGCAGCGTAAGCGGGCTGCACGCCATGCTCGGCCAGCACGGCGGTGACGCCGCAGGCAAAGGCCACCATGCAGGGCTGGGTGTATTCGGTCTGGTTCAGAACACCGTCCGGGTCCTCAAAGCAGACGCGGTGCAGGTCAAAATCCAGCGCCGCGCTGTCGAAGGCGGCCCGGAAGGCGGGGGAGTTTTCGTAAAATTCTTTGCCCATGCCGGGGTGCTGGGCACCCTGACCGGCATACAGAACAGCAAGTTTCATAGGTCATGCCTCCATTCGGCGGTCAATTCGTCCATCAGTTCCCGGACGGTGTACATCCGGTCCAGTCGGCCCACGTTGGCTCCGCAGAAGAACAGCCCCTCTTCCACATTGCCCTTCACCGCTTCGATGAGGGCGTGGGTGATGCAGTAGGGCACCTTTGCGGGGTCGCAGGTCTTTAAACAGCGGGCGCAGTGCCGGGGTGCAAAGCGTTTGCCCTTGGCCAGCGCCTGCACCAGCGGGGTGTTCAGCGCCCGGCCCGGCATGCCCACCGGGCTGTGGATGATGCGCACATCCTCCGGCTTTGCGGCCAGGAGCACGTCCTTGTAGGTCTGGCTGGCATCGCACTCGTAGGTGGGGATGAACCGGGTGGCCAGCTGCACCCCGGCGGCCCCCAGCTTTGTATAGTGGGCCATGTCGGCCCCGGTGTAGATGCCGCCCGCCACGAATACCGGGATGGCATGGCCGAACTGCGCCTCATAGGGCTGTACCTCGGCCAGCACTTCCGGCAGAATCTCGTCCAGAGACTGGCAGTGGTCTGCCAGCAGGTCGGCCTCGGCAAAGCCCAGATGCCCGCCTGCCTTGCAGCCCTCGATGACCACAAAGTCGGCGGTGCGGGCAAACTCCTTGGCCCAGCGGCGCAGGATGAGCCGGGCGGCTCTGGCACTGGACACGATGGGTGCAATGGCCACCTCCCGCGTGCCCACAAGGCCGGGCAGCTCCAGCGGCAGGCCCGCGCCGGACACCACCGCGTCCACGCCCGCTTCTACCGCGGTGCGGATGGCAGCGGCATAGTCCTGGGTGGCCACCATCGCATTGATGGCCACCAGTCCCGCGCCCTTGGCAAGGGCTTTGGCTTTCTGGATCTCAGCGGTCAGGGCGCGGTGGTTGGCGCTTGCCGGGTCGCGGGCAAAATCCGGCTCCCGGTAGCCCGCATCGGCGGTGGAGATGCACCCCATGCCGCCGCAGGCCGCCACGGCCCCGGCCAGCCCGCCGAGGGACACGCCCACGCCCATGCCGCCCTGCAGGATGGGCACGGGCAGGGCCTTTCCGGCAAGGGTCAGCATAGCTCGTTCAGCGCGGCGATGCGCTGCCTCCCGCCTTCCCACAGGTCGTTCAGGATGTCGGCCACGGGGCGCACCTCGTGGAGCATCCCGGCCACCTGACCGGCCATCAGGCTGCCGGTGGTGGTGTCGCCCTCAAACACGGCCCGGCGCAGGCTGCCGAGGGTGTATTTTTCCAGTTCCATCTTGTCGGCCCCGGCCTTTTCCTGCCGGACGTACTCGCGGCTCATGCGGTTCTTCAGCACACGCACCGGTGCGCCGACGCTGCGGCCGGTGACGATGGTGTCACTGTCCTTGGCCTTGAGCAGGGCGGCTTTATAGTTCTCATGGATGGGGCACTCCTCGCTTGCCAGCAGGCAGGTGCCCACCTGTACGCCGCAGGCACCCAGGGCCAGCGCAGCCGCCAGCTGGCGGCCGTCGGCGATGCCGCCCGCCGCAATGACGGGCACGCTCACCGCATCCACCACCTGCGGCACCAGCGCCATGGTGGTCATTTCGCCCACATGGCCGCCGCTCTCGGTGCCCTCGGCAATGACGGCGTCGATGCCCAGCGGCTCCAGATGCTTTGCCAGCACGGCCGCTGCCACCACGGGAATGACCTTGATGCCGGCGGCTTTCCACATGGGAACATACTTGCCGGGGTTGCCGGCACCGGTGGTGACCACCTGCACGCCTTCTTCCACCACGATCTTGGCAAACTCGTCGGCCTGCGGGTGCATCAGCATGATGTTCACGCCGAAGGGCTTGGCCGTCAATTGCTTGCAGCGGCGGATGTTCTCGCGCAGGGTGTCGGCGTTCATGCCGCCCGCGCCGATGATGCCCAGCGCTCCCGCGTTGGAGCAGGCGGCGGCAAACTCGCCGGTGGCGATGTTGGCCATGCCGCCCTGGATGATGGGATATCTGGTCCCTAAAATTTCATTTAAAAGTTTCATAAAGTTTTCCTGCGAAAGGCTTCCCCCTCGGGGGAAGCCTTTATTTCTTATACTCCACGATCATGCCGCCCCAGGTCAGGCCGCCGCCAAAGCCGATGCAGGCGATCGTCTGCCCCGGCTGCAGCTGCCCAGTCTCGACCAGCTCGTTCAGGGCTACCGGGATGCTGGCGGCGCTGGTGTTGCCGTGGCGGTCCATGTTCTTGTAGAATTTGGCCGGGTCGGCGTGCAGAGCCCGCACACAGTGGTCGATGATGCGGCTGTTGGCCTGATGACAGACCACCCAGTCTACCTCGTCCAGCGTCTTGCCGGTCTCGTCCAGCACCGTGTGCAGGCAGCGGGGCAGGGCATCCACCGCAAAGCGGAACACTGCCTTGCCGTCCATGGTGATGGGGGCGGAACCGTTCCGGTCCGGCCCACCGGCGTGCAGGACGTCGCTGCCCCGGGCCCCCAGCGTGAGGGCAAAGGGGGTGTCGGCCAGCCGGAAGATGGCCGCGCCCGCGCCGTCGCCAAACAGGACGCAGGTGGAGCGGTCGGCGGGGTCCATCAGGCGGGAAAGGGCTTCGCACCCGATGACCAGGGCGTACTGCCCGCCCAGCGTGGCCAGCAGGCCCCGCGCTACGGCGGTGCCGTACAGAAAGCCGGAACAGGCCGCGTTGACGTCCAACGCGGGCCGGTTCTCCGGCAGGCCCAGCGCCGCCTGTACCTGACAGGCCACACTGGGAGTGGCGTCCGGGGCCGACAGGGTGGCGCACACGCAGCAGGCGATGTCTGCCGGGGCAAGGCCGCTGCGCTGCAGCGTCTGTTTTGCGGCGGCAATGGCCAGCGTGGCGGCGGATTCGTCCGCGGTGCACCAGTGCCGGGTGCGGATGCCGGTGCGGGAGGTAATCCACGCGTCACTGGTGTCCACGGTGCGGCTGAGCTCTTCGTTCGTGACCGTCCGGCCGGGCAGCGCCCCGCCGGTGGCTATCAGCTGGAAGCCCTTCATGCGTTCCTCATTTCTCCGATCTGGCGGTATTTCTTGTAGCGCTGGTCGGCAAGGGCCCGGCCGTTCATGCGGCACAGCTCTTTCAGGTGTGCCCGCAGGGCGGCGTCCAGATGCTCGAACAGAGCTGCGTGCCCGCGCTGGGCACCGCCCACCGGCTCCGGGATCACTTCCTCCACGATGCCGTCCTGGTACAGGTCCTGTGCGGTCAGCTTCATCATCTCGCAGGCTTCGCCGCTGCGGGAGGCGTCCTTCCACAGGATGCTGGCAAAGCCCTCGGGGCTCAGCACCGAATAGACGGCGTTTTCCAGCATGAGGATGTGGTTTGCCACACCCAGCGCCAGCGCACCGCCGGAGGAGCCCTCGCCGGTGACCACGGCGATGACCGGCACGGTCAGGCCGCTCATCTCCATCAGGTTGCGGGCGATGGCCTCGCCCTGGCCGCGCTCCTCGGCGTCCTTGCCGGGGTAAGCGCCCGGCGTGTCGATGAACGTGATAATGGGCCGGCCGAACTTCTCGGCCTGCTTCATCAGGCGCAGGGCCTTGCGGTAGCCCTCCGGCCCCGGCATGCCGAAGTTGCAGGCCAGGTTCTCCTCCAGCGAGGAGCCCTTGCGGTGACCGATGACGGTCACCGGCATGCCGTGGAAGCGGGCCACACCGCCCAGAATGGCGGGGTCCTCCTTGCACTGGCGGTCGCCCCGCTGCTCAAAGAAGTCGGTGAACAGGGCGGAGATGGTCTCGTCAATGTGGGGGCGGTCCGGGTGCCGGGCCAGAAAGACCCGGTCCTCGGCGGTCAGCGGGCCGCAGGTGCGCAGGATCTCGTCCTCTTCCACAGCCAGCTCTGCCAGCTCGGAGGCATGGGCCGTGATGGCATCCATCTCGTTGCCGCTGCCTTTCAGCGCGGCGATCTGGGCATCCAGCGGAGCCAGCTGCTCTAAAATTTCCTTGATCATTCGTGTTTTCCTCCCACATGAAGCTGCAGCACCCGGATCAGGGAGTCGCGCAGCTGGTCGCGGGGCACCACCTGATCCACAAAGCCGTGCTCCAACTGGAACTCGCTGCGCTGGAACCCGG
>OGIU01001107.1_pt1 | contig 13546 bp, 11 predicted proteins | sample 1571791 | NCBI WGS metagenome assembly OGIU01 (sample SAMEA2582104, study PRJEB24529) | metagenome | biome: Human gut stool | place: China | collected 2011
CGTAGCGGACTCTACGGCGCCATTATTGCGTCGCCCTATTAGCTATGCTGGATTTGATGTACAAAAGGGTACGATTACCCTTTTGTACCGTGTCGTAGGTAAGGGGACGGATATTATGACTCGCCTCGTGCCTGGTGATACATTAGATTGTTTAGGCCCGTTGGGCGAACCATTTGTAACATCTGAGAATATGCTTCTCGTTGGCGGTGGCGTTGGTATTGCACCGATGCTTTGTATTGCGTCCCATTTACGAGATGGCGAGTCTGCACACGTTATCTTGGGCTTTAGAAATGAAAGCGAAACCTTCTGGGCTGATTTGTTCAAGGATACAACTGTACAGGTTCATATCACAACAGATGATGGTAGTGTAGGAACAAAGGGGTTCCCAACAGCTATTATGCCTGAACTAATTAATTCTAATACATTCACTTCCGTTATGACTTGTGGCCCTACACCGATGATGAAAGGTGTGGCTCAAGTGGCTAAAGAGCTCAATGTACCTTGCCAAGTGTCCTTAGAAGAACGGATGGGCTGTGGTACAGGTGGTTGTTTAGGCTGTGCTTGTGATGGCGTAGGTGGTAAGCGCTATAAGGTTTGTAAAGATGGTCCTGTATTCCCAGCTGAGGAGGTGTTCTTTTAATGAGTGAACGCGATTTAAATAACACCGTTACACCAAATCCAAAACTCGCTATCGATTATTGTGGTATTAAGATGAAAAATCCTATTATCGCTGCATCTGGTACCTTTGGAAATGGTCCTGAATACGCTGGTTATCTAGACCTCAGCAATGAAGTAGGTGCTATTTCTGTAAAAGGCTTAACACCGAAAGGTCGCCATGGTAATCCAGGTCCTCGCATTGCAGAAACACCATCTGGTGTACTAAACTGTATCGGCCTTGAAAACCCTGGAGCAGAACATTTTGTTACGGATATTTTGCCAGAACTTAAGAAATATGATGTACCGCTACTAGCTAATATGTCTGCTGGTACAGTAGAGGAATTTGCTTGGATGGCAGAAACACTATCTGTGGATGGTATTGCAGGCCTTGAAGTCAATGTATCATGTCCAAATGTAGAGAGTGAAGGTATGGCATTTGGCGTAGACCCAAAGGTTGTTGAACAAGTAACTAAAGCGGTTCGTAAAGTAACCGATAAGCCGGTTATCGTAAAACTTTCACCAAATGTAACAGATATCGTGGAAATTGCAAAGGCTGTAGAAGCCGGTGGTGGTAATGGGGTTAGCCTCATTAATACATTGTTAGGCATGGCTATTGATATTCACCGTCGCAAACCATTGTTAGGTAATATTTATGGCGGTCTATCTGGTCCAGCAGTAAAACCTGTGGCGCTTCGCATGGTTCATCAAGTCTATAAAGGCGTTACTATTCCTATTATAGGACTTGGTGGTATCATGAGTGGTACTGATGCTATCGAATTTATGATGGCTGGTGCCCAGGCCGTACAAGTTGGTACAGCTACGATGGTTGATCCAACCGCAATTTCTCGTATTGCTCGTGAAATGGGCGATTTTGTAGAACAATATAATCTCAATAGCATTACTGACATTGTTGGTGCTGTACATCAATAATAGTCGTGTAGAAACAAAAAAGCAGGAATTGGCAATGCCAGTTTCCTGCTTTTTCGCATATATGTAATCATTTTGCATCAATATTGGTAAATGTATTATACGTAGGCCTTATAGAAATCTATAAATTGTTGTGCCACTGGTGAAAGGGCATGACCTTTTAAGGTAATGAATGCTTTCTTATAGTCACCGGAAAATTCAGGCAATTTAATGCGTGACATTTTGCGGTGGTTTACCATTTCTTTAGTATCCATTGGAACCAATGCCACCGTACGGCCGGATGATGCCCATTCGATAGCAGACGTCTTAGTCGTTGTAATGGCACTCACATTTAGATGCTCCATATCTGTTAAGGAGGATTGCATAATCATTCTCACAGAACCGCCAGATAAGGAAAGAGGACATTGTTTAATATCATCCCAGGTGATGGTATCGTGTTCGCGATCAGTCCAGAACACATCACGTCTAAATAATGCATATAGGTGTTCCTCTTGAGTTAAGAGAATATCAAATTTGTCAGTATCTACCATTTGGATATTAGCAATTCCAATTTCTGCACTACCACTGATGAGCTGTTTTACGACATTGGTCATGAGGCCTTCGTAAATCTCGAAGTGTACAGATGGGTATTTCATGGAGAATGCCGGCAAATATTGTTGTACGATGGGGGTGGAACGGGATGCAGAGGTAGCGATTCGAAGTGTACCTTCGATACGCGAGTTTAGCTGTTGTACTGCATTATACGTAGATTCTTCAATAGAACATAATTGCTGTGCTTTTTCATAAAAAATCTTACCTGCATCGGTAAGTTGTAAATTGGAACCCCGTTGACCTCGTTTTATATTGATGAGCTGAGCGCCAAATTCTGCTTCTAAATATTTTAACTGCTTACTCAAAGCCGGTTGTGTAATGTGGAGAATTTCAGCAGCTTGTGTCATGTTTCCTGTTTGAACAAGGGTTATAAAATTGTGATAATACGATGTGTCCATAAAATCCCCCTTTTATACACAAATCATGATAATTAAAATTTATAACTAATAAAGGAATAGTTATTTTACCTTTTAAGAAATGTCATATATACTATACACATCAAGAGAATTAAAGCACATAGAAGCTGTTTTAATAATCTCATCAATATTTTTGATATAGTTGCAGTGACTAGGAAAGTGGGTACTACTATGGGCGTAGTAAAAAGAACATTAAGTAAAGCAATTCGTAATTGGGAAGCACGTAGATTAATGACAGCACATAATGCTGGTGTTGGTCGTAAAAAACAATTAGAACGCGTATGGCCATATCCATTGACAACTGAAAAACGTCATGAAATGAATCAAGGTCTTATTGGTTTAGTTCATAATGACAAATAATTAGGTACCATACGAATTGATAGGATACTTAAACTAGTGGCAGTACCACTTCGATAGAATCTAATACATTACAAGTAGCAGCTCCATGACTCATGTCTTGGAGCTCTTTTTGTATGTGTTCTATATCGGTAGGTGGCACTAAGATAGTAAGATCTACCTTCTCTTCAAAGGTAGCCTCATAATGTAGTTGTGCATCCTGTAGATAGCGTTCTATTGTTCCATATAGTGCATAGTCAATAATCGCTTGTAATTGTGTTCTTGTGGTATGCAATTCCTTTGGCGCAAGACGCAATGTTTCAGCGACGGAGTGGGAGTATGCTCGGATTAATCCACCAGCCCCTAGTTTTATACCGCCAAAGTAACGTGTTACCACGACGGCTACATTTGTAATACCTGTCTTTTTCAAGACTTCTAGCATAGGCTTACCAGCTGTGCCCGATGGTTCACCATTATCGGACGCGCGTTGTTGTTCTTGCTTTGGTCCTAATGCGAAGGCCGTACAATTATGTCGAGCATCCCAAAACTCTTTATTGATACGGGCGATAAAAGATTGCGCATCTTCTTCGGTATTACATGGATATACGGTAGTAATGAATCTAGATTTCTCTACTACATATTCATGGCGGAATTCTTTGGCAATGGATATGAATTCCACGGTAGGGCTAGTTGTATCTGGCATTTCCTCACCTCCATTCTTATTTCTACCACTATAGTATTTATTCATCATCATCACTTTATTATAAGCTATTTATAAAGGTAATGTATAGATTATGAGCGATAATGTTTAATAATATATATATTTATTTACACAATATATAACGCTACAATCGTAATTATTAATTCCCTTATAGAAAAGGAATAACCCTCTAGTTTTAGTAGGATATTGACGAATTGAGAATCTATGTTATTATAAATAATAGATATATGAGTATTAGTTCATGTGATAAATATTACAAATATACTGTTTTTATCATATTTTATGAATCTCTGATTTGAATTGTATCGAAGGAAGTTATATATGAGTACTAAAAAACAAGAGTTTGACATTACAGGTATGCATTGTGCAGCCTGTGTAAAACGCGTTGAAAACGTCGTATCTAAGGTTGATGGCGTAGCTTCTGTAAAGGTTAATCTACTAACCCGTAAGGGGAGTGTAGAGTTTAAGGATGACGCTACCGTAGAACCACAACAAATTATCGATGCCATAACGAATATCGGTTTTGGTGCTACAGAAGCGGATGAAACGAAACAAGAAATAGAAAAGATTAATTTAAAACCTCATATTACACGTCTTATCATTGCTGCTTGTATGGCTGTACCGATGATGATCAACATGACCTTACATCGTTTTGGTATCCAAGCATTGCCAGTATGGGTCGAATTTGTATTAGCTACTATCGCTCAATTTGGCCCGGGTCTCATGTTCTATAAGAGTGCATGGAGTGCCGTAAAGAATGGGGCTCTTACGATGGATGTCCTCGTTGTTATGGGTACGACTGTGGCATATCTATTTAGTATTTATAACTGGCAGTTCCATCCAGAACTTGGTCCTCATGGTATTTACTTTGAAACCTCTGCATGGCTTATCACATTTATTCTTCTAGGTAAATTGTTAGAAGAGGTAGCCAAGGGGCGTACGTCTGAAGCGCTTCAAAAACTAATTGCTTTGCAACCGGCAACGGCTCATGTATTGCGCGATGGTGAATTTGTAGATATTCCTACCTCTAAGGTTGTGGCTGGCGATGTTTTACAAGTGCGCGCCGGTGAAAAGATTCCTGTAGACGGTACTATTACAGAAGGTTACTCTACCGTTGATGAAGCTATGCTTACAGGTGAAAGCTTACCTGTAGAAAAACAAGTGGGCTCTGAGGTTATTGGGGCGACTATCAATTTAAGTGGTGCTTTCACAATGGAAGCAAAGCGCATTGGTAGCGACACGATGTTATCTCAAATCATCAAGGTCGTAGAGGAAGCTCAAACATCTAAAGCAAGCATTCAACGTATTGCAGATATTGTGGCTCAATACTTTGTACCAACTGTTATTGGCCTTGCTGTACTAACTGGTCTCGTGTGGTACTTTATTGTAGGCGATTCTATCAATGTAGCCCTTATTAATGCGACCGCTGTTCTAGTTATCGCTTGTCCATGTGCGCTTGGCCTTGCTACACCGACATCCATCATGGTAGGTTCTGGCCTTGGCGCAGAACATGGTGTTCTCATCAAGAGTGCGGAATACCTTGAAAAGGCTGGTAAACTCGATGCTATCGTTATGGATAAAACAGGCACCCTTACACAAGGCGTGCTCGATGTAACGGCTTTCAAAAACTATAGCGGTGATGAAAGTGCGAACATGTCCATCATGATGGCCCTCGAAAGCGGTACATCACATCCGATTGCAAAAGCTATGGTTTACTATGGTGAAGATCATGGCTACAAGGGTAAGGCTGTTGAACTTGAAAGCTTTGGTGATGTACCGGGTAAAGGCTTGCAAGGTGCTTACCAAGGTGTATCTGTACAACTTGGTCATAGCCGTTGGATGAGTGAACTCGGTTATGATTTATCTAAGGTGCAAGATGATATTCAACATTTTGAAGAACAAGGTGCATCTGTATCTGTTCTCGCTGTAGATGGTGTCATCAGTGCATTATGGGCTGTAGAAGATGAATTACGTCCTGAAACTATTGAGGTTGTAAAAGAACTACAGTCTCAAGGCATCGACGTATGGATGCTTACCGGTGATAATCGCCGTACAGCTCAATATATTGCAAAACAAGCAGGTATTACTCACGTTATTGCAGAAGTCTTGCCTCAAGATAAGGCTAGCAAGGTAAAAGAATTGCAAGATAAAGGCCTTGTAGTTGGTATGGTTGGCGATGGTATCAACGATGCTCCAGCTCTTGTAACTGCAGATATCGGCTTTGCCATCGGCAGTGGTACAGATATTGCCGTAGAGGCAGCAGATATCGTTCTTGTAAGAAATGATTTACACACACTAGTACAAGCAGTACGCCTCAGTCGTAAGACCATGACCAATATAAAACAAAATCTATTCTGGGCGTTGATCTTTAACTGCATCGGAATTCCTCTAGCGGCTATCGGTGCATTGAATCCGATGATTGCAGGTACAGCGATGGCATTCAGTTCCGTTACAGTTGTGGGTAACTCCCTTCGCTTGAAACGAGCTAAGATTTAATTTAACTTGTATCTTATAACACATAATATTTGATAGAGTTGATTAAAGTTTATAAAGCACCTATACCATGGTATAGGTGCTTTGTTATTTAATTCCTACGAAATCGGTGTTTTTAGACTGAGTGAGATTTGTTATACTAAATATAGTTATTCAGCTAAAAGAGAGGAGCTAGATTATGAAATTAAAGACGCGCGATATTGTATATATCGGATTTATTGCTGCCTTATGTGCAGTAGCAACAACAATTCGCATTGAAATACCAGGTGGTGCTATGGTTCATTTAGGATCTGCCGCATTATTTACATCATCCATTCTATTTGGTGGTTTATATGGTGGTTTAGGAGCGGCGATTGGCTCCGCATTATTTGATCTTTTTGGTGGTCATACACAGTATATTGTATTCTCGTTCTTTATTAAAGGTATTGCGGGCCTTATTGTTGGCGGTATGACAGCAGGCTATTTGCCACCATCCATTACAAAGCCAACAGCATCCTTTACACGTATTTTGAGTGCTTTAATTATTGGCACAATTTGGACTGCCTTTGGTTATTTCCTTGCATGGTGGTTTGTTCTTGAAAGTGCAGCAGTAGCGGCAAGTAAAATTCAATATTCTTTGATTACAAGTGCAGCTGGTATTGTGGTAGCTATCGTATTGACACCTAAATTGCAATCTGTAGTTCGTAGATTATTTACAAAGAATTAAATAGAGTAACTAATGATAAATTACTAAAAACTATATATTGCTAACTAATAACTAATAATCCAAAATTGATCATTAGGCATAAATAAAAGAGTCTCCCTTAACTTATGTATTCAAGTTAAAGGAGACTCTTTTATTTATTATATTAGATTATGTAGTTACTATTCTTACCTAGAAATTACAGAGATCATTTAAATTTTCTGCCATTGTAGGATGTGTGAAGATTTGGTTCTTGAAATATGTATACGGAATGTTGTTATCCATAGCTACTTTAATCATGTTAATCAATTCTTCGGCACTTTGGGAATAGAGTGTAGCACCGAGGATTAAATTGCTTTCCGCATCTACCACAATTTTGAAAGCCCCTTTAAGGTTGTCATTTACATGAGCCCTTGGCATAGTGGCTACAAGCATTTCCTTCGTTTTAACAGTGTAACCTTTATTAATAGCATCCTCTTCTGTAAGACCAACACGAGCGAGTGGAGGTGTTAAGAAGGTGGTGTAAGGAATGTTTTTGCGATCTTTTAATGTATAGTGACCATTACCTGTAAGGGCACCAAATACGATGCGGAAGTCATCGAGAGAAATGTAGGTAAATTGCGGACCACCGTTTACATCGCCTACAGCATATACACCTGGAACGGAGCTTTCACAAGTATCATTTACTACGATTGCACCGCGTTCATTAGTAGTAATATCCGTGTTTTCTAAACCAATATTTGTAGTATTCGGTCTGCGACCTGTAGCATAGAGAACAGCATCAAAGGTATAGTTTTCATTATTAGCAGTGATAACAGGCTTGTTGCCGTCATTAGATACAGAATTTAGTGTAACAGAGTTTAAAATAGTAATGCCTTGTTCCGCTAAGTATTCATTAGCTAATTCTTGAACGATAGGTTCTTCGTGTTTTAAAATGTTAGCCTCAATATTGAATACAGTAACCTTTGTACCTAGTTTAGCGTATAGGCTAGCAAATTCTAGGCCAATAGGACCGGCGCCAATAATACCTAATGTACTAGGTTGAGGGGATAAATGTTGAATTTCTGTACTATTATAGAAACCTGATGCGGTATCGATACCATCAATGTTAGGTTTAATGGCTACAGCCCCTGTATTGATGATAATTGTGTCACCAGATAAAACAATTTTATCTTCCCCAGCTGTAACGGCGATTTCTTTATTACTAATGAATTCGCCATGTCCAGTATATACATCGACATGTTCATTTGTATCTAACATACCGAAGTTTTTATTACGTAAACGAGATGTAACAACCTCTCGTTGGTTTAGTACTTGATCGTAAGATAAGCCTTTAGATGCGGCCACAATCATCGTCTTAGTAGGAATACATGCAATATTAATGCATGTGCCACCATACATGAGTGGATTTTCTTCAATCATGGCAACGGCTTTGCCCATAGAGCCAAATTTAGCAGCCAATGTTTTACCAGCTTTGCCGAAACCTAGGACGATAAGATCATAATGTTTGGTATTCATACAATACCTCCTATCTTTTATATTGAAAATATTAGATATTTACATTATAGCATGTTAATGAAGATATGAAAGTAAAATTAACTAAAAAAGTTTGATTTTATAATTTTTTACTTGATAGATTGATCGGATAAAAGTAGTACAAGTTGATTAATAATATTAATGATTGATATAGATTTTAATTAGAGATATCATAATCTTGATAAGAGTTTATTTAAAATGCAGTTTAATTTTTGTTTTAGAGGGAGCTTTGATATGACTAATAAGACTATTGAAACAATTTTGAGTGGTAAAAGCATAAACTTTTTAATAGGATCTGGTGCAAGTATGCCAATATATCCATCTCTAAGAATACAAAAACTAAAATTTTCTTTTGAAGATATTGTAAGTTGTAATTTAATAGAAAAAAATTCAGAAATAATGATGTACTTATATTATTTCCTTAAATGGATTGAACCTATGAATATAGCAATAAAGAAGGAGCTATTTTTAGATAATCAGAATAATGAGAGCGCTAAAACACTTAGTAATTATGATATTTTTATTAAATCACTTATAAATTTTCTGTATAATGAATCGAATGAGCGGCCAAAAAGAGTTAATATTTTTACAACAAATTATGATTTATTGTTTGAATATACTTTTGATCAAATAATGAAAGATAATTCACTTGTTTATTTTAATGACGGATCTAGGGGGTTCTTTGAGCGATATATTGATAGTAAAAATTTTAATTTAAATATTTCTCATTCGGGATATAATGATAACTACACTAGAGAGTTGCCTACTATTAATTTATATAAATTACATGGTTCTATTTCTTGGGAAGCTTGTAGTGAAGGTATCAAGGTAGTAAAGGATAATGCAGTAATTAATAGGATAAAGAGTACTCTTATTAATACTGGGTTAACTAAAGAACTAATTGAAGGTATAATTAACGAATTTGACTACAATAATGGGTCATTAGAAGCGTTTATTCAATATTTTAATTCTAGTATTAAAGAAAAATTAGTTCACTTACAGATATCTCAAGATATTTTAAATAAATTTTGGACAGAATATCAAAATATTTCGATAATTAATCCTAATAAATATAAATTTAATAAGACTGTACTTGAGCAACACTACTATCAAATGATAAGATCGTTTAGTTATGAGCTAGAGAAAAAACAAAGTATATTAATTGTTTTAGGATTTTCATTTGCAGACGAACATTTAAAGTCTATATTTGAGCGGTCCTTAACTAATCCAGAATTACTTGTTATTTATATTCCATACAACAAAGATACCAAAAAAAGTATTGAATCAAAATTTAAGTCATATCCAAATATAATATATTGTCCTGACTTTAAATCGTCCAATGAATGTGGAGATTTTTCATATTTAAACACTTTGTTGAATAAATTTAATAATGGGAGTAATTATGAAGACAATTGATAAAGGCTTTACATATGTTGTTGGAAGTGTAATTGGTATTGATGGAGAGCGAATTACAGTCTTGATGAATCAACAGACAAATTATGAAAGATTTCATATAAATGGGATTTTTTATAATGGAGTCGCTGTTGGCAGTTATGTTGGGATTATAAGAGGCGGAAATAAGCTTGTAGCACGTGTGGATAGAGAATATTCTGAAGATTTATTAAAGAATCCAAATGAAAAAGTATATCTTAAAGATAGATTTAAGAGGTTGATGGAATTATCCATTATAGGTAATTTTCATGGCGATATATTTGAGTTTGGGCGAAGAATATTTCCATTAATATTTAATGATGTAGTATTGTTGAAAGAAACTGAGATTCGTCAGATTTTGACTAAGAACTTAATTGAGCCATCTAAATCAATTTCGATTGGTCATAGTGTTTTTGAAAATATATCTATTGATTTAGATTGGACTAGATTATTTAATACCCATATAGGAATATTTGGAAATACAGGAAGTGGTAAGTCAAATACTTTAGCAAGATTATATACTAATTTATTTGACTTATGCTCTCAAAATAAAATTAAATTAAGTGGAATAAGTCAATTTTATTTTATTGATTTTAATGGAGAGTACATAGGTGACAAAATTTTTTCTAATAGTGAAGATGAAAAATATAATATTGAGCTATCAACTGGTAAAAATAGTAAAGATAAATTAATTATTCCGGAGGCGGAATTTTGGAATGTTGAAACTTTGAGTATTTTTTATGAAGCAACGGAAAAGACACAAAAACCCTTCCTTCAGAATACAATTAATTATTTTTGGGATGATGAAAATAAGACTATTGGTACAAAAAATTTAATAGAAGGAATGGGAAGTGCTTTCTATAATGTATTTAATCAAAATAACAACAAAGATTCTTTGAGTTTATTAATTGAATGTATTAACATTATTTTTAAAAATAATCGAGAAATAATAGAAAATCCAAGTACTTTATCCATATGGTTATCTTGTAGTTGGAATAGTAAATATACAACTTACTATTATAAAGAAAATGGTAAAGATGAATATATAAATAACAAAAAGGAGAATACATTAGGCGAGAGAAAAACATTTGAGGCGCAGTTGGAAAGTAATAAAGATCTTTTTGATAGTTTAGATGTAACTAATAGATTACTAATAGCATTATACTGTCAAATGATTTTTGCACTTTGCTTTAATAGAACACAATTGGAGTTTATTAATCCTTTATTAAGTAGAGTGAAAAGTCATTCTAAGTGGATTAATAAGATTATTGAATTTAATAATGAAGATAAATGGAAGTTAATCAATATTATATCTTTGCGAAATTGTAATCAATCTGCTAAAAAAATGGTTCCATTATTATTATGTCGTTTTTTATATGACTTTCATAAGCAAGAACAGTTTGATAAAAGTGAGATTACACATACTAAACATTTAATTGTTGATGAAGCACATAATATTTTGTCTGAGATGTCTACTCGTGAAGCTAGTGCATGGAAAGATTATCGGTTAGAAGTTTTTGAAGAAATTATTAAAGAGGGGCGTAAATTTGGATTTTATTTAACTCTTGCAAGTCAACGTCCATCAGATATTTCTGCAACTATAATTTCGCAGATTCATAATACTTTTATTCATAGACTCGTTAATGAACAAGATCTAAGGACTATTAGTAGCAGTATAAGTTCGCTGGATGTGGTGAGCAAAGGGCAAATACCACTTTTAGCTGCTGGACAGTGTATCATTAGTGGAACAAGTTTTGATATGCCAGTATTAATACAAATTGATAAATTAGATTTTGATAAATCTCCTAAAAGTGAGAGTGCAAATTTAAGTGCTTTGTGGAGTTTAAACTAAGGTATATGTTCAAATATTAATAAAGATGTGTTAAGTATTTCTACTTGACACATCTTTTTTTATACTGTAGTATATGTAAAGTAATATGACTTGACAGTGATGGAGGTGGCGAAATGGAAGAACGAGTACTTATCAGTTTACTCCTTGATTTCTATGGGCCATTGTTGACGGATAAGCAACGCATGTCCTTACAACTTCACCACGAAGATGATATGTCCCTTGGAGAAATTGCTGAGGAGCTTGGCGTATCTAGGCAAGCTGTACATGATAATTTACAGCGTGCACGTCATATTTTGAATGACTATGAATCTAAATTACACTTGGTGGCTCAGTACGAGGCACGTGAACAAGTGATAAGTGAATTAAAAGATACGTTGCCGGCGGATGTGCTTTCACAATCGCGGGTACAACAATTATTGACGCAAATGGAGGGATAATATGGCATTCGATAGTTTGTCAGAAAAACTGCAAGACGCCTTTAAATCCTTGAAAGGGAAGGGCAAAATTACAGAAGAAGATGTCAATCTTGCGTTGCGTCAGGTACGAACAGCTCTCTTAGAAGCGGACGTAAACTTTATGGTGGCGAAAGATTTCGTTAAATCCATTAAAGAAAAGGCCCTTGGGGAAGAGGTGTTCGGATCCTTGAACCCAGCTCAAACGGTTATTAAAATCGTTAATGATGAGTTGACAGCTCTCCTAGGTGGTACGCAAAGCCGTATCATGATTTCCAGTAAGCCTCCAACAATTATTATGCTTGTTGGTTTACAAGGTGCTGGTAAAACGACTACGGCTGGTAAATTGGCTGTATACCTTCGCAAACAAGGTAAACATCCAATGCTTGTTGCAGCCGACGTATACCGTCCAGCAGCGATTAAGCAATTGCAAGTAGTAGGTAAGCAAATCGATATTCCTGTATTTGCTGATGAAACACCAGGTGCAAATCCAGTAGATATTGCGCGTCGTGCCGTAGAGCAAAGCACGCATATGTTGAAAGATGTTGTTATCATCGATACAGCAGGTCGTTTGGCTATCGACGAAGTCCTCATGGACGAGTTGTCCAACATTAAAGCTGCTGTTCGACCTCATGAAATTCTACTCGTTGTAGACTCCATGATTGGTCAAGATGCAGTAACAACGGCACAAACATTTAATGAAAAATTAGGCGTTGACGGTGTTATCCTTACTAAACTTGATGGCGATGCGCGTGGTGGTGCTGCGTTGTCTATCAAAGCGGTAACCGGTTTGCCAATCAAGTTTACGGGCGTAAGCGAAAAGATGGATGGTTTTGATGTATTCTATCCAGACCGCATGGCTTCTCGTATCCTCGATTTAGGGGATTTCAAAACTCTTATTGAAAGCGTACAAGGCGCTATTGATGAAGAAGAAGCTCGTGAAATGGCGCAAAAAATGGCGAAAAACAATTTCACCTTAGATGATTTCTTGAAACAGATGAATCAGGTGAGAAAGTTAGGACCATTGCAAAATATTATTGGCATGTTACCAGGCATGGGTCAAATTAAGGATCAATTAAAAGATCTTGATTTGAATAGTAAAGAGGTACGTCGCATCGAGGCTATCATCAAATCTATGACGGCTGCAGAACGACAAGATCCAAATATTTTAAATGGTTCTCGTCGTAAGCGTATTGCGATGGGGTCAGGTACACAAGTACAAGACGTCAATCGCTTATTAAAACAATTCGAAGAAGCGCGGAAGATGATGAAGCGTTTACAAGGATTGCGTGGCGGTAAGGGTGGTTTCCCTGGAATGCCGAAATTACCGTTTATGTAATACATGGACAGGGGCGCTGAACCTGTCCAGCACATCATTATAAGGAGGTGAATCCCACATGTTAAAAATTCGTTTGACTCGTTTAGGTGCTAAAAAAGCTCCTTTCTACCGTA
>OGIU01001109.1_pt1 | contig 13535 bp, 10 predicted proteins | sample 1571791 | NCBI WGS metagenome assembly OGIU01 (sample SAMEA2582104, study PRJEB24529) | metagenome | biome: Human gut stool | place: China | collected 2011
AACCATTTTGCAAAAGGAACTGAAAGATTCTGCGATCGTGATTCCGGAAGGATTAAACGGCAGAACAACAAGTTTTGAAGATGAGTTAAGACCAGGAAGAAATGGTGCAACATATTTAGATCCATGTTTACACAGCCACGGACCGATCGATCTGGTAGTGTTAATGCTTGGAACGAATGACCTTAAGATCCGTTTTCAGGCAACACCAACAGATATCGGAAAAGGGATCGACCGTCTGATCAAGATGATCAAATCGATCACTCCACAGAAGAGACAAGATGGACGATCCGCAAAGATCCTTTTAATGGCACCACCGCATCTTGGGGATGATCTGACAGAGATTCCAAGTGGAGAAGAGATGGGATTTGAAAGAGGGATCAGTTATTCCAAGAGATTGGCACCGATTTATGAAGACTGGGCAAAGTTTCATAACATTGAATTTCTGGATGCAGCAAAATATGCAAAAGCTTCCGAAATCGATGCCTGCCACCTGACAAGAGAAAGTCATAGGAAATTAGGTGAAATGGTTGCGAAAAAATGCAAGGAAATCCTTGAAATATAAGGGTTTCGGGTTGTTTTCAAAGATGCATTCCTATATAATAACAACTATATGATGTCTGCCAGGGATCAAAGGGCAGAGACATCCAAGATACAACAAAATGGAGGAACAAAAGATGGACGCAAAGACAAGCTTAAAGGGAAGAAGTTTCTTAACATTAAAAGACTTTACACCAGTAGAAATAAGGTATTTATTAGATCTTTCTCATGATTTAAAAGCTAAAAAGAGAGCTGGAATATTAGGAGATAGCTTAAAAGGTAAAAATGTAGTTTTACTATTTGAAAAAACTTCAACTAGAACAAGATGTGCTTTTGAATGTGGAGCTGCTGAAGAAGGTGCTCATGTAACATTCTTAACTAACTCACAAATGGGTAAAAAAGAATCAATAGAAGATACTGCTAAGGTTCTTGGAAGAATGTATGATGGTATTGAATTTAGAGGATTCAAACAATCAACTGTTGAAGAATTAGCTAAACATGCAGGTGTTCCAGTATGGAATGGATTAACTGACGCTGACCATCCAACTCAAATATTAGCAGACTTCTTAACAATAGAAGAACATGCACATAAACCATTAAGTGAAATCAAATTAGTATTTACTGGTGATACAAGAAACAATATGAGTTATGCATTAATGTATGGTGCAGCTAAAATGGGAATGCACTTTGTAGCTCTTGGACCAGATAGCTTAAAACCAGATGAAGATATTCTTAAAGAAATGCAAGAATACTCAAAAGAAACTGGTGCAACTATAGAATTTAGTTCAAATGTTGATGAAGCAGTTAAGGGTGCAGATGTTATCTACACTGATATCTGGGTATCAATGGGTGAAGATGAAAGCTTATATCCAGAAAGAGTTAAATTATTAACTCCATACAAAGTTACTAGAGAAATGATGAATAAAACAGGAAATAAGAATACTTTATTCATGCACTGCCTACCATCTTTCCATGATGAAGATACAGAAGTATGTAAAGATATGATGGATAGATTAGGTCTTGATATAAGAGAAGTTGAAGATGAAGTATTTAGAAGTAAAAATTCAGTTGTATTTGATGAAGCTGAAAACAGAATGCATACAATCAAAGCAGTAATGGTAGCAACTGCTGGAAGATAAGAATTCTATTAAGGGCTGTATTTATAATATCATCTAAGGAATAATTAGCATTTAAATTATTTAATTTTAATAACTGAATTTTCCTTTCATTGTATTATAAATGCTGCCTTTTTTTAATAAGAAGAAAGTGGGTGAGATTTATATGGCAGAGCAACATAAAGAGCCTCAAAAATTAGGATTTGCTCAATTAGCAGCCTTAATAGTTGGATCTATGATTGGTGGAGGAGCATTCAACCTTCCATCAGATATGGCAAGGGGAGCAGGTACTGGAGCGGTTATAATAGGATGGATTATAACAGGTATTGGTATGATAGCTTTAGCATTTGTTTATCAATCATTAGCTAACAGAAAGCCTGAATTAACAGGTGGTGTTTATAGCTATGCGAAAGCTGGGTTTGGAGAATACATAGGATTTAATTCAGCTTGGGGATATTGGTTAAGTGCATGGATAGGAAATGTATCTTATTCAGTACTTCTATTTGGAGCAGTAGGTTACTTCCTACCTATGTTTGGTGCAGGAAATAACGTAGCATCTATTATTGGTGCATCAGTATTACTTTGGGCATTTACATTACTAATATTAAATGGGGTAAGTGGAGCAGCACTTATAAATCTTATAACTACTATAGCTAAGTTGGTTCCAATATTCTTATTTATAGTTATCTCATTATTTATGTTTAATTTTGATAAATTTACTTTCCAATTTTGGGGTACAAGTGATTTAGGAGGAATTGTAACACAGGTAAAAAGCACAATGTTAGTAACTTTATGGACATTTATAGGTATTGAAGGTGCTGTAGTTGTTTCTGGAAGAGCTAAGAAACAAAGTGATGTAGGTAAGGCAACAGTACTTGGTCTTATAGGAACACTAATAGTATATATGCTAATAACATTAATGTCTCTTGGAGTTATGGACAGAGTTAAACTTTCAGGTCTTGAAAATCCATCAATGGCATATGTTCTTGAATTTGCAGTTGGCAAATGGGGAGCAGTTCTTATAAATTTAGGATTGATAATTTCATTATTCGGATCACTTCTTGGATGGGAATTACTTGCAGCAGAAATTCCTTATGTAGCAGCAATGGATGGGGTATTACCTAAAGTCTTTGCTAAGTTAAATAAAAAAGGGGCTCCAATAGGTTCATTACTAATAACAAACTTATTAGTACAAGCATTTTTAATATTAACTTTAGTGGAAAGTAGTACTTATCAAGCTCTATATTCAGTAGCTGGCACAGCTATATTAGTTCCATATCTTTTAAGTGCTATGTATGGATTTAAGTTATCACTAACAGGTGAAACATACGATAAAAATCCTAAAGGTAGAACTAAAGATAAAATTTTTGGTGGAATAGCAACCGTTTACGCTATATGGCTATGCTATGCAGCAGGACTTAAATATTTATTATTATGTTTCATATTGTATGCAGTAGGAATTATATTCTTCTACATTGGCAAGAAACAGAATAATAAAGATGCAGAAGTATTTGTAGGAAAAGAAAAAATACTAGCAATAATTGTTTTAGTTATAGCAATTATATCAATAGTAATGTTATTTAACGGAACAATAACTATTTAGATTAAAAATAAAATGGAAACTTAAAGATTAAAGTTAGAAAGATGAAGGAGGAAATGACTTATGAAAATTGTTTTAGCATTAGGTGGAAATGCCTTACAAAAGGACTCAAAGGATAAAAGTGCAGAAGGTCAATTAGAGGCATGTAGACAAACAGCTGTTTCAGTAGCTGATTTAATAGAAGATGGACATAAAGTATCAATAGTTCATGGAAATGGTCCTCAAGTTGGACAAATATTAGCAAGTATTGAATTAGCTCATCAAGTTGATAATGGAAATCCATTATTCCCATTTGATGTAGTAGATGCTTTTTCAGAAGGTTATATCGGTTATCATCTTCAAAACACAATTAGAGAGGAACTATTAAAAAGAGGTATTGAAAAATCAGTAGATACAATTGCAACTCAAGTAATAGTTGACAAAAATGATCCTGGTTTTAAAAATCCAACTAAACCAATAGGTTCTTTCTATACAAAAGAGGAAGCAGAAAAGTTAGAAAAAGATAAAGGATATACTATGAAAGAAGATGCTGGTAGAGGATACAGAAGAGTAGTAGCTTCACCAAAGCCAGTAGATATAGTAGAAAAAGAAGCTATAAAAACTATGGTAGATGATGGCTTTATTGTAATCGCTTGCGGAGGCGGTGGAATCCCTGTAATAGAGGATGGAGATAGATTAGAAGGAGTTCCAGCAGTTATAGATAAGGACTTTGCTGCTGAAAAATTAGCTGAAATATTAGATGCAGATGCATTATTAATCTTAACAGCAGTTGATAGAGTTTGTGTAAACTTCAAAAAACCAGATCAAAAGGCTTTAAAAGAAATTAATTTAGAAGAAGTAGACAAATATATAGAAGAAGGTCAATTTGCACCAGGAAGTATGCTTCCAAAGGTTGAAGCTTGTAAGAAGTTTGTATTAAGCGGAGACAAAAAGGTAGCTATAATTGCATCTTTAACTAATGCTAAAGCTGCTTTAAGAGGAGAATCAGGAACAAAAATAGTTAAATAAAATTGCCCATATATATTAATTTCATTGTTTATATAGCATACATACAGGGTTAAAGGGAGCAAAGGAGATATTATGAGTAATTTAGAGAAATCTTTAAGACGTGAAGTAATATTAGATATAATAGAGAGCAAATGTATCTGTAAACAAGAAGAATTAATAATTGAGTTAAAAGAATGCGGAATAAATGTAACTCAAGCCACTTTGTCAAGAGATCTTCATGAGATGAATATAATTAGAAAAAGTTTTGAAAATCATGAGCATAGATATATAGTTACAAAGGAAGATAAGTTTATTAAAAAGTTTAAAAGTATATTCAGGAGTTCTGTAAGAAGCGTATCTATGCAAGAATATTTCATATCAGTTAATACATTAGATGGTATGGCTAGTTTGATTGGAGAGTTTATAGATAGGCTTGGTGATGGAAGAATAGCTGGAACAGTAGCTAAAAAAAATCATATTCTAGTTTTGTGCAGAAGTGTTAATGCTACTCAGCAGATATTCAAAGAGTTAGATTCCTTGAGAGTTTAATTAAAAGCAATTAACTCTATAAAGAGTTAAAAATAAATATTAATAGCTTAAATGTTGCATTGTATAATTAATCATTATACAAAAAATCCATAGACTAAAATATTTTATATTTTTTACACTTTAACAGTAGTAAGGAATACAAAGATATTTTAGTTTATAAAAAGTCTTAAACAATTACCTAAAAAATACCTTTTAATATTACGGTGAAGAGTGTAATTTACTGAGTTGCCAATAAAGTACATTGAATCACCGTAATATTTTTTTGTGCGATTAACTGGAATAATAATACATTTAATTTGAGTTATTAATGTATTAAAAAAATAACTATAAAAAATAAAAAATAATAGGATTATTTAGAAATGAAATATAAAAAATTACAAATTTTATGTTATACTTAAAAAAGTTACTAAATTAATAACAAATGGTGAATGATTTTTAAATGTGTAAGGTTATTTTAAATTATGTATATAAGAAAACTTCAGCTTAAATAAGCAAAGTTTTATTTATATAAATATTATTTAAGATAGAGGAGGCATTTAAACATGAAGAAAAACTTAAAAAGGGGAGAGCTAACGAAACTAAAGTTAGTTGAAAGATGGTCAGCTACCTTTACTTTAGCAGCATTTATTTTATTTAATAGCTCATTTAAAGTATTTGCAGCTGATAAAAAGGTAGAGAATAGTAATAATGGACAGATTACTAGAGAGATTAATGCTGATCAGATTTCTAAAACAGAATCAAATAATGAGGTAGCTACAGACAATAATAGACCATTAGGACCTAGTATTGCTCCATCAAGAGCAAGAAACAACAAGATCTATACATTCGATGAACTTAACAGAATGAATTATAGTGATCTAGTTGAATTAATAAAAACAATAAGTTATGAAAACGTACCAGACTTATTTAATTTTAATGATGGTTCATATACTTTCTTTAGTAATAGAGATCGTGTACAAGCTATAATATATGGTCTAGAGGATAGTGGAAGAACTTATACAGCAGATGATGATAAGGGAATTCCAACTTTAGTTGAGTTTTTAAGAGCTGGATATTATTTAGGATTTTACAATAAACAATTATCATACCTAAATACACCACAGTTAAAAAATGAGTGTTTACCAGCTATGAAAGCGATTCAATATAATAGTAATTTTAGATTAGGAACAAAGGCGCAAGATGGAGTTGTTGAGGCTTTAGGAAGACTTATAGGTAATGCTTCAGCAGATCCAGAAGTTATTAATAATTGCATATATGTCTTAAGTGATTTTAAAGATAATATAGATAAGTATGGTTCGAACTATAGCAAGGGAAATGCAGTATTCAACCTTATGAAAGGTATTGATTATTACACTAATTCAGTAATATACAATACTACGGGATATGATGCTAAAAACACTGAGTTTTATAATAGAATAGATCCATATATGGAAAGATTAGAAAGTTTATGTACAATAGGTGATAAGTTAAATAATGATAATGCTTGGTTTGTAAATAATGCCTTATATTACACAGGTAGAATGGGTAAGTTTAGAGAAGACCCATCAATATCTCAAAGAGCTTTAGAAAGAGCTATGAAGGAGTATCCTTATTTATCATATCAATATATTGAAGCTGCCAATGATTTAGATTTAAATTTTGGTGGCAAAAATTCATCAGGAAATGATATAGATTTCAATAAGATAAAAGCAGATGCAAGGGAAAAATATCTTCCAAAAACATATACTTTTGATGATGGCAAATTTGTAGTAAAAGCTGGTGATAAAGTAACAGAAGAAAAGATAAAAAGATTATACTGGGCTTCAAAGGAAGTTAAGGCTCAATTTATGAGAGTAGTTCAAAATGATAAGGCTTTAGAAGAGGGAAATCCAGATGATATTTTAACTGTTGTTATTTATAACTCACCAGAAGAGTATAAATTAAATCGTATAATAAATGGATTTAGTACTGATAATGGTGGTATATATATTGAAAACATAGGAACTTTCTTTACTTATGAAAGAACACCAGAGGAAAGTATATATACATTAGAAGAATTATTCCGTCATGAATTTACTCACTATCTTCAAGGTAGATATGTAGTTCCTGGAATGTGGGGACAAGGAGAATTCTATCAAGAGGGAGTTTTAACTTGGTATGAAGAAGGAACAGCAGAGTTCTTTGCAGGTTCAACTAGAACTGATGGAATAAAACCAAGAAAATCAGTTACACAAGGATTAGCTTACGATAGAAATAATAGAATGTCTTTATATGGTGTATTACATGCTAAATATGGCTCATGGGATTTCTATAATTATGGATTTGCTTTATCAAACTACATGTACAACAATAACATTGGAATGTTTAATAAGATGACAAATTACATAAAGAATAATGATATATCTGGTTATAAAGATTATATTGCATCAATGAGTAGTGATTACGGTTTAAATGATAGATATCAAGATTATATGGATTCTTTAATAAACAATATTGATAACTTAGATGTTCCTTTAGTTTCAGATGAATATGTAAATGGACATGAAGCTAAGGACATAAATGAAATAACTAAGGATATAAAAGAAGTTTCAAATATAAAAGATCTTTCTAGTAATGTTGAAAAGTCTCAATTCTTTACTACTTACGATATGAGAGGAACATATGTAGGGGGAAGAAGCCAAGGGGAAGAAAATGACTGGAAAGATATGAATTCTAAGTTAAATGATATATTAAAAGAATTATCTAAAAAGAGCTGGAATGGGTATAAAACTGTTACTGCATACTTTGTAAACCATAAAGTAGATGAAAATGGTAACTATGTTTATGATGTTGTATTCCATGGAATGAATACAGATACAAATACTGATGTTCATGTAAATAAAGAGCCTAAGGCTGTTATAAAATCTGATTCTTCAGTAATAGTTGAAGAAGAAATAAACTTTGATGGAACAGAGTCAAAGGATGAAGATGGTGAAATCAAAGCTTATGAATGGGACTTTGGAGATGGAGAAAAATCTAATGAGGCTAAAGCCACTCATAAGTATAATAAAACTGGAGAATATGAAGTAAAATTAACAGTTACAGATAATAACGGTGGAATAAATACTGAAAGTAAAAAGATAAAAGTAGTAGAAGATAAACCTGTTGAAGTTATAAATGAAAGCGAGCCTAACAATGATTTTGAAAAGGCTAACCAAATAGCTAAATCTAATATGTTAGTTAAGGGTACTTTATCAGAAGAGGATTATTCAGATAAATATTATTTTGACGTAGCTAAAAAAGGCAATGTTAAAATCACTCTTAATAATTTAAATTCAGTAGGAATAACTTGGACACTTTATAAAGAGGGAGACCTAAACAATTATGTTTTATATGCAACTGGAAATGATGGAACAGAATTAAAGGGTGAAAAGACTTTAGAGCCTGGAAGATACTACTTAAGTGTATATACTTATGATAATCAATCAGGAGCTTACACAGTAAATGTAAAAGGAAACCTTAAAAATGAAGTTAAAGAAGTAGAAAAGGATGCTATAAAAGAAGTTGAAAATAACAATGATTTTGATAAAGCTATGAAGGTAGATAGTAATAGCAAAATACTTGGAACATTAAGTAATCATGATCTTAAGGATATTTATAGCATAGATATACAAAATCCAAGTGACTTAAACATAGTAGTTGAAAACTTAGATAATATAAAAATGAACTGGTTATTATATTCAGCTGATGATTTAAGTAACTATGTGGATTACGCTAATGCAGATGGAAATAAATTAAGTAACACTTGTAAGTTAAATCCAGGTAAATATTACTTATGTGTTTATCAATTTGAAAACTCAGGTACTGGAAATTACACAGTGAACTTACAAAACAAATAAAACAATGGTTAAAATAGTATAAATAGAGGCTGTATCAAAGCTCAAATATAGAATTTATAAACAATACTTTTATAATTTCTATGTTTTAAGAGGGATGATACAGCCTTAAATTTTCTTTAAAATAAGTTTTATGTATTTTTATGAAGACTAATTAGTAGCTTCTTCTAAAACAGATGTACAATGAGGACATCTAGTAGCTTTTATGTCTATTTTAGTACAGCAATAAGGACATTTTGTTTCTTTAGGTTCAGATTTAATATTATCATTTTTGTTAGTGAAGTTTTTAAGCTTGTTTATTTGTTTTATTGCTATAAATATAGAAAATGCTATTATTAAGAAGTTAATTAAGTTATTTAAAAATAGTCCGTAATTTATAGTAGCAGCACCAGCAGCTTGAGCTTCTTGTAATGAGTTAAATTGTTGTCCACTTAGGTTTATATATAAGTTAGAGAAGTCAACTTTTCCAACTAAGCTACCAACTACTGGCATTATAATATCATTTACTAATGAAGTTACAATTTTTCCGAAAGCACCACCTATAACAACACCAATAGCTAGGTCTATTACATTTCCTTTCATGGCAAACTCTTTAAATTCTTTCCACATATTTTTTTCCTCCTTTTAAATTTTAATATAAGTTTATAAGAACTAATTTAATACAAATTATTCATTAATATTCAATATCTAAAAATAAAAATTTTTATTAAAATAATAAACAAATTGTAACAGATATTGGTATAGAAAGTCAATTTTTAATAATTTATGTTAACTTAGTTTAAAGAGTGATTATAGAAAGTATTAAATATAGATTTTATATTGTGTAATAATAAAAAATCTATGCATAAGAGATTTTATTTTAAGAGATTTAATGAATTTTTAAAAATAAATTCAAAAAGGTATTGATTTTTAATATGAATTATATTAAAATTTAATAAAAATTGCTAGTTTTCAGATAGAATTACTAGGATATAAATGCATTGAAAAAGTAAAGTAGCATTTTGGAAAATCACAGAGAGGAAAATGATGGTGAGAGTTTTCTATTTAGAAGAAATGTGAAGTGCACTTTGGAGCAGAAATCCGAAATTTTTAGTAGGGTTCTCCGGGATCACCCGTTATAGTGATTAGGCATGTTAGTGCTAAATTTTGAGTGCAGGTATATCTTTTATATCTGAATTAGAGTGGAACCGCGAGTTACCTCGTCTCTATAGATTTTTATAGAGACGAGGTTTTTTTATTTTAAATTTGCTTTATATAGTTGTTTTAATGCAAATATATCCTATTATATTATTTGAAAATTAATCAATTTAAAAAAATATAGTTTATTTAAATTTTAATTAGGGGGCTAATAAAATGAATTCAGTAAAATATTTTAATTCCATAGCTAAAGAATGGAATAAAATGAGAGTAGACTATTTTAAGGATGAATTAAGAGAAATGGCAATAAAGTCTGTGGATATTAGTAATAAAGTTATTGCTGATTTAGGAGCAGGTACAGGTTTTATAAGTCTTGGTATTGCAAAGAAAGCTAATATAGTTTTTTCTTTGGATTCATCTAAGAACATGCTAAAAGAATTATATAGTTCTGCCAAGGAAAATGAGATAAATAATATTTATCCCATAAAAGGAGAACTTGAGAATCTTCCACTCTTTGATGATTCCATAGATTTAATTTTTATGAATATGGCATTACACCATGTAGCTAATCCTGATAAGGCTATTAAGGAAATGAATAGAGTATTAAAGCCTAATGGCAAAGTGGTCATAACTGATGTGTTAGAACACAAGGGAGAGTGGGCTAGGGAGGAAATGTTTGATACTTGGTTAGGGTTTAACTATGATCAATTAATAAATTGGTTTGAAAAAGCGGGATTTAAGAATATAAGTATAAAAAATACGGGATTAGTTGCTCGTGGAGAATCATCCTTTGGGGAAGTGATAGAACCAGGTATTTTTATGGCAATAGCTAAAAAATAGTGGTATGTGAAAAAATTAATTTAAATATATTATTTAGAGCAATAAATAAAAGGAGATGTAGTTATGAAGAAGAATTCTTTATTAATACATGGGGGTATAAGTATAGATGAAAAAACTGGGGCAGTAAATATTCCAATATATCAAACATCCACATATAAACAAAGATATTTTGGGGAAAATAGTGGATATGAATATTCAAGAACAGGAAACCCAACTAGGGAATCATTAGAAAAGTTAATTGCAGATATAGAATATGGAAAAAGAGGGTTTGCCTTTGCATCAGGTCTTGCAGCAATTACTGCAGTATTAAGTTTATTTAAAAGTGGAGATAAATTATTAATTACTAATAATCTTTACGGTGGAACATTTAGAGTAATTGATAAGATATTCTCTAACTTTGGTATAGGATATGAAATAATTGATGACTTTACAAATATTGAAGAAAAAATTGACGAGAGTGTTAAAGCTATTTATATAGAAACACCTACAAACCCTCTGTTAGATGTCATAGATATAAAAATAGCATCAGATAAAGCTAAAAAGTATAATTTATTAACAATAGTAGATAACACATTTATGACTCCATATTTTCAAAATCCATTAAATCTTGGTGCAGATATAGTTATTCATTCAGCAACTAAATATCTTGGGGGGCACAGTGATTTAGTTGCTGGGCTTGTAGTTGTGAAAGATGAAGAGCTTGGAGAAAAAATACACTTTATACAAAACTCTACTGGTGGAATACTTCAACCTTTTGATAGCTTCTTACTAATAAGAGGAATCAAAACTTTATCAGTAAGAATGGATAGACATGAATTAAATGCTAATTTTATAGCTGAAAAGTTAGGTGATTTAGAGGGGATAGATAATGTATATTATCCAGGACTTAAAACTCATATTGGACATGATATACAAAAGAAACAAGCTTCAGGTTTTGGGGGAATAATCTCTTTCACTTTAAGTAAGAAATATAATTATGAGAAGTTCTTTAATAGTTTAGAACTTATAACCTTTGGGGAAAGCTTAGGTGGAGTGGAGTCCTTGGCATGTCACCCAGCTTCTATGACTCATGCAGCTATGCCACTAGAACTTAGAGAACGTATAGGAATAACAGATAGGTTAATAAGAATTTCAGTTGGTATAGAAGATAAAGAGGATATTTTAGAAGATATACAAAAAGCTTTAGTAAAGGCTGGTGATAAAAATGAAATATTATAATGATATAAGAGATTTAATAGGAAATACTCCAATATTAAAACTAAACAATATAAGTACAAAAGAAGGAGTAAATATTTATGCCAAAATAGAAGGTAATAGTCCAGGGGGAAGTTGTAAAGATAGAGTTGGAATATATATGGTAGAAAAAGCTGAGAAAGAAGGAAAACTTAAATCTGGAAGCACTATTATAGAGGCTACTGCTGGAAATACAGGCATTGGTATAGCTTTGGCAGCTATTAATAAAGGTTATAAAATAATATTTATAGTTCCTGATAAATTTTCTATAGAGAAGCAAAAGATAATGAAAGCTTTAGGTGCTGAAATAATAAATACTCCTAAAGAAGAGGGGATGGAAGGTGCTATAAATTTAGCAAATTCCTTATTAAGTGAGATTCCTAATTCATTATCATTAAATCAATTTAAAAATGAGGCAAATCCATTAGCTCATTACGAGACTACTGGTAGAGAATTATATGATGGATTAGATGGACAAATTGATTATTTTGTTGCTGGAGCAGGAAGCGGAGGAACAATTTCTGGTGTATTAAAATTCTTAAAAGAAAATATTTTAGAAGTAAAGGGAATATTAGCTGATCCAGTAGGTTCTATTATTGGTGGTGGACAATGTGGAACTTATAAAATAGAAGGAATAGGAAACAATTTTATTCCAGAAACTATGGATATGAGCTTAGTAGATGATGTTATAAAAGTAAATGATGAGGAAGCTTTTGATGCAGTAAAATTATTAGCTAAAAAAGAAGGATTAATAGTTGGTTCATCTTCAGGAGCAGCATTTGCAGCAGCCTTAAAGTTAGCTGAGAAAATAGATAAGGGCAATATAGTAACAATATTTCCAGATAGAGGAGATAGGTATTTTAGTACAGATCTTTTTTAATAGATATTAAAGAAAATAGAATTTTAAATTGTTTAATAAAATAAGTAAAAAGATAAACAGATAATATTTATATAATAGTTCGAAGGAGATGTGTTAAGTGGTTAAAGTTGAAAGTTTTGAATTAGATCATACAAAGGTTAAGGCACCATATGTAAGAAAAGCAGGAATAAAGATTGGACCTAAAGGAGATATAGTTTCAAAGTTTGATTTGAGATTTGTACAACCTAATAAAGAACTTTTAAGTGATAAGGGAATGCATACATTAGAACATTTTTTAGCAGGCTTTATGAGAGAAAAATTAGATGATGTAATAGACATATCACCAATGGGATGCAAAACAGGTTTTTATTTAACTAGTTTTGGAGATATTGATGTTAAAGATATTATAGAAGCTTTAGAGTATTCACTATCTAAGGTTTTAGAGCAAGAAGAAATACCAGCAGCAAATGAAGTCCAATGTGGAAACTATAGAGATTTATCACTATTTGTAGCAAAAGAGTATGCCAAAGAAGTATTAAATAAAGGATTTTCTTTAAATATATATGGAGAGTAGAAGATAATACACTAATTAGTGCAAGTTTGAGGGTAGATTTGTTTGTTTTGCATAAATATTAAGTATAGTAACTCACTTTATAATATTTAATTTATTAATAAATAATACATTTTTTCGAAACATTGTACAATTTTACGTTATTTTTTATTAATAAAAAAATGCTGTATCAAAATAACTTTTAATATAGCTTATAAACAGTATGAAGAGAATATCTAGATGAACTTTAGAATTTAAATTATTACGTAGAAGA
>OGIU01001110.1_pt1 | contig 13533 bp, 10 predicted proteins | sample 1571791 | NCBI WGS metagenome assembly OGIU01 (sample SAMEA2582104, study PRJEB24529) | metagenome | biome: Human gut stool | place: China | collected 2011
GACATGCTACTACAGCTATTATTTTTTCTTGTTCTAAAGTTCTTTGTATTGCAGCTGCAAAATGCAATGTTATGTATGCAATTTCAGATTCTGATATCTTAGATATATTAACTATATTTTTTAGTATTTCACATGCTTTTTCACAAGCTTTAAAAATTTCATAATATTTTTCTTTAATACTATCAAGCAATGGATTTCTAATATTAAGATTCATGGTTAACCTACTTATAGCAGGAACTAAATGATTAGATAAATCTCTATTTAATTTATCTTTATCTATTATATCTATTTGGAAATCGTTTTCTATACTGGCAATAATAGTACTTGATATTTTTCTAATATCCAAATTATTTAAATCTATGTTATCTTCAATTTTATTTAGTGATAATTTTGCACCTTTAATGTGCATGGTGATATATCCCATTTCATCTCTTGATATTTCTATACCTAATTCTTTAGATAAATTATTAGCAATTTTTTTTGCTATTTTAAATTCATCCATATTTTCTAATTCTAATAAAACATCTTTATCCATAATTATTGTATCGCCATTTTGCAATCTCTTTATTACTAAAGTTAAATGTATTATTAGTCCTATGTAGGAATTATCTGATAACTTAAATTCATATTTTTTTTCTATATTATTTAGTACATTTTGAATAGTTTTTATTAAATCTTCCTCTACAAAATCTAGTAATTTATTTTCTAATGTTAAATCCTTAAGATTTTTATCTATTTCATTATTATTACCTAATAAATCTATAATTTTATTTTGTCCTATAGCACTATATAAAATATTTGATAATACTTTTCTATAATTTTCTTCAGAACCTTCTAAATAAATTCCAACACCTTGTCTTTTTATAATTTTAATATTAAATTGATTTAACCAATTTTCTAATTCATATAAATCGCTATTTAAAATTCCTTCAGATATTTTTAAATTTGAAGTAAAATAATATGATTTTAATGGAGTTTTATTAAGTATTAATTCTCCTAATATTATTCTTTTTCTTTCTTCTTTAGTGTATTCTTTTTTTATATTTTCAAATTCTAGTAGTTCTAATATAAATTCTTTGTTTTCTAAACTTTCATCAATAATTAGACCTACTCCTGGTTTTTTTATAAAATTAAAGTCATTTTCATAAAGCCATTTCTCCACATTAGGCATATCCCTTAATACAGTTCTATTGCTTAATCCTAATTTTTCTGCAATATTAGAAATTGTTATAAAATCAGTATTATTAGGACTAGTTAAAATTTCTATTATTTTCTTTTGTCTTAATGTTAAAGAATTTTTTTTCATTAAATATCTCCTAAAATAAGCTATAATTTTTAGATAAAAGATATTTTTTATCTAAGTTTATTATATCTACTTATTTAAATTTTTTAAAGCTAATTTAAAAGCATCTTCTTCTAAATCTAGATATCCTTTAAAAATAACTTGCTGTATATCAGTATTATTAAATAAAAATGTATATCCTAATCCTAAATAACCTTCTGGATATAATACACCTAAGTAATCCCAGATTTTATTTTCTGATTGTTGTATTTGTTTTCTACCAATAATCATAAGTTTTTTATAACCATTTTTTAAAACTACTATAGAGCCTAGTGGCAATAAATTCATTATATTGTATTCTCCTTTTATTAATTATTTGATTATTTACAATTATATGGTTTATTTGATATAAAAATATTAATGCAAAAATATTATTGATATGATATAATTTTAAACGAGAGGTATAAAATTTTAAATAAGTTGGTGAGAATTATAGAAGAAAAAATTTTAAAAAAATAATAAAAGCGCCAGAACTTAGTAAATAAATTAAAACATTTACTAAGTTGACGAGGTTGGGGAATATCGAGATTTTCGGCGGATGCCCCACAGTACTTGTATGCTACTGTTAAAGATTGACAAACCTAGAAAGTGATTTCTAGAACAAATTCAATTGGGTATACAACCTTCATTTAAGATTTTTGATTTCTGAGAACATTATACCTCTGTATTAAATTTATGTTAGAACAGAGTCTTGAAGAAGTAAAATTATTTTTATAAATGTAAGGGAGATTTTTAATATGTGTGGAATAGTAGGATATGTTGGAAATAAAAATGCAACAGATTTTTTAATAGAAGGATTATCTAAGCTTGAGTATAGAGGTTATGATTCAGCAGGGATAGCTGTAATTAATAATGGTGAAGTAGAAATAGTTAAACACAAAGGACGTTTAGCTAATCTATCAAGAGAATTAGAAAATAATCCTGCTGAAGGAACAATAGGAATTGGACATACTAGATGGGCCACTCACGGTGAGCCATCAGATATTAATTCACATCCTCACCAAGCTTCAAAAGGAGATATAACTGTAGTTCATAATGGTATAATTGAAAATTATGCTGAATTAACTAAATTCTTAAAAGATAAAGGATATGAGTTTAAATCAGCTACAGATACAGAAGTTATACCAAATTTAATTCATTACTATTACAATGGTGATTTATTTGAGGCAGTAGCTAAAACTATAGAAAGATTAGAGGGAAGTTATGCTTTAGGAGTAATTTGTGGTAATGAACCAGATAAAATAGTGGCAGTAAGAAAAGATAGCCCTTTAATAGTTGGGCTTGGAGATAATGAAAAATTTATAGCTTCAGATATTCCAGCTGTTTTAAATTATACAAGGGATATCTATCTTTTAGAAGATAAAGAAATTGTTGTTATAACTAAAAATAGTGCAGAAGTATTTAATTTAAATGGAGAGAAAATATCAAAAGAAATTTATAAAGTAACATGGAATGAAGATGCAGCTGAAAAAGGTGGATATGATTCATTTATGTTAAAAGAAATTCATGAACAACCAAAGGCTATTAGAGATACAATGACAGGAAGAGTTTTATTAAATGATAAAGTTAAATTTGAAGATTTCAATTTAACTTTAGAAGAATTAAATGAAATTGATAGAATTTATATAATAGCATGTGGAACAGCTTATAATGCTGGATTAATGGGGAAAGTAGCCATAGAAAAATTAGCTAAAATTCCAGTTGAAGTTGAAATAGCTTCAGAATTTAGATATAGAGAACCATTAGTAACTAATAAAACTTTAATAATTACATTAAGTCAATCTGGGGAAACAGCTGATACTTTAGCAGTTTTAAGAGATGCTAAGAAAGTAGGAGCTAAAACTTTAGCAGTAACTAACGTTGTTGGAAGCAGTATTTCAAGAGAAGCTGATAATGTAATTTATACTATGGCAGGACCAGAAATTGCTGTTGCATCTACTAAAGCATATACAACTCAAGTTGTAGTAATGAATTTACTTGGAATGTATTTTGCTGACTTAAAAGGAATTTTAGATAAAGATGTGGAAAAGGAACTTAAAGAATCTTTATTAAGTTTACCTGAAAAAATTGAAGCGGTGCTTGAAATGAAATCACAAGTTGCTGAAGTAAGTAAAATATTAGCGGAAGAAACAGATTTATTCTACTTAGGTAGAGGAGCTGATTATGCACTAGTTATAGAAGGTGCATTAAAAGTTAAAGAAATATCTTATGTTCATTCTGAAGCATATGCTGGTGGTGAACTTAAACATGGAACAATTGCATTAATTGAACCTGGAACAAAGGTTATAGCAGCATTAACTCAAAGTCAATTAAAAGATAAAATGATTAGCAACATAAGAGAAGTTAAATCTAGAGGAGCTGAAATAATTGCAATTGCTTATGAAGATGAAGAATTAGATTTAACAGTATTTGATAAAGTATTAAGAATTCCTAGAACTTCTAATATGATAGCACCTATTTTAGGAGCGATTCAATTGCAATTAATGGCTTATTATGTAGCAAGTGAAAAAGGTTGCGATATAGATAAACCAAGAAACTTAGCAAAATCTGTTACAGTTGAATAATAAAATAATAAATAAAAGGTTAAGCATAATTATTATATGTGCTTAACCTTTTATTTAATTTATAACTAAAAACATTGCTTTATTAGTGACAAAATATAAGGTATTGTTAAAAAAATAATTTGTCACCAATATTAAGGACAAGTTGTAATTATCAATTTGTTGATGTAAACGTATATATAAAATAAAATAAACTTGTAAGCGATAGATTAAAATTTTAAATACAGCTTATAGATAAATATGCTATCAAGTTTAGGAGGAAAATAAATATGAAGGAAAAGATTCAGAAGTTTGGAAAGTTTCTTAGTGGTATGGTAATGCCTAATATAGGAGCATTCATAGCTTGGGGATTTATTACAGCATTTTTTATTGCTAGTGGATGGTTTCCAAATGAAAAATTAGCAGGACTAGTTGATCCAATGTTAAAATATCTTTTACCAATATTAGTTGGATACACTGGTGGTAAAGTAGTAGCTGGAGTTCGTGGTGGAGTAATTGGTTCAATAGCAACAATGGGAGTTATTGTTGGAGCTGATATTCCAATGTTTATAGGTGCTATGATAATGGGTCCATTAAGTGGATATATTATTAAAAAGTTTGATAAAGCAGTTGAAGGTAAAATACCAGCAGGGTTTGAAATGTTAGTTAATAACTTTTCAGTTGGAATAATAGGTATGATACTTGCAATAGTGGGATTCTATGCAGTAGGACCATTTGTTGTTATGATGACAGGGGTATTAAAAGGTGGAGTAGAATTTATAATAAGTAAAGGGTTATTACCTTTAGTATCAATATTTATAGAACCAGCAAAAGTTTTATTCTTGAATAATGCAATCAATCATGGAATTATAGGACCAATAGGAATCGAACAAGCTCAAAATATGGGTAAATCAATAATGTTCTTATTAGAGTCAAATCCAGGACCAGGACTTGGAGTGTTATTAGCATATTGGATGTGTAGTAAAGGTGCAATGAAAGAGTCAGCACCAGGAGCAGCAATAATTCATGCTTTAGGTGGGATTCACGAAATTTATTTCCCATATGTATTAATGAATCCATTATTACTTTTAGCACCAATAGCAGGTAGTGCGGCAGGAATATTAGTATTTTCAATATTTAAAGTAGGTTTAGTTGCAACACCATCACCAGGAAGTATATTTGCAATATTAGCTTTAGCACCAAAAGGTGAAATGTTAGGAGTACTTTTAGGAATTTTAGCAGCTACAGCAGTTTCATTCCTAGTAGCAGCACCTTTAGTAAAAAAAGCAGCAAATAATATGGAAGATGAAACTAAAGAAGAGAGCAACTTAGAAAGTAATGTTGATGTAATTAAAAGAGATGTTATAAATAAAATAGTATTTGCATGTGATGCTGGAATGGGATCAAGTGCAATGGGTGCTACAAAATTTAGAAATAGAATAAAGAAATTAGGATTAAATATAGAAGTTACAAATTCTTCAGTAGATACTATACCAAGTGATGCTGATTTAGTTGTAAGTCATGTTAAGTTAATTGAAAGAGCAAAGAAGAATTCAACACAAGCTGAACATGTATTTATAGAAAACTTCTTACAAGATAAAAAGTTAGATGAATTATTTAATAGTTTACAAGCAAGAACAAATGGAAATGTTAAAGTTGCAAAAGAAGTAGCAGCAACTAATGAAATTGTAGAAGCAAAAGAAACTTCAATATTAAATAAAAATAATATAGTTTTAGGTTTAGAAAGTGTTTCAAAGGAAGAGGCAATAAAGAGAGTAGGTGAAATACTTGCAAAAGAAGGCTATGTGAAAGAAGAATATATCCAAGCTATGCTTGAAAGAGAAGAAATAGTTTCAACATATATAGGGATGGGAGTTGCTATACCACATGGTGTTGGAGAAGCTAAAAAAGAAGTAAAGAAATCAGGAATAGCAGTACTTCAATATCCGAATGGAATTAAATTTGGTGATGAAGTAGCTTACTTAGTAGTGGGTATTGCAGGTGTTGGAGATGAACATTTAACTATATTATCTAATATAGCAATGTCATTAGAAGATGAAGGTTTAGTAGAAAAGTTAAGAAAGACATATGATGTAAATGATATATTAAAAGTATTTAATAAATAATTAATTGTATAAATTATTAAAGTAAATGGAGGAAAATAATATGAAAAGGGCGATTCAATTTGGAGCTGGAAACATAGGAAGAGGATTTATAGGAGCTTTATTATCTAAATCAGGATATCATGTAGTATTTGCAGATGTTAACGAAGAGATAATAAGCAAGATTAATGAAGATAAATGTTATACAATTCATATAATGGATGTTGAATGTAAAGATGAAAAAGTAGAAAACATTAGTGGTGTTATATCAACAAGTGATGAAATATTAGAAGAAATTAGAACATCAGATATAATTACAACTGCTGTAGGTCCTGTAGTATTGCCAAGAATAGCATCAACTATAGCTAATGGAATTAAGTTAAGAAAGATAACAGGTGTAACTAGTTATTTAAATATAGTAGCTTGTGAAAATGCAATAAAAGCAAGTTCACAATTAGAAGAAGAAGTTAAAAAATATTTAAATGAAGAAGAGATAGCTTATTTAAATGAATATGTAGGTTTCCCTAATTGCTCAGTGGATAGAATAGTACCACCAGTTAAAAGTGAAAATATATTAGATGTAGTTGTGGAAAATTTCTATGAATGGAATGTAGAAGAAAAAGCATTTAAAGGTGAAATTCCTAAAATATATGGAATGAATTTAGCTGATAATTTAATGGCATATATAGAAAGAAAATTATTTACATTAAATACTGGACATGCAATAACAGCTTATTTTGGATATTTAAAAGGTTATAATACTGTTGATGAAAGCATAAAAGATGAAGTTATCCACGATTTAGTTAAAAAGGCCATGATAGAAAGTGGACAAGGACTTATAGCTAAATATAATTTTGATAAAGAAGAGCATTTTAAATATATAGATAAGATAATTGGAAGATTTAAAAATCCATATTTAAAGGATGATGTAGCTAGAGTTGGAAGAGAGCCTTTAAGAAAATTAAATGAAAATGACAGATTAATTAAACCTCTAATGACAGCAAAGAGTTTTAATTTAGACATAGACAATCTATTATTAGGAGTTGGAGCTGCTCTTAATTATAATAATGAAGAAGATAGTCAAAGTGTAGAACTTCAAAGCCTAATTTCTGAAAAAGGTGTTAAAGAATCGTTAGCTCATGTAGCTAATTTAGCACAAGAACAAGAAATTTTGTCTAAGGTTGAAAAATATTATAATGAAGTAAAAAGTATAATTAGTGCTTAATTTAATATAAATATTAAGAGTGATACCTCATAAATAATTTTAAAAATTTATGAGGTATCATTTTTTTAGATATATTTACTTATTCAAGATATAGATACAATTATTAAGCATATGAAAAATATCATCATTATAGACAACCTTGTTTACATAAATGATTCTCTGTAGGTTATTCAAAGTTGGTAAGTGGTGCTACTGTATTAATTTAAATAGACTAGTTAAGCGTGAGAAAAGAGCAATAAGTATCATTATTGTATTATGACTCTTTTTTGAAAGTTTGGTATTTTAGAAAAATAACCACAAATAATCCATCAACTATGTTAAAATTACATTTTGATGTAACTCTTATAATAGATAAAGAAATAGAGGAAGCATTAGAAAACTTATAATTGTTAACTAAAGGAGTTTTACTAATGATAATTAAAAATTGTAAAATTATATATAAAGATAAAATTGAAGAAGGATCAATATTAATTAAAGATGGTAAAATAGAAAAAATAAATACAGAAGATTTTAAAGGAGAGGTTTTAGATGCTAAAGGTTTATATCTTTCTCCAGGATTTATAGATGTACATATACATGGTGCTGGTGGATATGATACTATGGATGGTACAGTAGAAGCTCTCAATACTATAGCAAAGGTAATAGTGGAGCATGGAACTACATCTTTTTTACCAACAACAATGACTGTATCAATTGAAGATATTAATAAAGCCATGAAGGTCATTAAGAAGCTAAAAGAAGAAGGAACAGAGGGAGCAAATGTTTTAGGTGCACATTTAGAAGGACCATTTATCAGTCCCAAAGCCATTGGTGCTCAAAATCCTAATTTTCTTTTAAAGCCATCCATAGAATCATATGAAAAAGTAGTTGATGGATGTAGTGATGCTGTTGTATCACTTACCTTGGCACCGGAAGTTGAAGGAACTAAGGAACTTATAGAGTATACTACATCTAAAGGTATAGTTTGCTCCTTAGGACACACAAAAGCTACTTATGAGGAAGTAATAGAAGGAATCAACTGGGGAATTAGCCATTCAACGCATTTATATAATGCAATGACAGGTTTTAACCATAGAGAGCCAGGATGCGTAGGAGCAATATTTGATACTGATATTACAACAGAAACAATAGCTGATGGAATTCATATTTCATATCCAGCATTAAAGATAGCGTATAAAGTTAAAAGCACTGATAAAGTAATGTTAGTAAGCGACTCAATGATGGCTTGCTGCATGAGAGATGGTTGTTATTCTTTAGGTGGTCAAGATGTTGAAGTGATAAATGGTGCTGCTAGACTTAAAAATGGAGCCTTAGCTGGTTCAGTCTTAACCATTGATAAAGCTGTTGCTAATGTATATAAAAATTGCGGAATACCTTTATATGAAGCAGTAAAGATGGCTACATATAATCCAGCAAAACACTGTAATGTTCATAGTTATAAAGGTTCTATAAAAGAAGGTTATGATGCAGATTTATTGTTATTTGATGAAAATATAACAATAAAGAAGGTATTTGTCAAAGGGAAAGAAGTTTATACTGAAAGATAATTTTTATCTTATCAAAAGAAAAAAGGGGAAATATTATTATGATGAAATATTTGCAAAAGCTAGGTAAATCATTAATGCTTCCAGTAGCATGTTTACCAGTTGCCAGTATACTTATGGGAATAGGATATTGGATAGATCCAGCAGGGTGGGGAGCTAATAATTTAATAGCTGCTTTTATGATTAAGGCAGGTAGTGCTCTAATAGACAATATGGGAATTCTTTTTGCTATAGGTGTAGGTATTGGGATGTCAGATGATAATGATGGGACAGCAGGTCTTGCAGGTCTTGTTTTATGGTTGATGATGACTACTTTATTATCAACTACTGCTGTTGCCATGTTTAAAGGTGTAGATGTATCTGAAGTACCAGCAGCCTTTGGTAAGATACAGACTCAGTTTACAGGTATTTTAGCAGGGATTATTGGAGCTACTTGTTATAATAAATTTAAATCTGTTAAGTTACCAGCAGGAGCTTTAGCAATGTATCATTGTGAAAAGAAGAATAAGAAAAAAAGTAGTATATGGATTATTACTTGCAGGATCAATTTCGGCATTCTTTACAGGTGTTACTGAGCCGTTAGAATTTGCCTTTATGTTTCTTAGCACCAGGACTATATTTTATACATGCAGTATTAAGTGGAATTTCTGCCGTAATATGTACAGTACTTCCTGTAAGAGCAGGATTTGTAGACTGGGTATTAAGTTTTAAGGCACCAATGGCTGAAATTATCTTAGAAGGTTTAGGTGGAAAAGAAAATATTATTTCTATTGATAATTGTGTTACAAGATTGCGTTTAGAAATTAAAGATAAATATAAAATAAACGAAAAGCTTATTAAATCCTCTGGGGCTTCAGGTATAATAAAACCAGGTAAAAAGAGCATTCAAATTATCATTGGAACAAAAGTGCAATTTGTATGTGATGAATTAAAAATATTATATTCAATGTAAGATAAAAAAGGGGCTGTCTAATAAATTATTTTTAAATGATTTATGAGACAGCCCCTTTTTATATATGAAAAACTAGAATATTAAGCTTTATTTTATATTATGGAATATTTACATTTATCTGTGGTACAATTATTTAGAAAGTTATGGAAAAAATATTAGCTATTTTAGCTGGTTAAAGATGGGAGGTTAACATATGTCAGAAATAACTAAAAGGGCTTTTGCAAGTTCGTTGAAAAAGATGTTAGCAAAAAAACCATTGGAGAAGATAAGGATTATAGATATTACAGAATATTGTGGGGTAAACCGTCAGACTTTTTATTATCATTTTAAAGATATATATGATTTACTGGAATGGGTATACACTAATGAAGCCACTAAAGCTTTAGGCGAAAAAAAGACATACGAAACATGGCAACAAGGGTTTAAGCAAATATTTCAATATATTGTGAATAATAAAGAATTTGTCTTAACTACTTTTAATTCTGTCAGCAGAGAATATTTAGAGAGATATTTATATAATGAAGTATATTTATTATTAATTGGTGTAGTAGAGGAAAAGGCAAAAGGCATTCCTGTTAGAGAAAAGGATAAATCCTTTATTGCTGATTTTTATAAGTATGCTTTTGTTGGAATTGTTTTAGACTGGATTAAGAGTGGTATGAAAGAAGAGTCAGATAAAATTATTGAAAGGCTTAATAAACTTATATATGGTAATATGGAAGAAGCGTTGGAAAGGTATAGAACAGACAAGACATATTCATATAAGAAATAAGATTAAAATAGACAAGTGCTAGCATTTGTCTATTTTTTTTACACTTTTATGAATGTGGATAAATATTAGACAGAGGAAAGATATTGTCTATATTAAAGAATATTAATAATCAGTAATATGAATTTATAAATAAAATAAATTATTGAGATAAATAGTGGGAGGCAATTATATGTATTATAGCAATGGAAATTATGAAGCATTTGCTAGACCAGAAAAACCAGCAGATGTAGAGAGAAAATCAGCATATTTAGTTGGCGCAGGGTTAGCTTCACTAGCTGCTGCATGTTTTTTAGTTAGAGATGGCCAAATGAAAGGTGAGCATATTCATATTTTAGAAGATGGAAATCTTCCAGGTGGTGCTTGTGATGGTATTAAAGATAATGAAAGAGGATTTATAATTCGTGGTGGACGTGAAATGGAAAATCATTTTGAGTGTTTATGGGATTTATTTAGATCAATACCTTCTCTAGAAATAGAAGGGGCCTCAGTGCTTGATGAATATTATTGGCTAAATAAGAAGGATCCAAATTATTCATTAATGAGAGCTACTGTCAAGAGAGGTGAAGATGCTCACACTGATGGCAAGTTTGGATTAAGTGATAAAGCTGCATTGGAGATAGTTCATTTATTCTTTACTAAAGATGAGGATTTATATGATGTAAAGATAAAAGATGTTTTTAGTAGTGACTTTTTTCAGTCAAATTTCTGGTTATATTGGAGGACTATGTTTGCCTTTGAGGATTGGCATAGTGCGTTAGAAATGAAGTTATATATACAAAGATTTATCCATCATATTGGTGGATTACCAGATTTTAAAGCTTTAAAATTCACTAAATATAATCAATATGAATCATTGATTTTACCAATGATAAAATATTTAGAAGCTCATGAGGTAAACTTTCAATATAACACTACTGTTACAAATGTGCTATTTAAAAAAGAAGGTAGTAAAAAAGTAGCTAGTAAAATAATATGTACTCATAATGGGAAAGAGGAAAGCATTGATTTAGTTGAAGATGATCTTGTTTTTGTTACTAATGGAAGTTGTGTAGAAAATTCTACTTATGGTGATAATGATCATGCAGCAGTTTTGAATAATAAGGAAGGTGCATGTTGGAGATTATGGAGAAACATTGCAGCACAGGATAAGTCTTTTGGAAATCCTGATAAATTCTGTACTAATATAGAAGAGACAAATTGGGAGTCGGCGACGATAACAACTTTAGATGATAAGCTTCCTCCATATATCGAAAAAATATGCAAGCGTAATCCATTTAGTGGTAAGGTTGTTACCGGAGGTATAATAACTGTTAAGGATTCATCTTGGTTAATGAGTTATACATTAAATAGACAACCTCATTTCAAGGAGCAAAAAGATAATCAATTAGTTGTATGGGTATATGGATTATTTACAGATGTGCCAGGAGACTTTATCAAGAAACCAATGAAGAACTGTACTGGTTATGAAATTACTCAGGAATGGCTATATCATTTAGGTGTACCAGAAGATCAAATTGCAGAAATGGCTAAGCAGTCAGCAAATTGTGTTCCATGCATGATGCCATATGTTACTGCTTTTTTTATGCCAAGAACTGCAGGAGACAGACCTAAGGTTGTACCAGAAGGTTGTGTAAACTTTGCCTTCTTAGGACAGTTTGCTGATACAGTAAGAGATACAGTATTCACTACAGAGTATTCTGTAAGGACAGCAATGGAAGCTGTTTATACATTACTTAATGTGGATCGTGGAGTTCCAGAAGTATTTGGTTCTTGTTATGATATTAGAGTGCTTTTAGATTCAACTTCAAAGATGATGGATGGAAAGAAGCTAACAGATATAAAACTATCTCTATCAGAATCAATAGCACAAAAGACTATGATGAAGAAGGTTTCAGGAACGGTTATTGAAGAATTGTTAATGAAATATAATTTAATATAGGGAAAGATAAGCTGTATCAAGTGGATATAGCTTATTCTTTACTCAATTAAATTAGGTACAAGCAAAGTCGCATATTGTAATGAATTATGTTATAATTTAGTAAAAATATTGGAAAGAGGTGAAGTGTTAGTATTTATGGTACTAACGTAAAAGCTATGTTAAAAGAAATATTAAAAAAAGATGAAATATCAGCTATGAAAGCAAGAGATAAGGCTAAGGTAAGCGTATTAAGACTTGTTAATGCTGAAATTAAAGCATATGAAGTTAATAATAGAGAAGATATTTCAGATGAAAATGTAATAAAGATAATAGAAAAAAGTATAAAACAAAATAAAGAGGCTTTAGAGTATGCAAAGCAAGCTAATAATGAAGAAAAAATAGCTGAAGGAAACTTTGCTATAGAAATTTTAACACCATATCTTCCAAAGCAATTAACTGATGAGGAAGTTAATGAAATGCTTAAAGAAATTATTGAAAATGGTAGTTATACAGTTGCAGATATTGGAAAAATAATGAAGGAAATAATGCCAAAGATTAGTGGAAGGTTTGATAGATCAAAAATTAATTCAATGGTAAAAGCATTATTATAATTTAGAAAACAATAATGGACTAAAGATTAAATCATTAGTCCATTATTTCTATAATTTCAATTGTATAGTTATCACCTGGAGCATTAACTTTCACTATATCTCCAGCTCTTTTTCCGCTCAATGCTCTTCCTAAATCAGACTCTATGCTGATAAGCATATTTTCAGGATCCATATCCATAGTTGTAACAAGCGTTATTATATCTTCAAAATCATCTTCAATAAACTTAATTTTAGCTTTACTATTAATTCCAAGAACAGATTTATCTAAGCTACTTTCATCTATTACAGTAGCAGTTGAAATCATGGTAAGTAGGTATTGTATCCTATTATCATTTTCTCTATATTCAGCACAAGCTGCTTTATACTCAGCATTTTCAGATCTATCTCCATGAGCAGCAGCAATCATTTTTTCTTTTGCTATTTCTGCTCTTTTCACCGTCATTCTATAATCTAATTCATCTTGTAATTTTTTTATATTTTCTATAGTTAATTGGTTATTCATTATTAAAAGCACCTCCCTAGAAGTA
>OGIU01001120.1_pt1 | contig 13469 bp, 7 predicted proteins | sample 1571791 | NCBI WGS metagenome assembly OGIU01 (sample SAMEA2582104, study PRJEB24529) | metagenome | biome: Human gut stool | place: China | collected 2011
ACTCCTTGTATAATACTGAATCTAATTATATTCCTTAACCCTTTATTTGTCAAGCTGACAAACTAAAGCAGAAAAAGCGGCAGGATTTCCCCCTGCCACTAATCATCTGTTTATGCAAAAATAATTTCCTTTTCCACAATCTCCCTCGCACAAGCCCTTATGTTATTGAGGCATCCTGTCCATTCTAAGGCGTTTTCTGCCTTTAGCTGTTCCGTTATGCCCTGTGCCTGTTTCATACCCTCTATGAGCCTTTCAAAGCGTTCCTGTGCCTGTCTGTTGATGTCGGCAAGGTAGGCGTTTAGCCTGCCGCTTGTAAGAAGATTGGTGTATGTAACTTTACGGTACTGTTTTAGATAATCTAAATGCCGTTGCCCCCAGATGCCTATTGCCTGTTCTTCTTCGGCGGGTACAGTTAAGCACGGTATCAAATAATCCCCTTGCCTTTCGTATTTGCCGCCCAGTTCCTCAAATAATGATTTTGCCATTGTCTGTTACCTCCACATTCTTTTTTATTTTGAATGTCCGCAAAATCCGTCCTACATCAGACGGACGCCACGGTACATCGAGGTGGTGCAGCGCAATCAGTCTGTCCTGCACGTTTGTCCCGGCTCCCATTTTTGCAGTAGAACCCAATAAAAAACGAACCTGTCCGCTTCTTACCTTACTGAACAGCTCCGCTTTCCTAAGCTCCGTATTTGCCTGATGTATAAAGGCGATTTCTTCTGCGGGAACACCTTTTTCCATCAGTTTATTTCTTATATCCTCATAGACATTAAATGTACCATCTCCTTTCGGTGTCGATAAATCACAGAAAATAAGCTGTGCTGATTTCTCCCCTTTGGTATCTTCCCAAATCTCAAATGCCTTATCCACACAGGTTTTTGCTTTGGAATGTTCCTCATCGGGGAGCATATCGTTGATCAGACGCTGGTCGAGTGCCAGTTTTCTTCCATCGTTGGTAATCTTGAGCATATTATCCTGATGCGGCTCTACCAGTCTGTTACGCACTGCCTCCGCCCGATCTGCCAGCGATGTTACCATCTCTTTCTGATATTCGCTGGGTTTCAGCACCACGTTCTCATATTCTGCTTCCGGCACAGGCAGCTTTAACATATCCGGTGTCTGGATATCCGCACTCTCCTTGAAAAGTGCAATCAGCTCCGGCAGATTGAAGAATTTTGCAAATCTTGTCTTTGCCCGGTATCCTGTTCCCTCCGGTGCCAGCTCAATGGCGGTCTGTGTTTCTCCAAAAGAAGCTGCCCAACTGTCAAAATGCCCTAATCCCATCTTCTGAAGCGTACCATACTGAAGATACCGCATATTGGTGTAAAGCTCCGTCATACTGTTGCTGATCGGCGTACCCGTAGCAAACGTAATGCCCTTTCCGCCAGTCAGCTCATCAAGGTACTGGCACTTAGCAAACATATCGGAGGACTTCTGTGCTTCCGTCTGTGCAATGCCCGCCACATTCCGCATTTTCGTGTATAGAAAAAGGTTCTTATAATTGTGACTTTCATCTACAAACAGCCTGTCCACACCTAACTGCTCAAAGGTTACAACATTATCTTTTCTGGAAGTATCGTTGAGTTTTTCCAGTCTTGTCATAAGGGATTTTCTGGACTTTTCCATCTGCTTAATGGTGTAACGCTCCCCGTTATCTGCTTTCGCCTGCTCTATGGCAAGCTCAATCTCATCAATCTGTCTTTCGATAATGCCTATCTGTCTTTCCTGCGACAACGGGATTTTTTCAAACTGGCTATGCCCGATAATGACAGCATCATAATCTCCGGTGGCGATTCTGGAACAGAATTTCTTCCGGTTGGCTGGCTCAAAATCTTTCTTCGTTGCCGCTAAAATATTTGCTCCGGGATATAACCGCAAAAAGTCACTCGCCCACTGTTCCGTCAAATGATTGGGAACAACGAACAGGCTCTTTTGGCATAACCCTAACCGCTTGCTTTCCATTGCTGCAGCAATCATTTCAAAGGTCTTTCCTGCTCCCACACAATGAGCAAGCAGGGTATTGTCCCCGTAAAGCTGGTGTGCCACCGCATTTAACTGGTGCGGTCTAAGGTCGATGTCCGGTGTCATGCCAGGGAATTTCAAATGGGAACCGTCATATTCTCTTGGTCTGGTAGAATTAAAGAGCTTGTTATATTTCGCCACCAAGTCCTGTCTACGTTCCTGATCTTCAAATACCCAGTTCTTAAAGGCTTCCCGGACTGCCTCCTGTTTCTGACTGGCAATCATGGTTTCCTTTTTATTCAGGACTCTCGTTTCCTTTCCGTCCTCTATCACGGTATCGTACACCCGGCTGTCCTTTAAATTCAGAGAATCCTCTAAAATCTGATAAGCATTTCTCCGGTTTGTACCATAAGTCATATTTACAAGACTGTTTCCGTAATCCGCACTTTTTCCTTTTACATTCCACTGTCCTGTCACATCGGAATACTGAATCCCCATTGTATTCCGGTTGAAAAGATGCTGCGGTGTTTCAAAAACATCGCGCATGAAATCTTCAATATATTTCGGTTCAACCCATGTGGCACCGATACGCACCTCAATCTCGCTGGCATCCAGTTCTGTGGGCTGCACCTGTGTAAGTGCCTGCACATTTATGTTGTATTCCGGGTGGTTTTCGGCGTAAATCTTCGCTGTTTGCAACTTATCCCGGACATTGCCGCTTAAATACTCGTCCGCTGCTTCCCACCTATCTGTGACCGGATTCTGAAAGATAATGCCCGTCAGTTCTTCTTTGATTGTATCAATCTCTTTTCCGGTCAGCTCCGCCATATAAGAAAGGTCAACTTTTGCTTTTTCTGATAAAGATACTGCCAGAGCTTCCGTTGCTGTATCCACGCTTGTAACCACTTCCGCTTTCTTAATGGTACGTTTCGTGAACATATCCGCTTTGCCTTTGAAATTTCCCTCGTCATCCAGCTTTTCCAGAGAACATAACAGACAATAGCTGCTGTCCTGATTAAAGGCTCTTTTGTTGGTCTGGGAATTGATTAAACCGTATTTTCTGCTGAACGTATCATAAAGGGTATTCAATTCTTTCTGCTTTTCCTTAATCACAGTATCCGGATATTCTTCCAACTGCAAACTGATAAGCTCTTGCGTACAGTTTCGGATTCCTACCATGCCTTTTATGCGTTCCTGCATGGATTCTGACATATCCACAGGCTTCATAATGGAATTTTCACGGTAATATACCTTATCTTCCACCAGTGTGTAGCTGTAATTCTTTACGTCCGGGTCTGCCGGAATGGTGGCATCTGCCAGCTCATCCGCAAGCTCGTCCATCTCCACTGCTTCGATTTCCCCGTCAATCCGGCTGACCGCATCCATTAACTGCTCTGCAAACGGTCTTGTGGCATCCGGCTGGCAGGTGCTTTCCATACCATAGGGACCGCTGACCATTTCCATCTTCCCAACAATCATTTCCGGGTGTTCCGCAAAGTAGGTATTCATGGCGATACCATTTGCATCTTCTGATAAATGTACCCAATCCGGCTCTATATCCATCACACGGTCACGCTTCTTGAAAAATAAAATATCCGAAGTGACTTCTGTCCCTGCATTTTCCTTAAATGCTGTATTCGGAAGTCTGACCGCCCCCATAAGCTCCGCCCGCTGGGCAAGATACTTTCTGACCTCCGGACTTTTTTTATCCATTGTTCCCTTACTGGTAACAAATGCAACTACACCGCCAGGACGGACTTTATCCAATGTCTTTGCAAAGAAATAATCATGGATTAGGAAATTATTTTTATCATACTGTTTGTCCGCTACCTTATACTGTCCAAATGGCACATTGCCGACTGCCACATCAAAAAAATCATTCGGATAGTCTGTTTTTTCAAAACCGGATATTTTAATATCCGCTTTCGGATAGAGCTGTCTTGCAATCCTGCCCGTAATACCATCCAGCTCCACACCATAAAGTCGGCTTTCCTGCATCTTCTCTGGCAGCATTCCGAAGAAATTTCCGATACCCATTGCAGGCTCTAATACATTTCCTTTTTCAAATCCCATACGTTCTAAGGTATCATAAATACTGCGGATAATGGCAGGACTGGTATAGTGGGCATTTAAGGTACTTTCCCTTGCAGAAGCGTACTCCTGCGGCGATAACAATTCCTTTAACTGCTGATATTCTCCCGCCCATACAGATTTGCTTTCATCAAAGGCATCGGCAAGCCCGCCCCAGCCAACATACTGTGATAAAATCTGCTGTTCTTCCGATGTGGCGATACGCTTCTCGCTCTCCACCTTTTCCAAAGTACGGATTGCTTCTATATTTCGTCTGAATTTCTCTTTCGCACTGCCTACTCCTAACGCATCGTCCGTGATATGGAAATTGACCGCATTGGATTTATCAATCTTTGGTGCAGACTGCTTCACAGGCTTTTCTATGGCAGGTTCTACCAATGGCTTTTGGACATCGTGTCCAGAAGTGACAGGCTTCTGTTCCATGCCTTGCAGATAATCTTCTGCTTCTTCTTTCGTTTCAAACGTAGGGATTGTCCCGTCTGCATCCGTATAATAATCTTCCCTGGCATTATCCCATACCGCAAAATCCTGTCCCGGTTCAAAGGCATCGCTGGTTTCTCCCACAGAAAAACGAGGTTCATCTTCCGGTATATCTTCTGTCCCCTCAATGCGTGAAAATACCTCTGCTTCATGTCGGTCAATATCTTCCATCGCCGTAACATTCAGATAATCGGTTTCCACTTCTTCCCTGTCTGGTTTATATCCATATTCAAAATGGACATTCCCATTTACAAGTACATAAAAGAACTCATTATCCTGCAAAGAATTTCCAAGCACATAAGTGTCCTCTCCGGACTTCCATTCATCAATCTTTAAGCACAACTGATCATCTATCGTTACCTGCTGTGCCGCAAGTTCCTTTTCCTGCTCCATATACCGCCTTGTCTGGTTAATAAACCCATTCAAGACCGCAGGGTTGGAACCAACAATCAAATCCCGGTTCTCCCACATGGCATACGGTTCTATGGACTTTGCCCACTCTTTATTATCCGGAGAAAATCTTCCGTCATGGCTTAGATATGTGACCGTATTGGCAAGTACATAGCTGACACGCTCGCTGCCAAATCGTTTGATGACTTTCTCTGCCGTTTCCTTTGGCAGACGATACCCGTCAAACTTTTCTGCAATCGTCCGCTCAATGGCTTCCTTACAGGCTGCCTTTGTTTTTCTCTCGATTGCTGCCTGTGCTTTTTCAAGGGCTTTTTGTGCTTCTTCCTCTTTGTACTTTGCATAGGCTTCTTTCCCCGCCGGAGATAAATACTTATCTTCCTCTACCAGTTTGCGTATACGCTTTTCCACCACTTTCCACGATAAAAGCACTTGTGCATACGGTTCGCTGATATTCCCCTTTTTCAGTTCGATACCTTTAAAATCATGATCTTCCCAACTGTGGTCTGAGCCTGCAAGTGCATGGGAACTTCCGCCTGTACCGTATTCTTTTTTCAAAAAATCGGCTGCTTCTTTGCTGTCATGTCCCTCTTTGAAATACTCATAGATACGGAACGAACCATGTGAAAAGCCGCTTCCCCTGCCTAGCCTGTGGTCAATTTCATCCTGCGTGATAAAATCCTCTTTTTTGATGTCCACATGGTCTGCTGTCGGAAATGTCTGCTTCTCTAAGAGCTGGTTTCCAAGTTCTTCCCGCAGCTCCTCTTTCGGCATAACAGAACGGAAACCCAATTTTTTCACTCCCGTTTTCAACTGATGAAGAGCCTGATCCATGTGGGCGGCAAGCAGTTCCACGCCCTCCCTCGTAGAAAGCATCTCTAAAAGCCGTGCGTGGGAATCAGGATAATTCCCTGCTTTTAACCCCAGTTCTTCCGGCAGTTCTCCCATACCATCCCGAAAGAAGAAAAACAAATGCCCTGCAATCCGTTCACGTTCCGCTTCATCCACAAGGTAGGCTTCATTTGCACCCATATAAGTGCCGTTTACCACCTGTGACCGTATTTGGGCTTCTACCTCCTGCCAGCTCATCTGAAACACCGGATGTTCCGCCGATGTGCCGTATCCCACACGCATACCGCCCTCATCGAACCATACTGCAAGCTGTTTTCCATTAAATTCAAAGCCTTTTCCGGTTGTACCGTATTCCTTCTGTAAAAATGCAGTCATTTCTTCCGGTGTCTTGCCCTGCTGATATTTGGCATAGATACGCTTTCTGCTGTTATCCCTGCCACCGCCACTCCGGATAATATCCGCTAACTGTTCCGGCGGTATCTTTGCCACTGGCTGAATCGGCATTGCTTCCTCTGCCTGTTTTACGGCAAGATTCCCCGCCTGCTCCGTGAACATGGTAAACAAATCGAGCTGCTGATACATTCCGTTTGTTTCAATCTTCTCTGCTTCTTCTCTCGGAAGTAAATACACACCATCCTCAATGTAAGAATAAACAAGGAAACGTGCCTCATCCCATGACAGCCTGCTTTCCGCTTCACGGGTCAGATAATTTCCTTTCCACAGAGTAATGCCATCCTCGTCAGCTCGATAACCACCCCGCAGTTCCTCAATGTTAAATTCCGTGTATTCTTCCATACGGAATGAGTTTTTCAGATATTCTGCCTGTATCTTTGCATCCTGCTCCATCTGAAAATAGCCCGCTATCTCCGGTCTTTTATGCTTCAGGAACTCATCGCTGCATAAAATGCCACGCTGCAACGCCTCTCCCTGCTCCATTTCAGATAATTCGGGCAAAAAAGAACCGGATAATGAATCTTTCTCACTATCCGGCTCTGCCGTTTCTGTATGAATTTGTATATCCGGGCTTAAATATAAATCAGCTCCGTCAATATGCTCTCCTCCGCTGCGTGTCTGATGTTGTTCATCTTCGCTGTCCACTTCATCGGATCGGCTGCTTTCAGTTTCTCGGTCACGCCCTCGGTTTTCGCCATCCGGCTGGTCATAACTTCCATTCTCTGTTCTGCCTGCTCCTGTATCTCCAGACAGTGTGCTTTCAATTCGCCCGTCAGTATCATGCCTTGATAAATCCCTTTCCGGTGTTCTTTCAGAAAGTTCTTCCTCATCAGTCCGTACTTTGTCAGCATTCCCTCCGGCTCCTCGTTCACGGTCAGGTTCGGAATCAGATAGTCCCCGTTCTTCTCGTATGTCAGTTTCATGTGCTGTATCCTCCTTTTGCTTTTGTTCTTCTATTTTGGATTGCTGTGTTTCTTTTTCGCTTTCACGCTTTAACGCATTATAGTATACATCAGACATATTTGCAAATGTTTTTTCTGATTTTTCCGGGGAAGTTACCGAATCTTCTTTTACGGGTTTTTCCTCCGCCTTTTTTAAGGCATTTTGCCTTGCAAGCTGACGGTTATATGCTCCTATGGTTCTTCCTATTTCCATGAGAATAGGCTTACACATATCCGTTGTAGCTGTGCCGATAACAGACAGGGTTTTTGTGGTATTAAAATCGCTGATATAAGAAAAATCAAGTTCGTCCCTCCACATTTCCATGTCTGCACCGCAACGTGACAGCAAGGTATATGCAATGCTCGATGACAACGTATCACGAAGCCGTACTCCCACATTAAACTCATCAAGTTCCTCTAAAAAACTGCCCTCTTTCACATATTCAATTTCCGGCAGAAGCTCTTCATAATAATCCTGTGCAATCCGGTCAGCAAGTTCCAATAGCCGCTGTTCAAAAGAGAGCGTTCTATCTGTTTCTCCGTAGGTCTTTTCAAGTTGGGCAAGCACCGTTTCCTGATGTTCCTCTCTAAGCTCCCAAAGATATGGATCACGCCCGATTCTTCTTGCCTTATGCACATCGGATATGTCAAAAACATATTTTAACCTTGGACGCTCCCTTTCCGTATCTAACAAGGCAATCCCTTTTGCTCCCCGGTTTACCCAGCAATTCATTTTTTCATTCCATATCTCAATGGAAGCACAGGCTGTCGCATCCGGTCTTTGTGCATAAATGAGCATCTGCTCATGGAACGGATATTTGTAGAGCCTTGCGGCAGTGGTCAGATAACTTGTCCACTCCTGCCCGTTTTTTGCCACCTGCCTTGCGGTATCTTCCGCCAGAGCAGAAATCATCTGATATTTTGTTATCATAAGCATTCCTCCAAAACAGCGGAGGGGATAAGCCCCGCCGCCTTATTCATAAAAACCATGTTCCTCAATGCCTTTTTCTAAAATAGTACCAATCAGTTCCGATAAATTCCCCCCATTTAACTCACTTACCACAATGAGCTTTGCAAGGATGTCCTTTTCCACCGGAATTGCATATTTTTCTTCATCAGGACACAGCTCATGCACACAAATTCCCAACGCATCTGCAATTTTACAGAGGGTAGTAATATCCGGTTCCCGGATTCCTGCCAGAATATCCATAATCACGTTTTCCCGGACACCACACGCCAGAGAAAGCTCTGGAATACTAATGTCCTGCTCCTTCATGGCACTTAAAATCTTATCTCCTGTACTGTAAATAACGGTCTTTTTCATTTCTGTATTCATCGTCCTATCTCCTTTTCACTTCGCTGCTCTTTTTGGGAAATTCCATTTTGAACCTATACTGCGAACCTTTCATTTCCTTTCCGTCTTTTATGTAGGAATAATCTTCAATCCCCTCCGGAATCAAGTACGCATCATAGCCTCCTTTCTTCCCTTTCAGTCCTTTTACAAGAGTCTTTTTGCCCTCCAGCAGACTTTTTATCTGGCTGTCGGAAAGCACTGTTCCCATCGCCCTGCCCACATTCATGCCGCATTTATTCCTGCAATACGCACCGAATTTTCCTTTTACCACATCGCCGCCGCATTTCGGGCATTTACCAAATACCTCCTGTGTAGTCCCGAATAAGGACTTCTGTTCATCGCTGATGCTGTGATAGGTCTGCACCAGTTCCCGTACCATATCTTCAATGCCAGCCATGAACTCCTGCATGGAATATTCGCCCTTTGCCACTAAAGTCAGGGCATTTTCCCAGTCTGCTGTGAGTTTTGGGGATTTTACCAAATCCGGCAGAACGGTAATCAGCTTCATGCCATCCTCTGTTGGCAGCATCTGTTTTTTCTCACGCTTTACAAATCCGTCTTTGACCAGCTTCTCGATAATGTCTGCTCTGGTGGCAGGTGTGCCAAGTCCCTTACGCTCCACATCATCGCCCATCTCTTCCGCTCCGGCCCGTTCCATAGCGGACAGCAGGCTGTCCTCTGTAAAGTGCTTCGGCGGCTGTGTAAAATGCTCCGTTACCTTTGTCTGCATAACCGGAAACGTCATGCCTTCTGACAGTTCCGGCAGCTTCTTTTCTTCTTTGTCCTCCTCTGTTTTCTCAACCTTATAGGTGCGTTTCAGTGCAGCTTCAAAATCTTTCCAGCCGTTCTGCAGAACCGTTTTTCCAGATACACGAAAGCTGTAACCTCCGCAGGAAAACTCTGCTTTTACGGTTTCATACAGGTGCTTCTCCCCTGTGGCACATAACAGGCGGTTCGCAGAAAGGGAAAGGATTTTCATTTCTCCCTCCGGCACAGTGGAAAGATCTGTTTTGGTAATCTCCATTGTCGGAATGATTGCATGGTGGTCTGTGACTTTTTTACTGTTCAGCACTCTTTTTATATCCGGTGTATCTTTCGTCTGTTCTTCAAACAAAATTGCCTGATAGACAGCACCGATTACCGCCCTTGCAGTGTCCTCCATGTCATCGGATAAATACTGGCTGTCCGTTCTCGGATAGGTAACCAGCTTCTTTTCATAAAGGCTCTGCGTATACTCTAAGGTCTGCTTTGCCGTGAAACCAAAAATACGGTTGGCATCCCTTTGAAGTGTCGTAAGGTCATAGAGCTTCGGCGGTGCAACGCTTTTATTTTCCTTTAATACCGAACGAACCTCCGCTCTCTGACTTTCACACGCTGCAGCAATATGTTCCGCCCCTGCCTTATCGTCAATCCGCTCTGTAACGGCATCCATCCCATCCATCAGGATATGAGCCATGTAATACTGCTCTTTCTGAAAATCCATAATCTGTACTTCCCGGTCTACCAGCATGGCAAGGGTGGGCGTCTGCACCCTGCCGACCTTTAATACCTTGCCGCCATATAACACCGTAAATAATCTCGTACCATTCAGTCCTACAAGCCAGTCTGCCTGCTGTCTGCAAAGTGCAGAGTGATACAGACTGTCATATTCGCTGCCCGGTTTTAAACTGGCAAATCCCTCACGGATTGCACATTCCTCCATTGAGGAAATCCACAAGCGTTTCATCGGCTTTTTGCAGCCTGCCTGTTCATAGACCAGACGGAAGATAAGCTCTCCTTCCCGTCCGGCATCGGTGGCACATACCACGCTGTCCACTCTGCTGTCACGCATCAATTCTTTTAATACTTTGTACTGTGCCGCCGTATCCTTTTTCACTTCATGCTGCCACTGCTCCGGAATCATAGGAAGGCTTTTATAACTCCATTTTTTCCATGCCTCCGAATAAGCCTCCGGCTGTGCCAGCTCTACCAGATGTCCCACACACCATGAAACGAGATAGCCGTTTCCCTCCACATAACCGTCTTTTCTCTCTTTTGCACCGATGACATGGGCGATTGCCTGTGCCACACTCGGTTTCTCTGTGATCACTAACTGCATCCTTATTCCTCCTGTCCGTCAAAGAAATCTTCTTCGGAATCTTCCTCTGACTCCTCATCTTCATTTTCGTATTCTTCCTCTTCTTCCTCGTCCTCATCTTCATCCTCGATGAAGTCCTCTTTCTTCTTGCGGACAACCTTAAAATAGTAAGCTCCGCCGATGAAAAGAACGGCAGCACCGCCCATCAACAGATAAAAAATCATCGGATTCGGCTCTTTTTTCACTTCCTGCTCCGGTTCTGTATCTTCCGTGTTTTCCGCTGTTTCTGCATTTTCGGTTTCCGGCTCACTGTCTGATGTGTCCGTCTGTTCCCCGTTATTGTTCGGCAACGCACCTTCCCCATTCGGGATTGTAGACTCCAACGCTGCGGAATTTTTCGGTAAGGTTTCGCTGTTATCGGAAGTTGTATTTAACAGGTCATTTTCTGTAATCTCGGTCAGGAAATACACCTTTTCTTCCTCTCCGTCCCGGTCAATAACCAGATAAAAGACTTTATCTGTTGCCGTCTGAATGGTGTAAAATTCTTTTCCCAGCCCGGACTTTTCTGTATTTTCCGTTTGCCCGCTTTCCGCCTTTTCTGCGGCATCCGCTTCTTTCATCGCCTGTTTTTTCTGCTCGGCAGGGCTGCTTGACTGTGAAGTGGTATTTCCATTACTGTCCGTTTTCGTATGTTCCGTTACTGTTCCTGTGGCACTTCCCGGTTTGGTAGGCTTCGCACTCTCCGGGAGCTGCTCTGCCGGATTTTTGTCACTGGTATCGGCAGGGTCTTTGTAATACGGATTTTTCGTCTTATAAATCTCCGACATATTTCCGGCATTGTCCATTGCATAAATCGTAAAATACTCATACCCTGCATCAAACTGTTGCAGACGGATATTTAATGTACCGCCTGTCAGCTCTGTAAATTCATATCCGTTGACATAGACTGCCTTTGCACCGGAATCGGTATCATGTACCTGTATGCTTAACAGTCCGTCACTGACTGCCGCATTTAAGGTAGGTTTTACGGTATCAAAACACTTGATTGCACGGTTTTTCTCATAGGTATTGCCTTTCTGGTCTGTGACAAGCACATACACGGTACAGTTCTCTGAAATCTTTAACTTCCTGTCCTCTGTCACATCTGTCCAGCTTCCGTTCTGCCCTACCTTTGCCTGAATTTTTGCTATCTCAAAATTCCCGGTCTGTGCCGTATCTGCCACACTGAATGAAACGGAAGCCGTATCATTATGCCAGTCCTCCGGCTGATTGATCTTTATGGTTACATTCGGCTTTTTATAAGTACAGAGCTTATAATCCTTCGCACAGACAGGGCAGTTTTTATCATAATCATACGCCCCGCATTTATCCTCACAGCTACATACCGGCTCCGGTGTTTCATTCCCCGATACCGTACTGTCCCCGGTGCTTTCTTCGGTACTTCCCTCCGTTTCATTCTCACCCGGTGTCTGTTCCGTGCTTTCCTCCGGCTTTTTATCTTCCTCCGGTTTGGCAGTTTCCGTTTCCTGTTCCGTTTCTCCGGCAAAAACGCTCATTGCATAATTGCCATTCATGGAAAATGCCGCCGCAGGCATACAAAATAATACGGCAGATAATGCAAGCGACAGAGCCGCCTTAGATGATAATTTCATTTTCTTCATGGCTGTAAGCCTCCTTTTCTCCTGATTGTGCTGTTTCTCTCTGTTCTTTTTCTTTTAACAGACGTAAGATTTCTTCCTCGCTGACTTTATTCAGTAAAATCAGCCGATCCAAAGAGATTTTATTCTTTTCAATAAATTTCATCTTCTCCGCATCCTCCGCCATCTGAAGCTGTTCCGCCAAGTCCTTTTCTCTTTCCTGCAATCCTGCAAGCTGTTCCCGGACTCTGGAAAGCTCCTTTACAATTCTTTCTTTCGTCATAAATTTTCACTTCCCTGTTAATTTAATCTTCCAAACGCATAGAAATGGCTTTGCCAGTAGGAAGAATTGATTGAAGCATAACTAATTGGATCTCCGCAGTGAATCATTACCCCGTTTCCGCAGTAAATCCCCACATGGCTTACTGGTACACCCGAATTGTATGTACCCGTGAAAAAGATAATATCCCCGGCTTTTGCATCCGCTGCCGACACAGGCGTACACTGGTCATAAATTCCCTGTGCCGTGGTGCGTGGCAGGTTGTGGACTCCACTGTTTGTAAACACCCAACAGACAAAACCGGAACAGTCAAAACTGGTAGACGGACTGGAACCGCCCCATACATAGGGATAACCAATATAACGGGTTGCCTCTGCCATCAGCGCGGAAAAACTCCCATCTCCCATAGCCTGTCCGGGAGGAAGACCATTTCCACCCAGTACACTCACACCGTATTTTGCCAGCATATAGATGCGCTGTACATTCGTTTTATCTTCCAGAGAAACCTCCTGGTTTAATTCTGCAGCAAGATTTCCATAGACCATATTCAGGCTTTGGATTGGAATTGCAACCGTATAGGTTTCTCCCTCTTCATCCTCTCTCTCCTCATACTCTACAAAACAATCTGCGAATGCCCGGTAGTCCCCCTCATCCATCCGAGGGTGCTCCTTACCAAAAAACAGGGCATAAAAAATCGCTTTTACCTGGTAGGGATCTACTTCTTCGGCTTCTGCCATACCATTGATTTCATTTAACACCCCATCCAGTTTTTCAAAACTGTCCTGCATATTTTCGATGTACATCCGATACTCTGCTGGCACCTTTGAGGACAAATACCCCCCATGAAAGGACTTCTGGACAGCAGAAATGTTATGGTCTGCAGTCCCAGAATGCTAACCCGCAAGCAACTTAAAAAGGAATTTCATATCGA
>OGIU01001121.1_pt1 | contig 13468 bp, 10 predicted proteins | sample 1571791 | NCBI WGS metagenome assembly OGIU01 (sample SAMEA2582104, study PRJEB24529) | metagenome | biome: Human gut stool | place: China | collected 2011
GTTCAAAAGTATACAGTCGATTCAGCGCTTCCACCAGCTCCTTTTTGGAAAGACGCGGCGGCAGGCCCAGCGCGTTCAGAAGCTTTGCCTTGCGCTCGGCGCTGCCCGGCCTGCCGGAAAGCCCCCACTCGTAGAGGTCGGTATAGGTGATCTGCCGTCCTTCCGGGCGGGCCGCTGCGGCACCCGCCTCAGCGCCAAGGGCATCCCGCAGCGCCTGTAGAACAATGGCATCGTCCACGCCCTCGACCCCCAGCAGGCCCTCCTTGCCGGGCTGTTCCTTGCGCTTTTCCTTGCCGTGGATCGCGGGCACGTAAGCCTGAACCACATTCTTTTCTCCCACCAGATTGGTGATGTAGGTGCGGATGCGGAAGCCTGCTGCGTCCGAATCCGTGAGCAGGATCAGGCCGTTTTTCTGCGCCAGCGCTTTGAACAGCTGCTGGCGCTTTTTGTCGCTGTAAATGCCAAAGCCATCCGTCAGCAGGATCATGGCATCGGTCAGGTGCGCAAGGCGGGCGGCATCGTATTTGCCCTCCACGATCAGCACCCGGCCGGTATGGATCATTTCATTCTGCATCATCGTCCACTCCCTGCCATGGCCAGCCGGCACAGCGCCGTTTCCAATAGGGTCTGTGCGCTCACCGGCTGGCTTTTCAGGCTCTGGTCCAGCTCCAACAGCACCTGCAGGCAGGCTTCGATCTGCCCCAGCGTATAGTGCGACGCCGTTTCGGCCGAGCGCTTGAGCCGGTAATCGCTGCCCTTGTAGCCAAAGTCCTTGAACACCGTACTGTAGTTCTTTTTGCGGGCCGCGCCCAGCTTGACCCGGTACAGGTCCACATAGCTGCCGATCATGGCCGCCGTGATGGCAATGGGCTCCTGCTGCAGGCGCAGAAGGGTCTGTAATTTCTTGCAGGCACCGGTGGCGTTTTTGGCGGTGATCATGCGGATCATCTCAAACACATCGGCTTCCAGGCTCACGGTGCCCATATCGGCCACCATGGCAGCGGTCACGGTCTGGTAGCCGGACAGCGCACAGAGCTTGTCCACCTCGTTTTCCAGCAAAAATGGATCCTCGCCGCAGCGTTCCAGCAACGCAGCAGCCGCGCCGTCCGGCAGTGAGGTTCCCTGTGCCTTTGCCCGGTCGATCATCATGGCCTTGAGCTCAAAGGGCCGGGGCTTGGCCAGCTCTTCAACGTAGCCGATGGTCTTGCACTGGGCAATGAGTTTCTGGGCCGATTTCCCGGCCTTGAGCTTGTTGCGCTCCAATGGGAACACACTGCCCAGCACCACCACCGCATTTTCCAAGCTGGCCAGCGTACTGCACAGCTCGTCCAGATCCTTTGCGCCGTATGCGCCCGGGTCCACCTCCGGCAGCACCACCACGCGGCGGGTGCCAAAAAAAGAGATGGTGCCCGCCGCCATGATCAGTCCTTCGATTTCCGGAACCGCACCGTCCAGCACGGTTGCGTCCTCGTCACTGTCTGCCGAGAGGATGCGGACAGCCGCATTCACCGCCTGCCGCACCAGATACCGCTCTGTGGAATAAAAATAGTACACCGGGCAGCCTTTGTCGGCCAGCTGCCGGAGTTTTGCCTCGGTCGCCAAACCCGCGGCCCCCTTTCGGATGAATTGTTATAATACCCATATAGTGTACCACATTCCGGCCGGATTGCAAAGCATCACTCTGCCCGCCAGCCGCCGGAAGGGCGCAGGCTGAGGGAAGCATATACCGATTCCCCGCCCTGCATCCATTGGTAATGATCACTCCGGCTCAGCAGCTGTTCCCACTGCACGGCCTCCGGCTTTGCCGGAGATGCCAGCAGCCACTGCGCCCGGACCGGTTCGGCCAGCGTCACCGTTCCGCTCACGGTCACGAACTGCTGCTCCCCGATGGTCAGCCGCACAAGGCAGCCGAACCGGGTATGCAGGGTCTCCACTGCTGCGGTCGACGTCTGTCGGGTGACGGCGCTTCCCACCGGCTGCACTGCCACTCGGCACATCGTCCGGGCAGGCAGCGTGCAGGCATTTTCCGGGTCCAGACGCAGATCTGCCAGCAGTTCCACCGTGGTCACGCCCCGGCGGGCCAGCTGGTTTTCCAACGCCCGCTGAGTGGATGCCCCACCCCGGAACAGCACCACGGCTGTGTGATTCTGGCTGACCACCACCGCCGGGCTGTTGGCACTGCCCACAAGGTCGATGTGCACCACATCCCGGCACAGGGCGTTGCCCACGCCAATGGCAAGGACGGCCGTCAGCAGAAGGCCCGGCACAGCCACCCGCAGCCGTACCTTCCAGAGATGTGCCAGCCCGCACAAAGCCATCAGCAGCAGACAGACAAGGGCTGCATAGTTTGTGTCAAAATACAGCCCCGCCCCAGGCTTGGAGCTGACCCACACGGCCCAGCGATTCAGCAGGCCGGTCAGGGCTTCCGCAGCCTTGCCCAGCAGCAGATACAGCGGCCCGGCCACCGGGACAAGCCCCGCAAAAGCGGTGCCAAGGCTCAGCAGAAGCATGGGCTGCACCAGCCAGAGCACCGCCACGCCGGAAGCCACCGCCCACAGGCTCACGCTCAGCCCCCGCAGCACCAGAACCGGAAAGGTCGCCGCAGAGGCAAACAGCGAGATGCAGGCGCTCTCCGCCAAACCCCAGAACCGGTCCGGAAACACCTTGAGGTACCACGGCCGCCTGACCGGATTCTCCGATTTTTTCCAGAAATTCTGACACCACCATTCCCGGATACGGCGTATGCAGGCACCGCCCGCGACGGTTCCCACTACTGCCGCAAAGGATAGCTCGAAGCCGATATCACACACGGCATAGCTGTTGCGGGCGGTCATCAGGATGCCCGCCGCCGCCAGTGAGGTGAGAGCGTCCGATGCGCCATAGACCCACACACCCAGTGCGCTGACCCATACCGCCACAGCCGCCCGGCAGACAGAAGGCGTAAAACCGGTGACCCCTGCCAGCAGCAGCGCCAGGAAGGCCGTAAACAGTGCCTTGACCCGGCGGCTGCGATAACTGCGTTCCCGCCTGCGTCGGCCGAACACCGACCCGAACACGTCCCCGCACAGAATGGAGACGTGCATCCCGCTGACCACCAGCACATGGGAAAGGCCCGCGCCCCGGTAGGCGCTGCGCAGGGCGGAAGAAAGATAGTTCCGATCACCCACCGTCATGGCGGCCAGAACCCCGCCGGCATCCTCGTTCATCTCACCGCGCAGGCTGGCACTGAGCCGTTTTTGCAGGCGGCTGGTGCGTGCCCGGAAGCTGCTGCCCTGCCCCAGCCGGGCAAAGGCCTGGGGTTCTTTGGCCAGCAGGGCCGCGCCATCGGCAAAGAGGGTTGTACGGTCGGCAGGCTCCGGCGCTTTCAGTGCAAAACGCCCCTCCACCCGCTCCCCGGCTTCACAGACCGGCAGAGTATCGCATTCCACCCGGAACTCTGCCGCCCGGCCGTTGACCCGTTCCACCCGCAGCACCGCATCCACGATACCCGGATAATAGGATGCCGACACCGATTCCACTTCTGCCGTCAATGCTACCGTCTGCCCGGCGTATTTTTCCAGCGTTTGTTCCAGACGGGCATTGGTATGTCTCGCGGCAGCCAGCCCGGCCGCCGCACCCAGCAGCAGGCAGAGCGATGCTTTGCGGGTGCGGTCCGGGATGCACAACAGCAGGCAGACGGCTACAAAAAATGCCGCAAACGGCACAAAAAGTTCCGTTTGCGGCAAAAAAGCGCATATTAACGCAACACCCAGCATTCCGGCGCAGAATACGCAGAGCGGGCGTCGCATGGCGGCTTAGTGGAAGAACAGGGGCAGCGGCTCCAGGAAGATGATATCCTTGCGCTCTGCTGCGTCGCCCTCGGCCAGAACAGCAGCCTGGCCCACGATGGTGCACCGGGTCTGTTCTGCCAGATCGTCCAGTGCCTTCAGGGAGCCACCGGTGGAGATCACGTCGTCCACCACCAGCACGCGCTTGCCGCTCATCTTGTCCAGCTCCTTGCGGTCAATGACCAGCTTCTGCTTGCCGGCGGTGGTAATGGACTGATCTTCCACCACAACGGGTTCCGGCATATACAGCTTGACGCCCTTGCGTGCACAAACGTAAGGCTTGCCGCTCTGACGGCTCATCTCGTGGGCCAGCGGGATGCCCTTGGCCTCAGCGGTGAGCAGGATGTCAAACTCCGGGCACTTCTTGAGCAGCTCGGCGGCAGCGGCCACGGTCAGCTCGGCGTCACCTAGCATGATGAAGGCCGCAATGTCCATGTGGTCGTTCACCTTGCAGATGGTCAATTCACGGGTCAGGCCTGCAACATGCAGGGTATAAGTGTCAGCCATAATCAAATTCTCCCTTTCATAATCGGCATCAGACGGGCAGCTTTTCGCCGCCCAGAACATGGAAGTGCAGATGCTTGACGGTCTGACCGGCATCCTCGCCCACATTGGAAATGACGCGGTAGCCATTTTCCAGCCCCTGCTCCTTGGCCAGCTTTGCGATGACGGCAAAAATATGGCCCAGCAGAGCACCGTCCTCCTCGGTCAGCGCAGCGGCCGAAGTGATGTGCTTTTTGGGAATGACGAGGAAATGCACCTTGGCCTGCGGGTTGATGTCGTAAAACGCCACCACCTGCTCATCCTCGTACAGCTTTTTGGAGGGGATCTTGCCCTCCGCGATCATGCAGAACAGACAATCTTCCATGGGAAACACTCCTTCCTGATCTTTGCCTTATTTATTCGCCCAATGCCTTCTTGACGATGGCACCCACAGCAGCCAGTGCCTCGTCGATCTTGGTCTCGTCCTTCAGGCCAGCCATTGCAAAGTCCGGCTTGCCGCCGCCCTTGCCGCCGGCGATAGCAGCCAGCTCCTTCACCAGCACGCCAGCCTTCAGGCCCTTTTCCTGTGCCAGCTTGTTGACGGTGACAGCCATGGTGATCTTATCCTCGGCCTTGCCCACCAGCACAGCCACCACAGGGTTCACGGCCTTGTCACGGATGCTGTCGCACATACCGCGGAGGGTGTCGCCAGTGGTACCGGTAAAGTATGCAGAGGCGATCTTCACGCCGTCTGCTTCCTCGGCATTATCGAACAGGCTGTCCACCTTGGAGGCGGCGATCTTTGCCTTGAGCTCTTCCAGCTCCTTGCTCATAGCCTTGTTCTCAGCCATGACAGCCTCGGCGCGGACAGGCAGTGCGGTGACATTGTTAGCCTTCAGGGTATTGGCCACGTTGTGCAGCATAGCCTCCTGCAGGTTTGCACGGATCAGCAGGTTGCGGCCGGTGACAGCCTCAATACGGCGGATGCCGGCGGCCACAGAGCTCTCGCTGACGATCTTGAAGCCGCCGATCTGGGCAGTGTTCTTGACATGGGTGCCGCCGCAGAACTCGGTGGACCAGCCCTCGATATCAACGACGCGCACGACCTTGCCGTACTTCTCGCCGAACAGAGCCATCGCACCCAGCTTCTTGGCCTCCTCCACAGGCATCTCCTGGACGGTGACGTTCATGGAGTCAAAGATCTTGTCGTTGACGATCTTCTGCACCCGTGCCAGCTCCTCGGGGGTCACAGCACTGAAGTGGGTGAAGTCGAAGTGAGTGATGGAGGCATCCTGGTAGGAACCAGCCTGGTGCACATGGTCGCCCAGCACCTCACGCAGGGCAGCCTGCAGCAGATGGGTGGCGGTGTGGTTGCGGGCAATGGCCATGCGGTATTCCTTATCGACCTTTGCGGTCAGGTGGTCACCCACCTTCACGATGCCGCTTTCCAGCACACAGGTGTGGACGTAGTAGCCCTTGGGGGTCTTTTTCACGTCCAGCACGCGCAGGCTGCAGTCGGCACTGGTCAACACGCCGTGGTCAGCGGCCTGGCCGCCCATCTCGGCGTAGAACGGGGTCTTGTCCAGCACCACCAGCACGCCTTCCTTGGCCTGCTCGTCGGTAGCAATGGCGTCGGTCAGGGTCTCCTCGTCGCTCAGGGCAACCACCACGCTATTGTCGTTCAGGGTATCGTAGCCGGTGAACACGGTGGGCTCGGCGGTCAGGCCGCCGAACAGATCCTCGCTCCAGCCGGAAATGTTCTTCTTCAGGCGCTCAGCGCGGGCGCGCTCCTTCTGCTTCTTCATCTCAGCGTGGAAGCCGTCCTCGTCGATCTCCAGACCCTGCTCGGCAGCGATCTCCTTGGTCAGGTCCAGCGGGAAGCCGAAGGTATCGTTCAGCTTGAACACATCCAGACCGCTCAGCAGGTGCTGATGTGCCTTCTCCAGGCCGTCGATCATGTTGTTCAGGATGTTCATGCCGGCGTCGATGGTACGGGCAAAGTTTGCCTCCTCGGTGCCGATGACCTTCTTGATATAAGCATCATGCTCGCGCAGCTCGGGATATGCACTCTCGCTGGACTGGATAACGGTCTCCACCAGATCCACCAGGAAGGGGTGGTCGATGCCCAGCATCCGGCCATGACGGGCTGCACGGCGCAGCAGACGGCGCAGCACATAGCCGCGGCCCTCGTTGGAGGGCAGGATGCCGTCGGACACCATAAAGGTGCAGCTGCGGATGTGGTCGGTGATGACGCGGATGGAGATATCGGTCTTGGGGTCCTGCTTGTAGGTCTTGCCTGCAATGCGCTCCACATGGTGCAGCACGCTCTGCACGGTATCCACCTCAAACAGGTTGCCCACGTTCTGCATCACGCAGGCCAGACGCTCCAGGCCCATGCCGGTGTCGATGTTGGGGCGTGCCAGGCGCTCGTAGTGGCCCTTGCCGTCCGCGTCGAACTGGCTGAACACCAGGTTCCAGATCTCCATATAGCGGTCGCAGTCGCAGCCCACGCCGCAGGTCGGCTTGCCGCAGCCGTACTCCGGGCCGCGGTCAAAGTAGATCTCGGAGCAGGGGCCGCACGGGCCGGAGCCGTGCTCCCAGAAGTTGTCCTCCTTGCCCAGACGCACCATGTGGTCCGGGGCGATGCCCACCTTCTTGGTCCAGATGTCGTAGGCCTCGTCGTCCTGCTCATACACCGAGATGTGCAGGCGGTCCTTGGGGATGGCCATCCACTCGTCGCTGGTCAGGAACTCCCATGCCCAGGGGATGACCTCTTCCTTGAAGTAATCCTGGAAGGAGAAGTTGCCCAGCATCTCAAAGAAGGTGCCGTGGCGGGCGGTGATGCCCACGCGCTCGATATCCGGGGTACGGATGCACTTCTGGCAGGTGGTCACACGATGACGGGGCGGCTCCTCCTGTGCCAGGAACCACTTCTTCATGGGAGCCATGCCGCTGTTGATCAGCAGCAGGCTGGGGTCGTTCTTCGGCACCAGCGGGAAGCTGTCCAGACGCAGATGGCCCTTGCTTTCAAAAAAGCTCAGGTACTTTTCGCGCAGTTCATTCAAACCGGTCCATTGCATAAGTTTTCTCTCCTCAATTGTCCTTGGCGTTTGCACGTCAGATTTTTATGATGTTATGGCAGAGGGGCAGACAGGCGCAAAAAACAAAAACAGCCTCCATCCCGATCAAGGGACGAAGGCTGTGCTGCTCAAAACTCCGTGGTACCACCCAAATTGCAAAGGATAAATTGTCCCCTGCCGCTTTCGGCGCGTTAACGCTGCGCAGCGTCCGGTTTGCATTCGCCGGAAGCTCCGGGGTGGCGCGAAATGGACCCGACCGGAACGCCTTGCAGCCTGCGGGCGTTCTCTCTGGACGGTGGTGTGTACATTTCTGGCCCCATCATTGCCATCTGTCATAATTTCACATCACACAAGACGGGCACTCAGCCCCCTTGCGTACAGTTAAATTATAGCATGAGCCGGGCATTTGTCAACTCTTTTCCGGCAAAAACCTTTCCTTACAGACGAGGCAGACCAGCGGCAGCGCCTGAGAAATCACGGCACCCAGATGCGGCGCACTTCCTGCACCCTGCCGCCCTGCACCACCAGCGTGGTATTATACACTGTCCAGTTGTCCGGGTCCGCATTGATGGCAGCCGCCACGGCCGAAGCGCCGGTGGTCTCCATCTCTTCGGCCTGCGGGTCGGCAGAGCTGTCCTTCAGCACCACGTCTTCTGCCAACGGCAGCGTCTTTTCGCCCATCTCATAGTAGACAGGGTAGTCGTCAAAGGTCATCGTGCGGTAGGTGCCATCCTCCTCCAGCTTCAGGTCAAGACCGTACTGCTCCTCCATGCCGCCATTGATGGTGACAAGATGGTACTGATCGTTTTTCTCGATACTCTCCACTGCAACGGTCACAAACTGGTTCCATGCAGCCCCCTCTTCGTGGAGGGTGATCTGATCCCCAACGGCAAGTTTTTCAACATCTTCTTTTTTATAAAGGTCATAGCTGAAGATCTTTGCAGTCAGGTTGCCGCCCTGCACACCGGAGGTGATCTCCGCCGGAATAAAGGTGACCGTGTCCTCCCTGTCGAGGTCATCCAGCGTCCACGTCAGCATGTTGATGGGCTCCGTGACCCCTTCCTCTGCCACATGGGAGGAGGCCGGCACTGCACTGGATGCAGGCGTGCTTGCAGCTGTACCGGAGCTGCCGCAGGCCGTCAGCGCGATCCCCACCGCAAGAAGCACAGTCAGGGGCAGAATTTTTTTATTCAGTCTCATATTCTTAGCCTTCTTCTTATTTCTGTGGGAAAGGTCTGTTCCGTTCCCCGCCCGTATCAGATGCCACCCGCACGGAAATGTCAACTTTTCCAGCCCCGTGCGCTTGACGTGCGGTTTGTGTTCCGCTACAATAAAAACGAACCAGAGAACCTTCTTATTGCAAGACAGAGAGGAACTTTTCCGTGAAAATTTTAAAAGTAAAATGTCTGGCCCCTACCCGGCTGGACAACTATCTGATGCAGCAGTACCCCGCCCTGAACCCGGGCCGCCTGAACAAGGCCCTGCGCGAAAACAAGATCAAGCTCAACGGCAAAAAGCAGCCGCTTTCCACCCGCGTGATGGCCGGTGACGAGATCAAGCTGTTCATTCTGGACGAAGTTCTGGACGCCGACAAGCGGGTGGAAGGCCCAGCGTGGAAAAACGCCCGCGGCCCGGCGCAGGTGGTGTACGACTGCCCGCAGATCCTCATCGTGAACAAGCCCGCCGGCCTTTCCGTGGACGGCCCGGATGATGACACCCTGCTGAACCGCGCCCTGCTCTACCTGAACCAGCAGGGGGAGTACAAGGAGAATGACCTGTACACCCCGGCCCTGTGCCACCGGCTGGACACCGGAACCAGTGGTCTGGTGATCGTCGCCAAGACCCCGGAGGCTGAGGAGCTGTTTCTGGCCGCCATCAAGAACCGTGACGTGCAAAAGACCTACCTCTGCGTCACCTTCGGCCGCCCTGTGCCGCCGGACGCCACCCTGGGCGGCTACCTGCTCAAGGACGCCGACCGCGGCATCGTGAAGATCGTGGAGGACAAGCAGCCCGGTGCCAAGGAAGTGGAGACCCAGTACGAAACCATTGCCGTTTCCGGTCGTCTGGCCCTGCTCAAAGTAAAGCTGATCACCGGCCGCACCCACCAGATCCGTGCCCACATGGCCAGCATCGGCTGCCCCATCCTGGGCGACAGCAAGTATGGCAACAACAGCGCCAACCGGGAGCTGAAGCTCAAGTATCAGGCCCTGTGCGCTTATGAGCTGACCATGCCCCGCTTCACCCAGCCGGATTTTGCCTTCCTCAGCGGCAAGACCTTCCGCGCCCCGAAGCCCTGGTACTACAACCAGGTGCTGGACGGAACACTGAAGTAAGACTCAAATCAACAGACAAGGCCCCATGTGCATCAGCACACGGGGCCTTGTTTTGATTCAAGCAAATTTTATGCCGGATAATTCAGGGTGTCCAGCAAGGCGTTCAGGTAGTTCTGCGGCATGGCACCGGTGCTCTGGGCACACAGCAGATAGGTGGTGGCACCGTGCTGGAACACGGTGTACTGGGCCGTTACATTGCCTGCAGCATCCTTCACGCTGTAGATCTGGTAGACCTGACCGTTGGCTGCGGTGTAATCTGCCTTGGCATACGAGGCACCCGGCGCGGTGACCGACTCCTCCACCGCAGCTTCATCGCTGCCATCCCAGCGGGTGCTTGCCGCAAAGGTCAGCGACACGGCACCGTCCGTGCGGTACTGGTTGTACATGGTATTGGTGATCTTCTGGGACGGCTTGAACGAAACCACCACATTGTCCGTCCCGCCGCCCTGCGGAAGGGCATCAAAGGTGCTGCTGGACACAAACTTCATGCCCAGCTGGCTTTCAGCATCCGCACGGCTGTTCATGTCGATCTCCACCACGCTATTGCTGGTGCGGCGGGCCGTGGTCTTGACCTGCGCCTTCACATCTTCGCCGATCTTGGCGGAATCCTCCACGGCAGGCATCTGCAAACGATAGCTCAGACGGACATTGCCGCCGCTCTTATCCACGCTGCTGGCATTCACAGCCCATGCGGCCGGGCAAAGCAGCGACACTGCACAGGCGGCAGTGAGCAGCAGACCCGCGATTCTGCGCATCTTCATAAAGCATTCTCCTTTCGGCGGGGGCACCGATCCGGTGCCGCCATATTCTCCCAGCTTTAAAATAGCAAGAATATGCGCCGCTGTCAAGTGGCAAATCAGCTAAAAAGTTGGAATTATTTTTGGAAATCCCACCTAATTTTTCCCGCGGACACGCAGAAAAGGCAGTGCACCGGAGCCCCGGCACACTGCCCTTTTCTCATTTTCAGCTCGTCGGTACAGCGGTCAGGAAGCAGCTTCCTGCACCACCACATACACGCCTGCCGGCACACAAGCCGCCCAGGCACCGTCCTTGTCCAGCCAGCCGAATTGCTCACAGATATGATCGGGGCACTGGCTGTCCAAAAACGCGATCGCGCCGTCTTTTACCTGCAGGTGGACCACATAGTGGCCCACATCATACAGGTAATCATGATCTTCGTCCAGCGAGAGGGTCTCAGATGCGCCGCTGCCAAAGTCAACGACTGCTTCCAGACCCGTGCCCTTGCTGCCGCGGGCCGCGCGCCAACCGAAGTACAGCGCAGCCGCCGCGGCCAGCACCACCAGAGCAAAGATCAGGTTCTTCTGCCACGGCTTCCAGCGTTTTTTGCCGGAAGCTGCGTCAGATTTTTCCGTCACACTCATGCAGCGTACTTGCTGGCAGCAGCACCTGCAATGCGGCCAAAGACCACGAAGTCAGCCACAGCGTTGCCGCCCAGACGGTTTGCACCGTGCACACCGCCGGTGACCTCACCGGCTGCGAACAGACCGGGGATCACGCTGCCGTCAGCCTTCAGCACCTCAGTGTTGGTGTTGATCTTCAGGCCGCCCATGGTGTGATGCACACCAGCGGTGACCTTGATGGCGTAGTACGGAGCGGTGTTCAGGGGGTTGGCGAAGCTGGTGCGGCCGAAGTCGGGGTCGTTCTTGGCCTCAACGTAGCCATTCCAGGTGTTCATGGTCTCGGCAAAGGCAGTCTCATCGACGCCCATGGCCTTGGCCAGCTCTTCGTAGGTCTCACCGGTCACGGTGTAGCCCTTCTTGATGTAGCCCTGGATGACGCTGGAAGCATCGACCATAGCCTGATCCACCACCAGCCAGCTGTAGCTGCCGGTCTGTGCGATCTCGGCTGCGGAGACCACGTCGCGGGTGCCCACTTCGTCGATGAAGCGCTTGCCCTCGGCGTTGATCAGCACGGCACCGTCGCCGCGCAGGCCCTCGGTGATTAGGGCAGCGGTGTTGGCTTCCACGGTGGGGTGGATCTGGATCTGGTCCATATCCACGGTGTCGGCACCGATGGCGGTGGCCATCTCAATGCCCTGACCCTGAGCGCCAGCGGCATTGGTGGTCATGAAGCCCTTCAGCTCCGGCTTGTACTTGGTGACCATGTCCAGGTTTGCGCCGAAACCGCCAGTGGCCAGCACAACGGCCTTGGCATTGACGGTGACGGTCTCACCGGAAGCACCGGTAGCCTTCACGCCCACAGCAGCGCCGTTGGCGTCGGTCAGGATCTCGGTAGCGGTGGTGTTCAGCAGAGTCTGCACACCAGCCTTGTCGCAGTTCTCCTGCAGCAGAGGGATCATGTAAGAGCCAACGGAAACGGTCTTGCCGTCGCCGTCCACGGGGCGATGGATGCGCTTGACGGAGGCACCGCCAAAGCTGGCAACATTGTGCAGGGTGATGCCGTGCTCGTCCAGCCAGTCGATGGCGTCGGCACTGTTGGAGCACAGAGTCTCCACCAGCTCAGGGTTATTCAGACCCTTGCCGCCGATCATGGTGTCCAGCTCCATCAGCTCCACGCTGTCGAAGTAGCCCTTGGGGTCAGCCTGATAAGCAGCCCACTGCTCAGAAACGGTCTTAGCCAGCGCGGTGATGGTAGCGTTGTCGGCGTACTTTTCAGCAGCAGTCTTCAGGGTCTTTTCCACGCCTGCAGACTCGCCGAACTCGTTCTCGTCCTGGTACACGGTGTCGCCAGCGTTCATGCCGCCGGTGGCACGGACGGAGTTGCCGCCCACCATGGGCTGGCTCTCCAGGATGACAACGCTCTTGCCCTCAGCAGCAGCGGTGATGGCAGCAGTCATGCCTGCGCCGCCTGCGCCCACGATGGCAACATCTGCGTCAATGGTGGAGTCCTCTGCCTTGGTGGTGTCGGCCTCGACAGCGGTCTTGTAGTCATCGGCGTTCAGGCCGGCAGCGGTCAGAGCGGCGGCAGCAGCCTCCTTGATGGCGTCGGAGGTGATGGTAGCACCGGAGACGCCGTCCACAGCGATGCTGCCGGTCTCAGCGATCTGGCCGGGCAGCTGCTCCAGAGCCAGGGTACCAATGCCCTGGGTCTCGTCGGCACCCTCAGCGGTGCAGCCGGTGATCTTGCTGTCCGTCAGGGTCAGGGTGACGGTCACGTCGCCGCCCATGCCCTTTGCGGTGCCGGTAAAGTCACCGGAGACACCTGCAGCAGAGGAGGCGGAGTTGCTCTTTGCGCCGCAGCCGAACAGGCTCAGGGCCATGACGGATGCCAGTGCAAACGCAGCAATGCGTTTTCTCATGATTGGATCTTCCTTCCTTCTTCTTGGTGTTTGCTTCATGGTTTGTCCATGCGAACATCTATCAGCATAAAAAGGGGAGCCGCGCATTCGGAACGCAGCTCCCCTCTGCCGAACTAGGGAATAATTAGGCGTTAGCCTGAGCTGCAGCAACAGCGCATGCAACGGTAGCGCCGACCATGGGGTTGTTGCCCATGCCGATCAGACCCATCATCTCAACGTGAGCGGGCACGGAGGAAGAGCCAGCGAACTGAGCATCACCGTGCACACGGCCCAGAGAGTCGGTCAGGCCGTAGCTTGCGGGGCCTGCTGCCACGTTATCGGGGTGCAGGGTACGGCCCGTGCCGCCGCCGGAAGCAACGGAGAAGTACTTCTTGCCGTTCTCGATGGCCCACTTCTTATAGGTGCCTGCAACCAGGTGCTGGAAGCGGACGGGGTTGGTGGAGTTGCCGGTGATGGAGCACTGGA
>OGIU01001126.1_pt1 | contig 13384 bp, 9 predicted proteins | sample 1571791 | NCBI WGS metagenome assembly OGIU01 (sample SAMEA2582104, study PRJEB24529) | metagenome | biome: Human gut stool | place: China | collected 2011
TGAACAAGGTGGACAGCTTCGAGTTCCCCGGCCTGACCGGCATGGAGAAGATGGCGTCCATCATGCAGAAGCTGCGCGACAACCCGCCCACCGAGCTGGCCGGCCACAAGGTGGTCAAGGTCACCGACTACAAGAAGCCCGAGGAGACCGGCCTGCCGGCTGCCAACGTGCTGATCTACGCACTGGAGAACGGTGCGACTGTGGTGGTCCGTCCCTCCGGCACCGAGCCGAAGATCAAGACCTACTTCACCACCCTGGGCAAGGATCTGGCCGAGGCCCAGGCCCAGAAGGATGCCCTGGCTGCTGCCATTGAGCCCATCCTGGCATAAACCGCATCCTGGCATAAACCGCACTGAAATAAGGTCCCAAAGCCCTTTTGCAGCCGCCTGCCCGGCGGTGCAAAAGGGCTTTTTTGCTGGGCGGAACCGGTTGCAGTTTGCGGGACGATACGCTATAATAAAAGATGACTTATTATAGCCAGCCGCAGCCGGAAACACCGGCGCGGCGGCAGCAGGGGCAGGTGTGCAGATTGCAAAAAACGATTTCAGCCGTGCTGGTGGCGGCAGGTTCTTCCACCCGGATGGGGTTCGACAAGCTCAGCTTTGACCTGGGCGGCGAAACGGTGCTGCACCGCAGCATCCGCGCTTTTGACCAGTGCCCGCAGATCGGCGAGATCGTGCTGGTGGCGGGCAAAAACCGTGCTTTCGTGGAGCAGCAGGCCGTCGGCTGCACCAAGCCGGTGCAGATCGTGGCCGGTGGTGCCACCCGCGCCGAGAGCGCCAAGAATGGCGTGCTGGCAGCCCACGGTGAGCTGGTGGCCGTGCACGACGCAGCCCGGCCCTTCGTGAGCGGGGCTGTCATCGCGGCGGTGCTGGAAGCCGCTGCCCGCTGCGGAGCCGCCGCCCCGGCAGTGCCAGTCAAGGACACCATCAAGCAGGCCGTGCCCGGTGACGGCAAAACGGTGCCGGAAGCCTGCCTTGTGCGCAGCACCCCGGACCGCAGTACCCTGTATGCGGTGCAGACGCCCCAGTGCTTTGACCGGGCGCAGTATCTGGCCGCCCTGCAGGAGCTGGACGCCGAAAAAGCCCGGCTGGTCACCGATGACTGCAGCCTGTTCGAGCTCACTGGCCGCTCGGTGCAGCTCACCCAAGGCGACTACGCCAACCTGAAGATCACCACGCGGGAGGACCTGCCCCGCCCGGTACAGAAAGAGGAAACGAGAATGCGCATTGGACATGGTTATGACGTGCACCGCCTGGTGGAAGGCCGCAAGCTGATCCTGGGCGGCGTGGAGATCCCCTTTGAAAAGGGCCTGCTGGGCCACTCGGACGCCGATGTGCTGGCCCACGCGGTGATGGACGCCGTGCTGGGTGCGGCGGCGCTGGGGGATATCGGCCAGCATTTCCCGGACAATGACCCCGCCTATGCCGGGGCCGACAGTCTGGAGCTGGCCCGCCATGTGGCCCGCATCCTGTCGGAGCACGGTTACCGGGTGGAAAACATCGACGCCACCATCCTCTGCCAGCGGCCTAAGCTGGCACCGCACATCCCGGCCATGCGGGCCAATCTGGCGGCGGCCTTCGGCCTGCCGGTGGACGCCGTGAGCGTCAAGGCTACCACGGAAGAGCATCTGGGCTTTACCGGCGAGGGACTGGGCATTGCCGCCCACGCCGTCGCCCTGATCGAAACACGGTAACAGGAGTGTGCGTCCATGACACTGAATGCGATCATTGCCAATTTTCAGACCTTCAAGCTCGTTGACCTGCTGGATATCATCATCATTGCGTTCCTGATCTACCAGCTGCTGGGCATCGTCAACCGCACCCGCGCCGGGCAGCTGTTCAAGGGCGCGCTGCTGGTCATGGCGGTTTATCTGGTGGCCGAAACGCTGAACATGCGCACGGTCACCTGGCTGCTCAACTCGCTGCTGCAGGTGGGCTTGCTCACCCTGGTGGTGCTGTTCCAGCCGGAGATCCGCCGTGCGCTGGAGCGCATGGGCCAGACCGACCAGTGGGCCGCAAAGCTGTTCAACGTGAAAGGCCGCTACAACGACCCCAGCCTGAAAGGGGCCTGGCGCAGCGCCATCATTGCCATCTGCGACGCGGCAGAGCGCTTTTCGGAGACCAAGACCGGTGCGCTCATCGTGCTGGAACGCCACACCAACCTGTCTGAGATCGTGCGCACCGGCACCCCGGTGAACAGCGCGGTGAATCTGGAGGTGCTGGGCACCATCTTCTACGAGGGCACCCCCCTGCACGACGGTGCCGCCATCATCGAGAACGGCCGCATCAAGGCCGCAGGCTGCGTGCTGCCGCTTTCCAATAATCTGGATCTGGGCAAGGACATGGGCACCCGCCACCGCGCCTGCCTGGGCATTGCCGAAAACTCGGACGCCATCGCCATCGTGGTCAGCGAGGAGACGGGCATCATCTCCATGGCAAAAAATGGCGTGCTGATCCGTCATTTTGACCGCCAGACCCTGTACACCCGCCTGATCGACGAGATGATCCCCAAGGAGCCTGTGGTGGAAAAGAGCACGGCCGACACCTGGAAGGACCGCGCAAAGAGCCTGATGAAGTGGGTCAGCCAGAAAGGGGAGGACGAGCAGCAATGAACAGCAAACCGAACAAGCCGAACGGCACAAAGCCTGCGGTGGGCAGCCACAGCCGGAGCATTCTGGACGACCGCCGCATCCGGCTGGCACTGTCCATTCTGGGTGCCATTGTGGCCTGGATGATCGTGACCATCATCGTGCAGCCCGGCACCACCAACACCATCTACAATGTGCCGGTGGACTATACCTACGATTCCTCCGTTTATACCTCCCGTGGACTGAGCATCGTCAGCGCCGAGGACAAGACGGTGAACCTGAAGATCTCCGGCGACGGCTACACCATCGGCAGCTTGACGGCCTCCGATTTTGTGGTCTACCCGGACTGGTCCAGCGTGCGGGACAGCGGCCAAAAGACCCTGCGCCTGCTGGTGCGGGGGGCCAACGGCATGCTCAATGGCGTCACCGTGACCATCGACGGCTCCGACAACATGGTGGACGTGATGTTCGATGTGGTGGAGGAAAAGACCCTTCCCGTCACCGTGACCACCAATTACCTGACCATCTCGGACGGGTATATCCTCTACAGCACCGAGGTGTCCAAGGATATGGTCACTCTGTCCGGCCCCAGCAGTGAGCTGGACAAGGTGACCACCTGCACCGCCGAGGTGACCTACTCCGGCGAGCTGGACAGCTCGGTCACCCTGGCAACGCCGCTGCGGTTCTACACCTCCGGCGGCACGGAAGTGAACTTTGAGTACACCGAGCTGGAAGAAAGCAGCGTGGACGTGACCTTGCAGGTGTACAAGATGGCCACCCTGCCGGTGAACGTGAGCTTCATCAACGCGCCCCGCGACTTTGACGAGTCGGTGCTGGTGTATGAGCTCAGCCGCAAGCAGCTCAAGGTGGCCGGCCCGGCGGAAAAGATCGACGCTTTGTCCACCCTGTCCATCGGCACCATCGACCTGTCCACCTTCACACTGAACAAGGTCTATGAGCTGCCCATTGAGCTGCCCAGCGACATCTACTTGCTGGACAACATTTCCACCATCACCCTCAGCTTTGACTGCTCCGGTCTGGAGACCAAGACCATGAACCTGCCTTCCAGCTGTGTGCAGGTGGTGAATCTGCCGTCCACCTATCAGCTCACGGTGGAGACCGAACGGCTGATGAACGTGACCCTCTGCGGCCCGAAGGCTGCATTGGAGACCCTGACCCCGGAACAGGTGGTCGTGGAGATCGACGCGGAGGACTTCTCGGTGGCCACCGGCCAGCAGAACATCGCCTGCCGCCTGTATGTGCCCTCCAACGGCAAGATCTTTGCGCTGGGCAGCTATGTGCTGCAGTGCCGCATTGAAAGCAACTGATAAAAAGGAACACACTGTACTATGATTCTCGTTCGCAACATCCGCCTGCCGCTCTCCGCCGGGGAACCGCAGGCATTTGAAAAGGCCCTGCGGGAGGCACGCATCCCCCGCGCAAAGGTGCAGCATCTGGGCGTGGCAAAGCTGTCGGTGGACGCCCGCCGCGGCCAGCCCAAGCTGGTGTACACCGTGGCTGTCACCCTGAAAAACGAAGCCGAAGAACCCGCCTTCGCCGGGGCATCGGCCAACGTGTCCCTGCACAGCAGGACCGACTTCCGGGTGCAACGGGGCACGCAGAAGCTGCCCCACCGCCCGGTGGTGTGCGGCCTGGGGCCTGCCGGTCTGTTTGCGGCGCTGCTGCTGGCCCGGCAGGGCTACCGGCCCACCGTGCTGGAGCGCGGCCCGGCGCTGGACGAGCGGGTGCAGGCGGTGGAACACTTTTCCGCCACCGGCGAGCTGGACCCCAACGCGAACATCCAGTTCGGTGAGGGCGGCGCAGGCACCTTCTCGGACGGCAAGCTGACCACCCGCATCGGTGACGAGCTGTGCGGCCTTGTCACGGAAGTGTTTTTGCAGCACGGTGCCCCGGCGGAGATCGCCTGGAAGCAGAAGCCCCATGTGGGCACCGACCTGCTGCGGGGGGTCATCACCTCCATCCGCAAAGAGATCGAATCCCTGGGCGGTGAGGTGCATTTCAACACGGCCCTCACCGGTCTGGAACAGAAAAACGGACACATTACCGGAATTTTCACAACGGATGGTTCCTTTGCCTGCGAAGCACTGGTGTTTGCGGTGGGCCACTCGGCCCGCGATACCTTTGCCATGCTCATGGACAGCGGCCTTGTGCTGGAGTGCAAGCCCTTCAGCGTGGGCTTCCGCGCAGAGCATCTGCAGAGCGAGATCGAAAAGAGCCTGTATCACGAGGCGGCAGGCCACCCGGCCCTGCCCCGCGGCGAATACCAGCTGTCCCAGCATGTGGGGGAGCGGTGCGTGTATACCTTCTGCATGTGCCCCGGCGGGCAGGTGGTGGCCTCGGCCAGTGAGGAAGGCCGTGTGGTGACCAACGGCATGAGCTACCATGCCCGCAGCGGCAAAAATGCAAACGCCGCCGTGGTGGTGAGCGTGAACGGCACCGACTTTGCAAACGACCCCCGGCAGGCCATCGCGTTCCAGCGGGAGCTGGAAGCAAAGGCCTACGCGGCAGGCCGTGCGGCCGGGCCTTACGCCGCCCCGGCTGAGAACATCCGGAGCTTTCTGGAAGGGCAGGGGCAGCTGCACATCGGCAGCGTGGAACCGACCTACGACCGCGGCGTGACCGCAGCCGACCTGGGCAGTCTGCTGCCTGCGGAGCTGGCCGACACCCTGCGGGCCGGTCTGCGTGCCTATGAGCACAAGATCGCGGGCTACACCGCACCGGATGCCATCCTCACCGGCCTGGAGACCCGCACCAGCAGCCCGGTGCGGCTGAAGCGGGAAGAGAACTTCGAGTGCACCCAGCTGGCAGGGCTTTACCCCTGCGGCGAGGGCGCGGGATATGCGGGCGGCATCATGAGCGCCGCCGTGGATGGCCTGCGGGTGGCCCGCGCCATCATCAGCCGGTATGCACCGGCAGAAGGGTGAGAAGATTTTGATGAACGATCGTGAAAACGACAACCGGATCAAGGACGAGGGCCGTCAGGTGCAGCAGGAGCTGGAGGACCAGCTGCGCGCCTTTGGCGACACCATGACCGACGCCTTTGCCCATGGCTTTGAGGGCCGGGGCATGGAGATCGGCGACCGGGCCTGGGATGTGGGAAAAGCAGCCGTCCATGCGGCCAACTATGGCATCGGGGAGGCGGGCAGGGCCTTCCGCAAGTCGTGGGGCGAGGCACGGCAGAACTGGGCAAAGCAGACCTTCAACGAGGGCTATACGGAGGCCGACACCGGCGGGATGCCCGGCTGGTTCCGGCAGATTTTTGCAAAACCGGAGCCGACCCCGGTGGAAAGTATCCGTATCAGCGCAAAAAAACGCTATAGCGCGGGCTGCACTCTGCTGGCCGTGGGCATCACCTTTGCGGTGATCTTCGGGCTGGGGACGCTGGGCTGCCTCATCGGGCTGGGCACTATTTCGCCGGCTGCTTTGGGTGACGTTGTGGTGTCGGCTACTGAGGGCGGCGGCATCCTGATGACGGGCACGGGCTACGTTATGAACACCGCCTACAACGTGCTGGGCATCGTCAGCGGCGTGTTGGGCCTTGCCACGGCGGGCTTTGGCTGGATGACGGCCTGTGGTTCCGCCTGGGTGAAAGCTGGAAAGCAGCTGGGGCAGTTCGCCGATCTTGCGGATACCACCGACTACCACCAGGGCCTTTCGGTTCGGATGCTGGCCGACCTCGTCCACCAGAACCGGAAAAAAATGCTGAAGAAGCTGCAAAAGTACATCCGCAAAGGCTGGCTGAACGGATGGCTGGATGAAAAAACAGAAACACTCTACCTGACGGCAGAGGATTACCGCGCCGCCCAGGAAACGGCGGCTGCACCCCAGGCACAGCCGCAGCCGGAACCGGCTCCGGAGCAGCGCGAGGAAACGCCTCTCAATCTGGAAACGGCCCGCCGCTTTGCCACTGTGCTGGAACAGGAAAAGCAGCTCATGCAGGACGCGCAGGGCGTGGAGGAGCTGGCCCACATGCAGAAGACCACTGAGGCCATCTGCGACTGGCTGGAAGCTCACCCGGAGAGCCTGCCCAAGGCCCGCCGCTTTGCGGAATACTATATCCCCACCACCCTCAAGCTGCTGCACACCTACAACGACGTGCAGGGCCAGCAGGGGGCCAACGCCGAGAGCATCCGGCGGGACATTGCAGGCATCCTGCACACGCTGAACCAGGCCTTTGACAACCTCTACGACAATCTGCTGTCGGACATGGCCATGGATGTTTCCAGCGAGATCGCAGCCCTGCAGGGAATGCTGGCCAACGACGGCCTGACCGGGAGGGATTTCCAATGACCTACCGTGCCTGGGACCTGAAAACGCTGGACCGCGCCGCCGTCCGGGAGCTGACCCATGCCATCGCGGAGCAGCGTACCGAAGAACTGGAATACAGCGCCATGGACGAGGAGCCTTGGAGCGAACAGAAATATGCCGCCACGCTGGCCGCCCAGCAGAAGGAGACGGCCTTGCTGGCTGGCATCCTGGCGGCCCGCGGCATCACCGACCCGGCCGACGCGCTCACCCTGCTGGCCGGGGAAGAGGAGCTGAGCGACCCCGCCCTGCTCACCGATATGGAAAAAGCCTGCCAGCGCATCTGGCAGGCCATCGACAATGGCGAGACCATCGTGGTGTTCGGCGACTACGACGTGGACGGCGTGACTGCCACGGCATTGCTGTATCAGCACCTCAAGGGCATGGGCGCCGCCGTCAAGTGCATGCTGCCCAGCCGCGAGGGCGATGGCTACGGCCTGTCGCGCAACGCCATCCAGTCCATCCACGACAAGGGCTATCGGCTCATCGTGACGGTGGACAACGGCATCTCCGCTGTAGCCGAGGCCGACTTTGCCGCAGAGCTGGGCATCGACCTTATCATCACCGACCACCATCTGCCGCCCGAGACCCTGCCCAAGGCAGTGGCCGTGGTGGACCCCCGCCGGGAGGACGATACCAGCCCCTTCAAAGGGCTGTGCGGCGCAGGCGTGGCCTTTAAGCTGTGCGCCGCGCTGGACGACTGCACCCCGGAGGAAATGCTGGATTACTGCGGCGACCTGGCCGCTGTGGGCACCGTGGCGGACGTGATGCCCCTGACCGGAGAGAACCGCACCCTGGTCAAGGCCGGCCTGCGGCAGCTGCAGCAGACCGACCGCCCCGGCATGGAAGCCTTGCTGGAAGAAGTGGGCCTTGCCGGAAAACCCGTCACAGCGGAGAATATCAGCTACGCCATTGCGCCCCGCATCAACGCGGCCGGCCGCATGGACAGCGCGGTGACGGCCCTGCAGCTGGTGCTGTGTGAGGACCCGGACCGCGCCGAGGAGCTGGCCCATAAACTCAACGAGATCAACGCGAAACGGCAGGAGACCGAACTGCAGATCTTCAAGGCCGCTGAGGAATTGCTGGAGCAGCAGCCGGAGCGGCTGGAGGATCGTGTGATCCTGCTGTGGGGCCGGGACTGGCACCCCGGCGTCATCGGCATCGTGGCGTCCCGGCTGGTGGAGCGCACCGGCCGCCCGGTCATCGTGGTCACGGTGGACGAGCACGGCGAGTGCAAGGGCAGCGGCCGCAGCGTGCAGGGTTTCAACCTGCACGCATGCATCGGGGCCTGCGCCGACCTGCTCATCCGCTACGGCGGCCACGCCATGGCGGCGGGCCTCTCGGTGCGGGAAGAAAATCTGGAAGCCCTGCGCCGCCGCCTGAACGAGTGGGCGGCAAGGGAGTGCCCCGTGCTGCAGATCCCGCCGCTGACCTGCGATCTGTCCATCCATCTGGACCGGGTCACGGTGGACGCCGTGCGCCGTCTGGATCAGCTGGCTCCCTTCGGGGCTGAGAACCCCACCCCGGTGTTCCTGCTGCAGAATGCCGTGCTGGACGGGGTATACCCGGTGTCGGACGGCAAATACAGCCGCCTGCGTCTGCGGCAGGGCAATGCCAGCCTGTACGCCGTGTGGTTCGGCATGCGGCCGGAGCAGCTGCCCTATGCCACGGGCGACGTGGTAGACACTGCCCTGAATCTTTCGGTCTACGATGCGCCCCGTGGCGCGCAGCTTTCGGGCCGCATCATCGACCTGCACCCGGCGGGTCTTGGCAGTGCCATGCCGCAGCAGTCAGCGCTGGTGCAGGCACTGCGCCGCGGCACCCCGCTGACAACCGAACAGAAAAATCTCATCACCCCGGCCCGCAGCGATATCATCGCGGTATACCGGGAGCTGCAGGCCCGCCGCTGGCACGCGGAGGATCTGCAGCCCCTGTGCGCGAAGCTGGGAGAAGAAAATACCGGCAAAACGCTGGTGGCGGTCACGGCACTGGAACAGGTGGGCCTGATCGCCGCCGCAGAAAAGGGCGGAGCTAAAGTGTGGGAGCTGGTGCCCACGGCCGGCAAGAAGAACCTTGCCGACGCCCCGATCCTGAAATGTTTGGAGGGAATGTAAATGCCTGAGGGAAAGAAACTGCCTGCCCCCGCCCCGGTGCGGGAGGAGGACTCGTATTCGGCCAAGACCCACCTGCACCAGCCGGTGCAGGAGACGGCCACCGTGGCCGCTACAGCACAGCCGGCAGATGCCCCGGAGGGTACTTTGCCCTCGGAGGTGCGCCCGGAGATCGTTACCTGGGACAAGCTCTGTGAGGCCATCAAGGCCAGCGGCAGGGCCTACGATACGGACATGATCGAAAAGGCCTATAACCTTGCCAACGACGCCCACAAGGGCGTGTGCCGCCGCAGCGGCGAACCCTATATCTGCCACCCGCTGGCCGTGGCCCGGCTGGTGCTGGATCTGGGCATGGACTCCGAGAGCATCGCTGCTGCCCTGCTGCACGATGTGGTGGAGGACACCCACACCACCCTGGACGACCTGACCGCACAGTTCGGCTCCGAGGTGGCCCAGATGGTGGACGGCGTCACCAAGCTGACCAAGATCCAGTTCTCCAACATCGAGGAGCTGCAGGCAGAGAACCTGCGCAAGATGCTGCTGGCCATGAGCCGCGACGTGCGCGTGATGATCATCAAGCTGTGCGACCGGCTGCACAATATGCGCACCGGTGATGCCTGGCCGGAGCAGAAGCGCCGCGACAAGGCCCGGGAGACCATGGAGGTGTATGCCCCCATCGCCAACCGGCTGGGCATCCTGAACGTGAAGGAAGAGCTGGAGGACCGCAGCCTGCATTACCTCGACCCCGTGGGCTACGAGGACATCAGCAAGATGCTGAGCGAGCGGGCCGGGGAGGAGTTCCTGGCCAAGGTGTCCGGCGTCATCGAGCGCCGCCTGATCGAGAGCGGCATCGAGGGTGCCACCATCAAGCGCCGGGTCAAGAGCATCTACGGCATCTACCGCAAGACCATCATGCAGAACAAGTCCTTTGATGAAATTTACGACATCTACGCGGTGCGCATCATCCTGGACACCCTGGCTGAGTGCTACAGCACCCTGGGCCTCATCCACGATATGTACCACCCGCTGCCCAACCGCTTCAAGGACTATATCTCCACCCCCAAGCCCAACGGCTACCAGAGCCTCCACACCACCGTCATCGGCCACGAGGGCATCCCCTTTGAGGTGCAGATACGCACCCGCACCATGGACGAGCAGGCCGAGTACGGCGTTGCCGCCCACTGGAAGTATAAGGAGGGCCTCGAGGGCCACGATAAGCTGGACGAGCGGCTGGCATGGGTCAGCCAGCTGCTGGAAAACCAGCGCGTCAGCGAGGATTCCGGCAACCTGCTCCACGATTTGAAGAGCGACCTGCTGCCGGAGGAGGTCTTTGCCTTCACCCCGAAGGGCGACGTCATCAACCTGCCTGCGGGCGCCAACTGCATCGACTTTGCCTACGCCATCCACTCTGCCGTCGGCAACCGGATGGTGGGCTGTAAGGTCAACAACCGCATCGTCCCCATCGACCATGTCGTGGCGACGGGCGAAATTATCGAAGTCATCCTTGGCCCGGCGGACAAAGGCCCCAGCCGCGACTGGCTCAAGATCGTGCGCACCAGCGAGGCCAAGAGCAAGATACGCAACTGGTTCAAGAAGATGCGCCGCGAAGAGAATATCCAGCAGGGCCGCGACGCGCTGGCCAAAGAGCTGCGCCGGGAGATGATCTTCATCCCCGACGACCAGCTGGATGAGTTCGTGGGCAGCTGCAGCCGCCGTCTGCGCCAGAACAACGCGGAGGAAATTTACGCCGCCATCGGTTACGGCGGCATGACCATCGCCAACTGCCTGCCCAAGCTCAAAGAGGAGTGGCAGAAGCTCAAGGCCGCCGAGGCTGCTGAGAACAAGTCGGTGGAGGATCTGCCGAAGGTCGATCTGAGCCGCGTCCACGCCACCGACGGCGTGGTGGTGGAGGGCTTCGACAACACCCCCATCAAGTTTGCAAAGTGCTGCTCGCCCCTGCCCGGCGACCCCATCGTGGGCTTCATCACCCGGGGCTTCGGCGTCTCCATCCACAAGCAGAGCTGCGCCAACGCGGTGTCCAGCATGAAAGACCCCTCCAACGCCCCCCGCTGGGTCAAGGCGTACTGGGCCGACAGCGTCAAGGACAGCTACAAGGCCGGTCTGGAGATCATCGCCCTCAACCGCAACGAGCTGCTGTCCGATGTGCTGGCCGCGCTGGCTGACATCCGCGTCCCCATCTACGCCATGAACGCCCGTCAGGTGGAGAACAACTGTGCTGTCATCAGTCTGACCATCGGCATCAACAATACAGAGCACCTCAACCGGGTCGTGGCCCGTCTGTCCAAAGTCAAGGATGTGCTCAAGGTAACAAGGAGCTAATATGCGTGCAGTCATTCAGGCCGTATCCTCGGCCAGCGTCCGGGTCAACGGCGGTGAGCCGCGCCCCATCGGTCCCGGCCTCGTCATTCTGCTGGGCGTCAAGGACACCGATACTCTCGACATCGTGCCGAAACTGGCTGAAAAATGCGCGGGCCTGCGCATTTTCAAGGACGAAAACGACAAGCTGAACCTCAGCGCAAAGGACCTCGGGTACTCTGCACTGGTGGTGAGTCAGTTCACCCTCTACGGCGACACGAAGAAGGGCTTCCGCCCCAGCTTCATCAAGGCGGCAAGACCGCCGCTGGCTGTGGACGCCTACGAGCTGTTCCTCGCCGAGATGAACAAGCAGGGCCTCAAGGATGTCCAGCACGGCGAGTTCGGCGCGGATATGCAGGTGTCGCTGGTCAACGAAGGCCCCTGTACCATCGTCATCGACACCGACGAGTGGCATAAAGGAGAAAAATAAACCATGAAGGCATTTCATCTGGTCGGCCCTGCGCCGTTTTACACCAACAGCTTCCTGCTCATCTCGGACGCAGGCAACGCGGTGGTCATCGACCCCGCCGCCGAGGTGCAGGAGTACGATAAGATCTTAAAGGAGCACGGCGGCAGGCTGAGCCTCATCCTCTGCACCCACGGCCACTACGACCATGTGGGCAGTGCGGGGGTCCTGAGCCGCGAGTGGGGCGCAAAGCTCTACTGTGAGCCCGCCGACTGTCGGGGGACCCAGCTGCTGCCCCTCAAGGGCTCGGACAGCGGCTACGAAGAGGGCGAGGTCATCCCCCTCGATGAGCTGCGCTTCACCGTCTGGCACACCCCCGGCCACACCGAGGGCAGCGTGGTGCTGCTGTGCGAAAACTATCTCTTCGTGGGCGACACGGTCTTTCAGGGCGGCATCGGCCGCACCGACCTTGAGGGCGGCGACAGCCGGAAGATGGACGAGAGCCTGCGCAAGTTCGCGGCCCTGCCCGTCCCGGCTGAGGCACAGGTGCTGCCCGGCCACGGCGATTTCTCCACCTTCGGGCAGGAGGCCGCCACCAACTTCTATATCAAAAATGCGCTGAGAAACGCATAAAAAGGCGGGATTTCACATGAATATCTATATCACGGGCCTCGGCTCAGGCTATGAGGTGGAGCACCTCGTCCGCCTGTTCTACCCAATGGCCCCGCTCACCCTCACCCCGCCCGAGGACGGCGCAGACTGCGTCTGGGCCGAGAAGCGGCCTGATAAGCTCTGGGCCATGGTGCGGCAGGGCGGCAAGAGCCGGACCGCCGAAGCGCCGCTGCCCATTCCCGTGGAAGAGGGCGGCGAGACGCCGGAATTTGCGCTGGCCAGCCTGACCTATGACCTGCTGCGCAGCTGGACGGGCATCCGCCCGCCCTGGGGCAAGATGACTGGCGTCCGTCCGGTGCGCCTCGTCCACGACAAGCGGGCCGCAGGCTGGACGGAAGAGGAGATCGACGATTTCTTTTTGAAGCGCTTCGACTGCTCGCCCGAAAAATACGGCATGGCCAAGGCCATCGCGGACTTGCAGGAGCCTATCCTGAAAGCAGGCAGCGCGCCCAAGACCTACAGCCTCTATATCGGCATCCCGTTCTGCCCCTCCCGGTGCAGCTATTGCAGCTTCGTCAGCTGCAACCTCGACCGTGACCGCAAGCTGGTGCAGCCCTATGTGGACTGCCTGTGCAAAGAGGTCGAGGCCATCCGGGACGAGGCCGACAAGGCCGGGCTGAAGCTCTGCAGCATCTACATCGGCGGCGGCACCCCCACCAGCCTCTCGGCAGCGCAGCTGCGCCAGCTCATGGGGACGGTGCGGGACTGCTTCGACCTTTCCGCCATCGTGGAATACACGGTGGAAGCCGGACGCCCCGACTGCACCGACGCCGAAAAGCTGGCCGTCATCCGAGAATACGGCGCGACCCGCATCTCCATCAATCCGCAGACCTTCTCGGATGAAGTGTTGGCGAACATTGGCCGCAGGCATTCGGCCCAGGACATCCTCGACTGCTATGCCGA
>OGIU01001132.1_pt1 | contig 13347 bp, 11 predicted proteins | sample 1571791 | NCBI WGS metagenome assembly OGIU01 (sample SAMEA2582104, study PRJEB24529) | metagenome | biome: Human gut stool | place: China | collected 2011
TGATGACGGCCTCAAACTTGGGGCTGAAGCTCAGGATGATGGCCAGCACAGCGGCGATGCGGATGACGAGGGGGTCGTAAATTTTGCTCAGAGCGAGAACACCGGTGTTCTCACCGTAGGTGGTGTTGGCCGGGCCGCCCAGCAGGCCGGCCAGAGTGGTGGCGAGGCCGTCGCCCATCAGGGTGCGGTTCAGGCCGGGGTCGTTGATGTAGTTGTGGCCGACGGTGGCGCTGATGGCGGCGATGTCACCGACGTGCTCCATCATGGTAGCCAGAGCGATGGGGATGATGGTGAACAGGGCGCTGATGAACTCGGGGCTGCCGTCGATGGCAAAAAGGCCCATGGCTTCCTTGTGGAGAGGGATGCCGAACCATGCGGCGGAGGCAATGCGCTCAAAGTCCACGGCACCGGTCACAAGGGCCACTGCGTAGGAGACGAGAACGCCGATCAGGATGGGCAGGATCTTGACCATACCCTTGCCCCAGATGTTGCAGACGATGACCGTACCCAGAGCCACAAAGGCCAGCAGCCAGTTTGCCTGACAGTTGCTGATGGCCGAGGGGGCGAGGATGAGGCCGATGGCGATGATGATGGGGCCTGTGACCACCGGCGGGAAGAAGCGCATGATGCGCCGGATGCCGAAGGTGGAGATGAGCAGGCTGACGGCCAGATAGACCAGACCCGAGAAGGCCACACCTGCGCAGGCGTAGGGCAGCATCTGGGTGTTGGCGATGGTCAGATTGCCGTCGGCGTCAGCCAGCATGGGGGCCACGATGGAGAAGCCGCCCAGATAGGCAAAGGACGAGCCGAGGAAGGCCGGGACCTTGCCCTTGGTGATAAAGTGGAACAGCAGCGTACCCAGACCTGCGCAGAGCAGGGTGGTCGAAACGCTCAGACCGGTGAGCAGGGGGACCAGCACGGTGGCACCAAACATGGCGAACATGTGCTGGACGCCCAGGATCAGCATCCGTCCGGCACCCAGCTGGCGGGCATCGTAAATGCCCTTGGAATAATCGATATTCTGACTCATTATTTCCTCCTTCTATCTGCGGCCCAAAAAAAGAGGCACTACCGCGGGAAAGCGGCAATGCCTCAAAAATCGGGACCAAATCGGAAACGGAAAATACAGCCGATGCGTGCAAAAGACGATTTCTTTTTCAGCATCTCGCTCTCCCCTTTCCTTTCATTCTTCGGCATAGTATAGCATAAAAGAAGGACGCTGACAACCTTTTTCCTGTATTTTGCGGCGATTTTCTGTCGGCGGAGGCCGTACGGCCTTGAAATATGCCGCATTCCGCACTATAATATAACCTATTGCCGTAGTTGGTCACTGGGCCGGCGGCATCCGAAACGACAGCAGTTGTACCACTTATTATAGAAGGACACTTATGATATATCTGGATTATTCGGCCAACACCCCCGCAGACTCCCGGGTGCTGGAGCGTTTTTGTGCGGTAGAGCGCAGCTGCCCCGGCAACGCGAACTCCCGCCATCAGGCAGGCCGGGACGCAAAACTGGTCATTGACCACGCCACCCAGAGCATCGCGGGGCTGCTGAGCGCACAGCCCGCCGAGGTCATCTATACCTCGGGAGCCAGCGAGGCCAACAACTTCGCCCTCAAGGGGCTGGCAAAACTCTCCCGCCATCTGGGCAGGCACATCATCTCCACCCCGCTGGAACACTCCTCCGTCAGCGGCACCCTGACCGCTCTGCAGGAGCAGGGCTATGAAATCGACCTCGTGGACATCAGGCGGGACGGCACCATCGACCTCGAGCACCTGAAAGAGCTTCTCCGCCCCGACACCATCGCTGTGGCGGTAACGCTGGTGGACAGTGAGCTGGGCGTCGTGCAGCCGGTGAAAGAAATTTCGGAAATTTTGCAGGCTTGGCCCAACTGCCACCTGCACGTAGACGCCACCCAGGCCGTGGGCAAGATCCCCGTCTCCTTCGAGGGCGTGGACACCATGAGTCTGACGGCCCACAAGTTCTACGGCCTGAACGGCATCGGCCTGCTGCTCAAGCGGCGGCGGCTGGCGCTTGAGCCTCTCATCCACGGCGGCGAAAGCACCACCATCTACCGCAGCGGCACGCCTACGGTGGCTCTGGCAGCCTCCCTCGAGACGGCTCTGAACTCTGCGGTAAATGAGCTGCCGGAGCGTTCTGCCCGGGTGAAAGAGGCAAACCTGTATCTCCGCACTGCTCTGAGCAAGTACCCAAAAGTCCGCATCAACAGCCCGGAGAGTGCCATCCCCCACATCCTGAACCTGAGCGTTGAGAACGTCAAAGGCACCGTGTTCCAGCGGGAGCTGGACGCGGAGGGCGTCTGTGTCTCGGTCAAGTCTGCCTGCTCGTCGGACGGCCTGCCCTCCCGGGCGGTGTTCGCCGTCAGCCGCGACCGGAAGAATGCCCTCTCCTCGTGGCGCATCAGTCTGAGCCACCTGACCACGCAGGAGGAGCTGGACGGCTTTCTCCGCGCCTTCGACGCCTGCTATACCCGGCTGACCCAGCTGTGAGAAAAAAGAAAGGACAGAGCCATGAAACGCGAAATGAAACCTTACCAGCTCATTGAGCGGAGCATCATCAAAAAATACCGCAAGGAGCTGTGGACCCCCTTCATCGTAGCGGTGAAGCGCTACGAGCTCATCAAGGCCGGTGACAAGATCGCCGTCTGCATCTCGGGCGGCAAAGACTCGATGCTGATGGCAAAGCTGATGCAGGAGCTTCAGCGCCACAGCGATGTGCCGTTCGAGCTGGTCTTCCTGGTGATGGACCCCGGCTACAACGAGATAAACCGCCAGAAGATCGAGTCCAACGCCGAGCTGCTTCACATCCCTGTGACCATCTTCGAGAGCAACATCTTCTCTGTGGCCAACAACACCGACAAGAACCCCTGCTATCTCTGCGCCCGGATGCGCCGCGGCCACCTCTACAGCAAGGCCAAGGAGCTGGGCTGCAATAAAATCGCACTGGGCCACCACTTCAACGACGTCATCGAGACGACCGTTATGAGTATGTTCTACGGCTCCCAGCTGCAGGCCATGCCGCCCATGCTCCACAGCACCAGCTTCCCCGGCATGACCCTCATCCGCCCGATGTACTGCATCCGCGAGGAAGATATTCTGGCGTGGAAGCGCTACAATGAGCTGGAATTCATCCAGTGCGCCTGCCGCTTTACCGAGAACTGCACCATGTGCGACAACGGCGGCGGCGGCTCCAAGCGGCAGGAGACGAAAATTCTGCTCCGCCGCCTCAAGCGGGATAACCCCAACATCGAAAACAGCATCTTCCGCAGCATCCACGCAGTGGCTCTGGATACCATGCCCGGCTACAAATCTGAGGGTGTGGAGCACAGCTTCCTCGAGCGGTTCCATGCGCAGGAAGAAGCGTTCAACGAAGAGTAATATAATACCCCCTTGGATGAGTCATATACCGGTTGGCGGTATCGTTTCCTTCCCGTTTTATCGCAGATCAAGAAAATAACCCAGCCTGATAACAGCATATTTGCGATATGCAATTCAACGCTGTTGCTGCTGCATTAAAAAGTTGAATTGCTATAATACACAAAAAAGCCCCGGTAAATGCATTTCTGCACTTACCGGGGCTTTTCCATGCCACCGGCGGGGCTTGAACCCGCACTCTGTCTCCAGAAAGGGATTTTAAGTCCCTCGTGTCTGCCAATTTCACCACAGTGGCTTCTGAATGAGCTGCCGCTCACGATCCTGCGAGCGACAGCACATATAATACAATAGAAATGCTGTTTTGTCAAGTTTACACTTTGCCGCCATGCAGCTCTGCATACATCTTGGAGCGGCACTCCGCCACAGCAGGGGTCATGTTGACGTAGTGCTTGTGAGGCATCTCGATGCGCAGCTCGCTCTCCCAGGTCTCCTCGGTGAGCTGCTTGACGATATAGGCTTTTTTCTCCGCAATGGAGGGCAGCTCGATGGCCAGCTCACCGTTCAGGATATGCGGCACCAGCAGCTGCTTGACGCGGGTGGGAACGATGGTGACGATACGCTCGATGGCATCGGAGTCGAGGTTGACCATCGTGACCGGCTTGCCTGCCTCGATGACCTCGCCTTCCATGGCGATGAGGTCGCACTGCGCCTGGCCGTTCTCATCGTAGAGACGCCACGGCATCTTCTTGCCGGGGATGATGGCCTTGCTGGCGGAGTCGGAGCACTTCATCTTGGGCTGATAGCTGCCGTCGGGGCGCTTGACCGCCACCAGCTTGTACACGCCGCCGAACACAGGGTCCGAGGCCGAGGTGATGAGGTTCTCGCCCACGCCGTAGGAGTCAAAGTGTGCGTGCTCGTACAGCTCCATGTTGGCGATCTTCTTCTCGTCCAGACCGTTGGAGGCCACCAGCTTGATGTAGGACTTCCCTGCTGCATCCAGTGCCTTGCGCAGGCGCTTGGAGCCGCGGGCCAGGTCGCCGGAGTCGATGCGGGCGCTCTTGACGCGGCGGTTGGGGTCATCAGGATATTTCTCAATGAGGTAGTCGTCCAGCTTGATGAGGTTGGGCAGACCGCTCTCCATGATGTTGTAGGTATCCAGCAGCAGGCTGACCGAGTCCGGGTAGGTGTCGGCAAATGCCTTGAAAGCGTCGAATTCCGTCGGGAAGAACTCGATGAAGCTGTGTGCCACGGTGCCCACAGCCTTGACGTCCGAGCCGAACTTCATCTCAGCCAGACAGTTGGCCGTACCTACGCAACCGCCCAGGACCGCCGCATAGGCACCATCGTTGCCGGCGCTCTCGCCCTGTGCACGGCGGGTGCCGAACTCCATGACGCTGCGGGGCGTATGGGTGTTCAGACCGGTGACGCGGGTGGCCTTGGTGGCGATGAGGCTGTGGAAGTTCATCGTCTGCAGCAAGTAGGTCTCAATGAGGATGGCGCCCACCAGATCGCACTCAATGCGCACCATCTGCACATGGGGATAGCACACAGTGCCCTCCGGCAGGGCATACATGTCGCCCTTCCAGCGGTAGGTGCGCAGATACTCGCAGAATTCCTCGCTCATACCCTTGGTGCGCAGCCACCAGATGTCCTGTGCGTTGAAATGGTAATTCAGCAGAAAGCGGGTCAGCTTGCGCTGACCGGCGCTGATGGAATAGCCCTGATTGTCCGGGTTCTTGCGGAAGAACATGTCAAACACCAGCGTGGTGTCCTTGAATCCGTGCAGGAACAGGCAGTTTGCCATCGTAAATTCATAAAAATCCACGACCATTGCGGGGTTGTCGTAGTCCTCATCCGGAATATAAGGCACAACCTTGATTTCGTCCATGAATGTTTCCTCTCTTCTTCTCAACGGCACAGCCCGCGGGCCGCTGCCGTTTCCCAGTTCCCGGCCGGAGTACAGAACCCCGGCGGAAAGCCCTCGCCCTGTCTTGACAGAGTGTTTCTAACATGATAACACCAATCGCAGGCCTGCGCAAGGGTTTTGCGATATTTTCTGGGATTGCGATCGAACTGAAGAACAACCCTCTCAGTCATCGCTTACGCGATGCCAGCTCTCCCGAAGGGCGAGCTTTTATCGAGAAGGGAAACTTTCCGATTCAACGAAAAAGCTCCCCCTTTCGGGGGAGCTGGATGCGAGTGAAATGAGCAGACTGAGAGGGTTTTGTTCTTTAGCCGTTGATGATGTTGGGGGTAGCGTTCTTCAGCACCACGTCATGGCTGCCGCCCTCCACAATGGAGGTGGAGGACACGACGGTCAGCTTGGCCTTCTGCTGCAGCTCGGGGATGGACAGAGCGCCGCAGTTGCACATAGTGCTCTTGACCTTGTACAGGGTGGTCTGCACGCCGTCAGCCAGCGGGCCGGCATAGGGCACATAGCTGTCCACGCCTTCCTCGAAGCTCAGCTTGGTGGAACCGCCGAGGTCATAGCGCTGCCAGTTGCGGGCGCGGTTGGAGCCTTCGCCCCAATACTCCTTCATATACTGGCCATTGATACGCACCTTGTTCGTGGGGCTCTCGTCGAAGCGGGCGAAGTAGCGGCCCAGCATGACGAAGTCGGCACCCATGGCCAGTGCCAGGGTGATGTGGTAGTCGTGGACGATGCCGCCGTCGGAGCAGATGGGCACATAGATGCCGGTCTCCTTGAAGTACTCGTCACGAGCCTTGGCCACCTCGATGACAGCGGTAGCCTGGCCGCGGCCGATGCCTTTGGTCTCGCGGGTGATGCAGATGGAACCGCCGCCGATGCCGATCTTCACGAAGTCGGCACCCTGCTCGGCCAGGAAGCGGAAGCCCTCGGCATCCACCACGTTGCCGGCACCCACCTTGACGGTGTCGCCGTAGTGCTCACGGATCCAGCCGATGGTGCGGCTCTGCCACTCGGAGTAGCCCTCGGAAGAGTCGATGCACAGCACATCCACACCGGCCTCCACCAGAGCGGGCACGCGCTCAGCGTAGTCGCGGGTGTTGATACCGGCACCCACCACATAGCTCTTGTTCTTGTCCAGCAGCTCGTTGGCGTTCTTCTTGTGGGAGTCGTAGTCCTTGCGGAACACCATATACTTCAGGTTGCCCTCGGCATCCACCAGAGGCAGGGTGTTGATCTTGTTGTCCCAGATGATGTTGTTGCAGTCGTGCAGGGAGGTGTTCTCCGGGGCAGTGACCAGCTTTTCCAGCGGGGTCATGAAGGTGGTAACGGGAGCGTCATCCGGGGTGTGGTTGACGCGGTAGTCGCGGGAGGCCACGATGCCCAGCAGCTTGCCGTTGGGGGTGCCGTCAGCGGTGACCGCGATGGTGGAGTGGCCGGTGCGGGCCTTGAGCTCCAGCACATCGTGCAGGGTAGCGGTGGGGGCCAGGTTGGAGTCGGACACGACATAGCCGGCCTTGTAGCTCTTGACGCGGCGCACCATGGCAGCCTCGTTCTCGATGCTCTGGGAGCCATAGATGAAGGAGACGCCGCCCTGACGAGCCAGTGCAATGGCCAGCTTATCGCCGGAGACCGACTGCATGATGGCGCTGATCATGGGGATGTTCATTTCCAACGGGCACTCTTCCTGACCCTTGCGGTACTTGACCAGCGGGGTCTTGAGGCTGACAGCAGTGGGAACATTTTCCGCAGAGGAATAGCCGGGCACCAGCAGATACTCGCCAAAGGTGCGGGAGGGTTCTTCATAGAAATAAGCCATAGTCAAACTCCTTTTCTCTTATCGCAGCATGAAGCATTCTACAACAAAATCATTCATGTTTGAGCCATCTAAATTGATTGTATATACTTTACCACACTCGGCCTCAGAATACAAACCCCTGCCGCGCCAAACTTTGAAACTGTCCTTTTGAGAAAAACAGGCAAAATGCCCACCAAAACCGCGCAAGGTCATACTTTTTGACGATTCCGGCGGTTTTCGGTATGCAAAAAAGCTCGTCCGGGTCACGGACGAGCTTTTTTGCACACGAAGCGGGACATCGCCTGTGCGGCACACGGAGCACAGACTGTGAAGGAGTTCCAGTCGGAGGAGGAGGCCCGGTGCCCGATATCCCAAAAACAAGAAGAAAAAGATTTCACACACAGCCAGGGGATCTCGGCCCTTGCTGTAACCATATTGTAACTCTTTTGAAACCAATTTGCAATAGGGTTTTGTAATTTTTCTGTAATTTCTTTTGTTAACTTTTTGTAGACACATATAAAACCCCTGCCAGAAAATTTCCGGCAGGGGCTTTGCAGATCATTCTTTATTTTCTTAATAGCACTTTTTGCAAGCAGTGAAGCCTTCCGCTTTTGCTTTCGATAATGTAACCTTTTCCGGGTCTTTCATATTGCTGCAGGTAGACTTGCTGTGATATTTTTTGCCGCCGTGCGTTGGGACCCAGACCATCTGCTCCGTCTTTTTGCCGGCAGAAATGGTCTGAACGGCTGCAGTGGACGGCTTGCAGGCCGCAGTCTGTACACTGGCGGCAGATGCCGCCGGGCACAGCAGACTGAAGCACAGTACCAGAACGGCCGCAAGGACTCGGAGATGTTTTTTCATTTGTTTTATCCTCCTTTGGACAATCAGAAGATCCTTCTAATAAAAGAGTACTCCCTGTTCCTCAGAGGATGCAATTCTCAAAATGCGCCGTTTTTTTCTGCACGGGTGACGCTTTTTTGCATTGCTCGCTTATTTTCAGCCAAAAGCGGCGCAGCGGTTCTCTTGAGAGATCAACGATTTACACGTTTGTCTTTCCCACTTCCAGATAGCACTCAAAGCTGGTGCGGCCGTCGTGGCGGCCCTGCACATACCACCCCTCTTCCGAGGGTGCATACAGCAGTTCCACCGTGTCCCCCATGGGGATCTCCCGGTGGTAGTTCACGGCGGCAAAGGTCACCGGGCCCGCCTGCAGCACCTCCGGCGGCAGGGCGTCGCAGGCAAGATCCAGATAATAGGCGTTGTTGATGTGGCCGTTCAGGTCGCACAGCGAATAGCTGGCCCTGCGCTCCCCTGCCGACGTCAGCTCTTTGCACCGGTGGGTGTGCAGGGACAGCTCCCCTTCCACCGTCTCATTCCAGAAATTTTCCACGGTCCAGTTCGGTTCCCGCATGATGTGGCCGCTGGTCCGGTCCACCAGGATCCAGCGGCAGTCCACCGTGGCCACCAGCTTCCCAGCGGCATCCGTGACCGTCGTGATGCGCTTGATGGCACCCCGGCGGCTGTGCTCGGCGCGGGTGGTCAGGGTGAGCGCCTCGGTGCGGCGGGGCACCCGCACAAACTGCAGGGCCTGCTTGCCCACCAGAAACGCCACGTTGTGGTCCCGGAAAAACTTGTCATCCATGCCAAAGGCACGGGCGTGGTCGGCAGATACCTGCTCCACATAGCGCAGCAGGGCGCTGGGCTTGAGCAGGCTGCGGAAGTCCGCATCCGCATTGAGCACCGTTGCGGTCTCGGTGTAAAAATTGGGCTCCATAATGTTCCTTTCCCATCCAAAATGATTTCAAAAAGGCCCCGCTCTCTCCATCGTCTGCGGCAGCAGCAGATCCGAGAGGGCGGGGCCGTCTGTTTAATACTGGTTGCGGCTCTTTTTGCGCAGTTTGCGCCAGATGTTGAAGCAGGCCAGTGCCACCATGGCGGCCAGCAGCGACAGGAACAGCAGGCTGCTGCCGCCCTCGTCGTAGCTCTTCATCTCGCTCCACTTCACGTCCAGCTCGCTGTTCACGTCATCGCTCAGAGCGGTGAACACCCGTTCCTTCGCGGCAAGTTCTTCCGGCGGATAAGCGATCTCGCTGTCGCGCAGGTCCTCGTCCAGCACCTCCCGCACCGACTCCATGGGAGTGGTGTAGCCGATGTACTCGGCGTTTGCCTTGCCGATGTCCGTCTCACACATGAAGTTGATGAACATTTCGGCGGCTTCCTGGTGCTCACTCGTGGCGGGGATGGCCATGCAGTCCACCGACAGCACACTGCCCTCCTCCGGGAACACCCAGGCAAGGTCGGGGTTATCGTCGATCATGGTGATGGCGTCGCCGGAGTAGTACACACCGACGGCTGCCTCACCGCCGATCATCTTATCAAAGATCTCATCCATGACGTAGGCCTGCACCAGCGGCTTCTGAGCCTTGAGCTCTTTCACCACCTCGTCCACTTCTTCCGTGGACTGGGGGTTGATGTCATGGCCGCTCTTGAAGGCCGCAATGGCGTAGGCGTCGCGGCTGTTGTTGAACATCAGGATGTTGCCGGCATACTGTTCATCCCACAGGTCCGCCCAGCTGGTGGGTGCCTTGTCCACCATCGTGGTGTTGTAGATGATGCCGGTGGTGCACAGCATGTAGGGCACCGTATAGGCGTTCTGGGGGTCGTAATCCGGGTTGCGGTATTCCGCGTCAATCTTCTGGAAGTTGGGGATGTTGTCGTAGTTGAGGGGCTTGAGCATCCCTTCTGCGATCATCTTGGCCACCATGTAATCCGACGGGATCACCACATCGTAGTCTGCCGCACCGGATTTCAGCTTGGCGTACATGGACTCGTTGGAATCGAAGGTGGTGTAGTTCACCTTGATGCCGGTCAGGTCCTCAAAGGCGGACACCACATCCAGGCTGTCGTCCGAGCCGTTGGAGATGTACTCACCCCAGTTGTAGACATTCAGAGTGACGTTCTGGCCCTTGAAGCGGGTCCAGTCGTAATCGCCGGACACCGAAACGTCCTCATTCACCTCAATGGTATCTGCCGCAAAGGCCGGCAGCGTGCAGCACACCGCCAGCGCCAGCGTGAGCAGCAGAACGGCAAAACGTTTCATCACACGCCCTCCCCTCTCAGCGCCTTCTGGTCGCGGCGGTAGCTGCGGCTTTCCATGGCGTTGGAAACCAGAATGATGCACAGGATCACCACGAACATGATGGTGGACAGTGCGTAGATCTCCGGGCTGACCTTCTTGCGGGTCATGGAGTAGATGGCGATGGGCAGCGTTTCCACGGTGCCGCAGTTGAAGTAGGAGATCATGAAATCGTCGATGGAGTAGGTCAGGCAGATCAGGAAGGCCGACAGGATGGCCGGGCTGATCTCCGGCAGGATGACCTTGAAGAAGGCCTGCTTGGGGTTGCAGCCCAGATCCAGGGCCGCCTCATACAGCTTGATGTCCAGCTGCTTGAGCTTGGGGCTCACGTTGAAGATGACATACGGCACATTGAAGGCAATGTGGGCGATGAGCAGCGTCGGGAAGCCCATGATGGTGTCCGGCAGCCAGGAGACGCCCTCGGCAAAGCGCTGGTAAGCCACGAACAGCAGCATGAGCGAAATGCCGGTGATGATCTCCGGGTTGACCACCGGGATGTAGGTGATGTTGGTCACCAGCAGGCGGCTGCGGCGGCTCATGGACGCGATGCCCAGGCTGGCCGCCGTGCCCAGCACTGTGGCGATGACGGCGGACAGCAGTGCCACCTCAATGGACACCCACAGTGCATGCAGGATGGACGAATTGTGGAACAGGCTGCTGTACCACTTTAAGGTAAAGCCGGTGAACAGCGAATAGCCCTTGCTCTGGTTGAAGCTGAACACGATCATGTAGGCAATGGGCAGATACATGAAGCAGAAGAACAGAATGACGTAGGCACGCTGCATCAGGCGGAGATGTTTTGTTTTCATCAGGACACACCCTCCATCTCGTCCTCGTCAAAGCTGGACGTAAAGCTCATGCACAGCAGCACGATGATCATCAGCACAAGGCTCATGGCGGAGCCCACATTCAGGTTGTAGCTGTTGCCAAGGAACTGCATTTCGATCAGGTCGCCGATCAGCAGGTTGGAACCGCCGCCCAGCATCCGGCTGATGACGAAGGTGGACACTGCCGGCACGAATACCATGGTGATGCCGGTGCTGATGCCGGGCACGCTCATGGGGATGAGCACCCGCAGCAGGGTCTTGGTGGTGTTGGCCCCCAGGTCCTGGGCTGCCTCCACAAGGCTCTGGTCGATCTTGGTCATGCTGGTGTACAGCGGCAGGATCATATAGGGCACATAGTTGTACACCATGCCCAGCACCACAGCGCCGGAGGTGTTCAGCATAGTATAGGGTCCCAGGCCGAAGAAGCCCAGAATGGCATTCACCGGGCCGTTCACGCTGAGCAGGCCCATCCATGCGTAGGTGCGCAGCAGAAAGTTCATCCACATGGGCAGCATCACCAGCATGAGCATGATGTGCTGCTTGTTCACCCGCAGGCGGGACAGAAAATAGCCGATGGGGAACGCCAGCACCAGGCAGATGACCGTGGCGATGAGGGCCAGCAGCAGGCTGCGGGCAAACACCGAACCGTAACCGCTGATGGAAGCCAGATTTTCCATGGTGAACGCGCCGTTGCCGTCGGTAAAGGCGTAATACACCACAATGAGCAGCGGCACCACCGTGAACAGGGTCATCCATACAAAGTACGGATAGGCCAGCTTCTTGTCATAAATCTTCATGGCGCATCACCCCTCGCTCCGTGCCATGATGTGGATCTCGTTGGGGCCGATGCGCATGCCGATGGTCTCGCCGGGGGTGCAGGCGCGGGTGGAATGGATCAGCCACTCGCGGCCCTCGCACTCCACATGCATTTCAAAGTGCACGCCCTTGAAGATGACGTCGTTGACCACGCCCACCAGCTGGCCTTCCACCGGGGAGACCACCTCGATGTCCTCGGGGCGCACCACGACCTGCACGCTCTGCTCCCGGGCAAAGCCGCGGTCCACACAGGGGAAGTCCACGCCGGAGAAGGACACCAGGAAGTCCTTGTGCATCACACCGTCCACGATGTTGGAATCGCCGATGAAGTCCGCCACAAAGGCGTTCTTCGGCTCGTTATAGATGTCCTCCGGGGTGCCGATCTGCTGCACCTTGCCGCCGTTCATGACCACAACGGTATCGGACATGGTCAGGGCTTCTTCCTGATCGTGGGTGACATAAATAAAGGTAATGTTCATTTCGCGCTGCAGGCGCTTGAGCTCCAGCTGCATTTCCTTGCGCAGCTTGAGGTCCAGTGCGCCCAAAGGCTCGTCCAGCAGCAGGATCTCCGGTTCGTTGACCAGGCTGCGGGCGATGGCCACGCGCTGCTGCTGGCCGCCGGACAGCTGTGACGGCATCTTGGAGGCCTGTGAGGCCACGCCGACTCGACCGAGCAAATCCATGGCGAGGTCCTCGGCGGCCTTCTTGTCCATGTGGCGCACCTTGATCGGCGCGAGTGTCACGTTTTCGAGAATGGTCTTGTTGGCGAACAGGTTGAACGACTGGAACACCATGCCGACCTCGGCACGCAGGCTGGCAAGCTCCTTGCCTTCCTGCGGCAACGGCTTGCCGTCGATGCGGATATCGCCCGAATCGATGGTCTCCAGACGGTTGATGGTGCGGCACATCGTGGACTTGCCGGAACCGGACGGACCGACGATGACGAGTACCTCACCCTTCTTGACGGTGAGATTGATGTCCTTCAGGACGTGCAGGTCACCATAGTGCTTCTCGACATGGGTCAGTTCGACGAGTGGACGATCGCTGACTTCGGCGCCCGGCACCAACGGGCGCTTTGCTGTGGTTTCGTTCATATCAGACATAACCGGCAAGTATAGGGAGCCTTTGTTTCCCTGCCTGTTTCCTCATGAGACGAAGTTCGCATTGTGAGACGGTGTCACCTCACCACAGCCGCGGCAATTCAATGACGAGTACCGCCACGACGACCAAAGCGGCCGCCACCCCGTAGGTCACCCTCGCCGGCACCCTATTGGTGAACGCCTTGATGCAGCGCCGGCAGATCTCACTGATGTTCATACCGGCAAGGCTATGGCCGTAAAGCAACGACCAAGGGTGAGACAGGCGAACGCAGGGGTAATTCTCAAGCACGCATAATCGTCAACATCCGGTCTGCCACCAGATTGTCATTGCATACTCTTGGAATG
>OGIU01001135.1_pt1 | contig 13320 bp, 13 predicted proteins | sample 1571791 | NCBI WGS metagenome assembly OGIU01 (sample SAMEA2582104, study PRJEB24529) | metagenome | biome: Human gut stool | place: China | collected 2011
GGCAATGTAGTTATCTTCCCGTTTCCGGCTCATTTTCGGGAATAATTTTGTACAAAATTCCGGCAGTTCCTTTGAAATATAGTCATAATAGCGGGGACCATGCTTCATATTGATATAACGGCTGTAGCTAACCTCCGGCATAATGACCATCAGACCTAAAGGAGCTGCGTAGCGTTCGATAGAAAGACGGCGCATCCAGATGGTATAATCATCACTGCGTCCGTGCAACAGCCACAGAACCGGGAAGCTGTCTTCCTGCTCGCTTCCGGCAAGACCGATGCCCTGCATTTTCTGGGGCATGATCACGCCGATCTTAGTGTCCATATTCAGGACCTTTGAGTGGAAATTCACATGTAATAAAGCCAATGTATATACCTCCTAACCTTTGACAGCACCTTCCATCATGCCGGAGACGATCTGTTTCTGGAACAGGCAGTAAACGATAAAGATCGGCAGGATAGAAAGAAGCATAACAGCAAATACAATAGTGAAATTGGTAGAGTTTTCTGTACGGAATGAATACTGGTACAGAGTCAGTGTACGGTTTAAGTTAGACTGGTTTAATACAAGGGATGGCATAAAATAGTCATTCCAGATCCACAGGGAGTTTTTGATAACAACTGTGGAGATGATAGGTTTCATAATAGGGCGCACAATCTTATAAAACACCTGGTTTGTAGTAGCACCGTCAATATATGCAGCTTCTTCCAGATCAATAGGCATGGAAGCCAGATAGCCTACTAAGAGGAAGATACCTTCGCAGGTAGAGTTTGCAATGTAGAAAAGGATGGCGCCAGTCCTGTTAAGAAGACCGATATTGCTCATTAACTTTACCATGGGAAGCATTTTTACCTGGAAAGGGATAAAAATACCGGCTACCATGAAAAAGTAAAGAAAGCTGTAAAAACGGGATGTAAATCTTCTGCGGGAAATGGCATAAGCACACATGGGAAGGAAAAATACCATGGCAACAATGGCAACACCAGTGATGATCGCAGAGTTTTTCAGTGCGATGAAATAATCCGGTCTCTGGAGTACATAAGCAAAATTGTCAAAAACAATATGCCTTGGAAGACCGAAGAAATTGCTGAAGATGTCGCTCATATCCTTTAAAGAAGAAACTACGGTAAGATAAAATGGGAAAAATACAAGGAGAGCGCCCAGAGTCAGCACTGCATAGATCAGAGCATGTAAGATTTTTCTTTTTTTCATGGGATACCTCCTGTTTTAATCGTAGATCTTCTTTTTGTCAGTAAATCGGATCTGGGTAATGGAAATAACTGCAATGATAACGGCAACGATCATAGCCTGGGAAATGGCATATCCAAACTTCATGTCCTCAAAGCCGATACGGTAAATGGAAAGAGTGATACTTTCTGTTGCGCCTGCCGGTCCGCCGGAGGTCATTGCCATAATGTAATCATAGATCATAAGTCCTTCTTTCAGGACAAGGACAAAAATAATACTTAAAATAGGCAGAATGTAGCGAAGCGTGATGTAGTAAAAGCGCTGACGGCCATTTGCACCATCTACAATGGCTGCTTCGATGATCTCACCTGGAATGGTCTGTAAAGCAGAAATGACTAAAACTGTTGGAATTGCAACACTTTTCCATATATTTGTGATCAGGATGCCGTAAATAGCAGTGCTTCTGCCGGATAAAATGTTTTTCTGTAATGCTTCAATCCCAAGGGAAGTTCCGAGACTGGGGATTCCCTGAAAGAAAATATAATTGAAGATCAGTCCAATGGTCAGCATACTGACACAGGCCGGGAAAAAATAAATAGCTCTGAAGCAGTTCTGGCCACGGATTTTTGTGTTCATTAACAGTGCAAGTACAACAGACAGCAGCATTACGCAGATGATCAGCATTGCGGCATATCGTATATTAAATAGTACGGCTTTCCGGAAACGATTGTCGGATAAAATTTTAATATAGTTTTTCAAGCCTACAAATTTATAGTTCTTACCGATGCCGTTCCAGTTGGTAAAGCTGTAATACAGCCCAAGGACAATTGGAACAATAGAGAGAAAAGAATACATGATCAGGTTCGGTAGTACATATAAAAAGTGTGTGATATTGCGATCACGGTTTTTCGTTGATTTCATAATGCTGCCTCCGTTTTTTGGGAATGTATTCCTGGAATCACAGAAAAATCCCAGGAATACATAAGAATTGAAAAATTAGGATTCAGATTCAGCAGGAGTATAGTATTCTTCTACTAAAGACTGGAATTCGTCTAAGAAGGTATCTACATCCTTATCTAAGATCAGGGCCTGTACAGATACAACCAGGCTGTTTCTTAAATCCTGTGTCCAAATACTTGCTAAAGAAGGAGCAAATCTGCCTTCGTTAATGTAGTCGTTGATCTCTTTAAGCTGTGGAACGTTGTATTCGACACCCTGGATCAGAGTTGGGTTTTTGTCACCGTCACTGAATTCCTGTGCAATATCTTCACGTACAAGAAAATCAAGGAAGCGGATGCATGCATCCTGCTGTTCTGGTGTGCAGTCAGCAGAAATAGAATAAGCAGTATCAACAGTACCACAGGTCCAGAAATCATCAGTTGTAATAGCAGGAATAGCGGTACAGTTGAAATTCAAATCCGGATTCATGGTTTCGAAAGTAGTTACTGCCCAGGAACCATCAATGTACATAGCAGATTTTCCGCTGGTAAATTCTTCATATGCAGGTTCGTCATCATATCCAAGAGAATCAGGATTTCCGTATTCACGCAGCTTCAATATGGTTTCTGCATATTTGCGGATGTTAGGATCATCTTTAATGTTGTAGCTGCCATTGATCTGTTCATCACACTTGCTATAGAAGTCATGGTCCACGCAGCCAATGAGCATACGGTCAAACTGCTGGTTGATACGGACTGCTTTCTTATCCGGGAAGGAGAATGGCTGGATGCCGGCTTCAACTAACTTGTCGCATACACCCCACATTTCATCCATGGTCTTTGGAATGGTAAGTCCCAGTTCATTAAAAATATCTACGTTGTAGTACAGACCAAAGGAATTGGTGGTCAGTGGAAGGGAGTACTGTTTTCCATTCACTTCGCAGCGTTCCAGAACGGAAGGAGTTACACGTTTCATAAAGTCCTGATCCGTCAGATCCATGAAAAGACCTTCCCGGAACATATCTTTATAGGATGCATTCCATGGGAATACAGATACTAACTGAGGAATATTTCCTGCTGCTACACGGGAGATCAGTGTAGTTGTGGTGGATTCAGCCAGAGTAACGTTTACCTGTATATCCGGGTTTTCTTCCATGAATTTGTTTACCAGAGTGTTGTAAAGCTCTACGTTTTCTGGTTTCTGATGGAACAACTCAATGGCTACTTTGCCTCCGGAAGCAGCATCTGTGCTGGCAGCTTCGGCAGCGGTGGTCTGGTCTGCACTGGAAGCAGGAGCATCAGCGGTTTTTCCTCCTGAGCAACCGGTCAGTGCAGCTGTTAAAAGAGTGGCTCCGATCATACATGCTGTAAATCTTTTTTTCATAATGTTTCCCCTTTCACATATGGTTTTTGTACAGCCTTAACTTGTAGCCAAAGTATAGGCTTTTTCAGGAAAATTATAAATACCATATTCAAATTTTACTTGCCATTTTCAAAGATTGTTGTATATTTTTATATAAAGAGGTGCGATAGATATATGAAAAAATGGCAGAAAGTGAAAAAATATATAGCGAATTGGAAAGATATAAAGAAAAATATGACAAAAACAGATTCAATTAAAAAATGGCTGATCCTTCTGGCAGGCCTGCAGATATTCCTTACCATGGCATTTTTATGTTATCTTGTAACTGTAAGTGCCTACCAGAATTATAATATGGCTACCCACCGGTATTTCCAGATAGGAGAGCAGCTGTTAGACCGGGTGGAGATATCTGTAAAAGAACTGGAACAGGCCACCTTTTTCCCGGCCCAGTTATATGCCCAGAATAATGACCCCTATTTGTGCAGTACGTTAAGGGAAGGCCCCATCCTTAAAAATTTTCGTTTTTATTCGTATTTTAATACTCAGGCCCAGAACCGTTTCACAACAGACTCTACCAGCTTTATTGCTCTTTATGATCTTGAAGGAAATGGCGTATACACTTCAAAAGGGGCAAATTACGGAATTAGCTTTTTGGATAAGGAAAAGGCAGAATGGTATAAAAAAATTTCTGCTTATAAAACAGGTACGCCTCTTCTCATACCTGCACAGGAATTTAGAGGATCTGGTATGAATATGCGTGACGGCGGTTCATTGTGTATTGGCAGAGGCATTCTGGACCTGAATACGATCAAAATCGTAGGCTATTGCGTGGCAGGAATAGATACTTCTTATCTGGAGAATTATTTTGAGCAGAACCGTCAGGCACCGAATCAGAGATTTGCGGTGTATAAAGACGGGAAGCTTTTGTATGGAAATATAGAACAGGAAGAAAACTATCAGGGATTTGTAAAAGAAAATCTGAAAAAAATAGAACGAAAAGAAAATTACCAGAGCAGAAAATTAAAGCACAGTAATAAAAACTCCTGTGTATACAATGTGATCGGCCATGCGAATGGCTACACTCTGGTATTACAGACTCCTTTGTCTGACATTTTTGGAAATATGGGAAGGATCCAGATGTTAAATATCATTCCCATAGGTATGATCTTAGGTGGAATCATATTTATGATCTTTCAGATGGTAGGCCGGATCTTAAAGGCATTAAACCGTCTGATCGAAGCCTGCAATCATTTTGAACTGGGTCACATAAATAAAGTTTCCAAAGAAGGGCTTCCAAAGGAATTTCAGACTCTGGTATCCTCTTTTAATAAAATGTCAAAACGTATTGATCTGCTGATCCATGAGGTATTTGTAAAACAACAGGAAAAACAGGAAACAGAACTGCAGCTTTTAAGGACCCAGATCAATCCCCATTATCTGTATAATACTCTGGAGATCATGCACATGAAGGCTTATATGTTCCAGGATTATGAAACAGCTACCATGGCAGAACTGTTAGGGCAGAATCTCCAGTATGGCCTTCGGAATACCACAAAAGAAGTGCCTTTGGAAGAAGAGATCCATCAGTTAAATATCTACCGGGCTATTCTTGCATACCAGTACAATGAACGGATCCAGTTTAACATCTGCATTGACAGGGAGTTGTATTCCTGCCATGTTTTAAAGCTGGTATTCCAGCCTATTGTGGAAAATGCAGTGATCCATGGTATTACAGACAGTCATCAGATCCTGCATATTGATATTTTGGGATATAGAGACGATGACCGCCTTTATATCCAGGTTTCCGATGATGGATGTGGTATGAGTGAAGAACAGTTAGAGATGCTGCGCCATGATATAGACAGTCCTTCCAGCAACAGCATCGGACTCCGCAACGTATGCAGGCGGATCAGCTTAAACTATGGTCCGGAGTATAAGGTATCCATTGAAAGTGCTGAGGGATTGGGAACTATGATCATGCTTTGTTTTCCATGGAAAGATAACATGAGTGATGATATGGAAGAAGAGCGGACGAAGAAGGAGGAACAGGATGTACAGGATCCTATTAGTAGATGATGACCAGAACATTGTAGATGGTCTTGGGAGTATTATAAAGCAAAATTTTGAAAATATCTTTGTTATATCCAGTGCCTGCGACGGAAGTGATGCTTTAAAACGTCTTACAGAAGATTACTACCATGTGATCATTTCGGATATCCGCATGCCGAAGCTGGATGGCATCAGTCTTCTGGAGCTGATCAGCAAAAACCAGATTCCCAGTGTGGTGATCATGCTCAGTGGCTATGATGATTATACCTATATCCGCAATGCCCTGAGGCTGGGGGCTTATGATTATCTGTTAAAGCCTGTGAATATACAGAATTTTGTGTCCATGCTCAGATTGCTGATCCCGCGGTTAAAAGACAGTTCCGTAAAGCTGCAGGCAGAAGAGGTAAGCTGTGTGCGTCCGGAAACACAGGGGGATTATTTTGATATTCCGGCAAAAAAACCTTATTATACAAAAGAAGATCTGGAAAAAGAAATGGAATATCTTTCAGCCGGGCTTTTGTCCATGGACGAAGAGGGCACAAAAGATAAGATCCAGGAAATATTCTCCCATTTATCCCAGGAAGCTGTGACTAAAGAACAGTTTAAGCAGGTATTTTCCGCATTTCTCTACACATTAATGCAGAAAAATACAGCCCTGATCCCTATTATAGCAGGTTACAAGCTGTCAGATAATGACCTGGCCGCCCAGATTAAAAACCAGCCCCACATCAGCCAGTTAAAACAGAAAATGGAGCAGATCCTGCTGCTTTATATGGAACAGCTGAAAAAACAGCAGGAAAAGAAAGAAGAATATGTGGTAAAAAAGGCACAGGAATACATGGAAAAGCACTGTTCTGAACAGCTTCTCCTTTCAGACATTGCTGCCCAGTTCCATCTCCACCCCAATTACTTCAGCAGTTTGTTTAAAAAGCAGCTGGATATGACAGTGAGAGATTACATACTTCAGCTTCGCATGACAAAGGCCAAGGAACTGATGAAAGACTCGTCCCTGAAGCTTTTAGACATTGCCCTGGCAGTAGGCTACGAAGATGCCGCCCACTTTAACCGGGCATTTAAGAATGTCACCGGGGTTTCACCGTCGATGTATCGGGATGGGATAAAGAAACAATAAGACTATAGTATAAAAAGTTTTTGTAAGTACATTACATACAAAGGAGACATACAGATGAAAATAGTTGTACTTGATGGATATACAGAAAATCCGGGAGATCTTTCCTGGGATGAGATGAAAAAATACGGAGAATTGACGGTTTATGACAGGACAACGGCAGAGGAAGTGGTAAATCGTATTGGCAATGCAGAGGTCGTTTTTACTAATAAGACTCCGATCACGAAAGAAACCATGGACGCATGCCCGGATCTTAAGTTTATCAGTGTCCTTGCAACAGGCTACAATGTGATCGATGTTAATTATGCAAAAGAAAAAGGGATCGTTGTCAGCAATATTCCTACCTATGGAACGGACTGTGTAGGACAGTTTGCCATTGCTCTTCTTTTAGAGATCTGCCATCGCATCGGACATCATGATAAGGCTGTAAAAGAGGGCAGATGGGAAAATGCCCCAGACTGGTGCTTCTGGGACTATCCGCTGATCGAACTGGCAGAAAAAACACTGGGGATCATCGGTTTTGGCCGTATTGGACAGAAAACAGGAACAATAGCAAAGGCAATGGGTATGAATGTATTGGCTTATGATTCCCATCCAAATGATAAAGGACGTGATATTGCTGAGTATGTGGAACTGGATGAGATATTTGCAAAATCAGATGTGATCTCGCTTCATTGCCCATTGTTCCCGTCTACAGAAGGCATTATCAATAAAGATAATATTGCCAGGATGAAAGATGGAGTTATCATCATTAATAACTCCCGTGGACAGCTGATTGTGGAAAAAGATCTGGCAGATGCATTAAACAGTGGAAAAGTATACGCAGCAGGACTGGATGTGGTAAGTACAGAGCCTGTTAAGGGTGACAATCCTCTTCTGAAAGCTAAAAACTGCATCATTACCCCTCATATTTCCTGGGCGCCAAAGGAAGCAAGGCAGAGGATCATGGACATGTCTGTGGAAAATCTTAAACAGTTTTTAGCTGGAAATCCGGTGAATGTGGTGAACCGGTAATAAAAAAAGAAAAAATGTAAAGCAGCTTTATATATGATCAGAAAATGCTGTAAAAATGACGGCCCGTTTCCAAAACAGGAAACAGCGCCGCCATTTTTTTATATCTTAGTATGCCCGTTTAATAATATCATTCATATGCTTTTCAGCTTCAAAGCGGATACGCTCTTCATCCAGAGTAAGGACCTCACGGTTTTTCATTACGATCTTGCCGTTGATGATAGAATCGGTCACATCATGTCCGTTTGCAGCATCTACGATGGTATTTACCAGATTCTGGCTTGGAGTGATATGAGGCTGATCAATATTTAACAGGATCAGGTCAGCTTTCTTGCCTTCTTCAACGGATCCAAGGATATCACCGTGTCCAAGAGCATTTGCACCGCCCTGGGAGGCCATTTTTAAAAGTGTAGGACAGGTCATGACTACAGGATTAAAAGATGGAAGTCCCCAGTAAGCCATCATGGCATAGCGAAGAACCTTCATTTCGTCAAAAATATCCAGGTTGGAAGGTGCAGCGCCATCGCAGCCTAAGCCAAGGCTTGCACCGGCTTCCAGAATCTGGGGAGCTTTTGGAAAACCGTGGTTTGACAGGTTGGCTCTTGGGCAATGGATCATTTTCACACCACGTTCTGCCATCAGCGCAATATCGTGATCTGACAGCATTACATTGTGGGCAGTCAGAAGATTAGGACCAAGAATGCCCATTTCTTCCAGAAATTCTGCAGGGCGCTTTTTGTAATTCTGCAGGCAGAAGCTGACTTCGTCTTTATGCTCACACAGATGGGCATGAATGCCGGTATGGAATTCTTTAGCAGATTCACCTACCATGGCGATCAGTTCCCTGGAACAGGTCATTACCTGACGGATAGCAAACCAGATATCAACACGGCCATCGCCAGCCCCCTGATATTTCTGATACAGTTTCTTTGTATTTTCGATAGCTTCATTAGCTGTCTCTTTCATTGCACCAGTAATGGCATTTCCCATATCCATGGTTGATTTTGCAATGGCAGCCCTCATGCCGGATTCAATAACTGCATCTGCAACCCGGTCCATGTGTACACCGCCGGAATCAGCAAAAGCAGTTGTTCCGCTTTTGATCATTTCCAGACATGCCAGAAGGCCGCTGATATAAGAATCTTCTGGCTGGAGATTGCTTTCAAAAGGAACCAGGAAACGGGTCCATACCATAGGATATTCATCGGCAACACGTCCTCTTAAAAGCTGCTGGCAGGTATGTGTATGGCCATCTACCATGCCGGGCATGACAAGTTTTCCTTTGCCGTCAATTATTTCACTGGCAGAGCTGTCAGCCATCAATTCATCTGTAGGACCGATCTTTTTGATCCAGCTGTCTTTAATTCCTACAGAACAGGTAGATGAAACCGTCATATCAGGGTTTAAAACCTGACAGTTCTTAATTAAAATATCATATTTTTCCATATAAATTTACCTCGCTCATGTTAAATGGCACCTGTAAGTTTTAAGATAACATCTGCTACTAAGGCAGAGAAAATAAATGTTCCGGTGATTACAAATAAGGTGATGATCACCAGTTTCCATCCCATTTTAGCAAAATCCTTCAGGTCTTTTCCAAGTGAGATTCCGGCAAATGCGCCTAATGCAGTGGCAGGAGCCATAAATGCGACCTGGGATGTAACACCGATCACAAAGTCTTTTACCGGTGAGATAGGGCATGCAAGAAGCAATCCGGTAAGAGATACATACATCATAGACGGAAGCTTTATAAACTGGCTCATAAATTTACTTACTGTAAGTCCAAAAAGAGCAATGGCGCATAATACCAGGATCCCGGCAATGGAATCACCTACCGGCATTTTGTAGCCCAGTATATTTGTGAGTACCATGATAACAGAAACCATGATAAGCAGTCCAAGCTGCTGTAAAAAGTATTTTCTGACCATTATTTAGCCTCCTTATTGTTTTTGTGACCGATTTTAGGTTCCAGTATTGCATACAGTTTTTTAGTAAGAGGAAGACCTACGAATGTTCCCATATAAATTCCGGTGATACCAGTAAGCATATCACTGGCGCCGCCCATGATCATAATACTTTCAGCCTGCTGCGGGTAGATCTCACCTAATGTTCCGGCAGCGGCAGTCATCATTGATCCGCTTCCTACACCACAGGCCATGCCAAGGGCAATAGGATCAAAAATATGCCAGGAAGCTACGATACTGGCCAGGATACTGATAAAAACGGTACCAATAACAGAACCAACAATATATACAGCAAAGGTTCCGCGGGTTTCTGGGGCATCCGGTCCAAAGATATCAGTGGTTAATCCAAGGTTGGAGTCTCGGTTGATGGAATAGCAGGCACCGATAGCTTCTTTTTTCAGACCAAGCAGCAGTGCAAGAGGAAGTGAAATAAGGATGGTTCCCAGATTACCAAATTCCTGCAGCAGAAGCGCAGGTCCTACAGCAACCAGTTTTGCAAGATTTCCACCTGCTGAGATTCCCATTTTTGCCATAAAAGGTGCAAGGGCTACTAAAACAAGGCTTCCTCCAAGCTTTGATTCTTCTGTTTTGAAAAGCTTAAAGGCATCCGGTCCTAAAAGTCCTCCAAAGATCGTGGCAAATACCATTGGAAATAAGGTAAGTGTACCAATTCCAATATTGAACTTAAGTGTACCGATCAGATCGCAGACCGCAGCAATGATCAGGGCTGCAACATAAACCTTCCAGTACTTGTTAATAACAGCTTTTAACTTTTCCATACAAGATACCCCTTTCTTCTGTCTGTGCAGAAATTATTTTTGTGATTTAAACATAACACAGGAAGTGTTTTCTGCGAATACGTCAAAAAGCGATGGATTTCCATCGCTTTTTACGAAAACCGTCTTTAAAATCACAGAACAACTGATTCGACCTGCATTAAAAGATCCACAAAACGGCTGGCTGTATCAGAAAGAGTATATTTTTGGCGTACGATCCAACCTATTTCAAGACGCAGCCCGTTTTTAATAGGAATGGAAACGATATCGCTGTAGTTATCATCAAACGGCCGATAGCCGCTTCCGACAGCAAATCCCTGACAGTAACGCATAACAGAATAAGAAGCAGCCCGGTCAGAAACCTGGATCACCCTGTTTAACTGATGATAAGGAACGATCAGGTCAGTATAAGCGGGATTCGTATCTGAAGACCGGTCATAGGTGATAAAAGGATACTGGATCAGATCTTCCATGTCGATTTCACGGCTGCCAGCAAGAGGGTGGTTTCGGCATATGTATACATGGGAAGTCTGATAGGTAATGTGATTGAAAATGATGCTTCTGTTCCTTAACTCCTGCATCATCTGGCCCTTGCTGTATTCTGTAACAAAAACGATGCCAAGATCATCCAGACCGCGTTCTACCCGGTCCATAACTTCAGATGTGCGGCATTCGTGAAAACCGCAGTGATAAGGTCCGGCACCTGTATTCAGGCTGTTGATGATCGATACAAAAGAATTCATACCGCAGATATGATGCTGGGAGGAAACAGATAAACCTAAAGGACGGTCTTTGGAACCATTGAATTTTTCGTCCAGATAGTCCAGACGGTTTAATATTCCTTTAAATTCGATAAGAAGCTCTTCTCCGCTTCTGGTAAGGCGGACACCTTTGCTGTCTCTTACAAAAGCAGTGATCCCATAGGTATTTTCCACTTCTTTTATAGCGCCGGAAATACTGGACTGGGCAGTAAAAGACCGTTTAGCGGCTTCGCTGATCGAACCAGATTCAGCAGCACCAATAAAATATCGCATTTGCTGTAATGTCATAGAAGCTCTCCTTTGTGGCTGACGGCAGTTTATTTATGAAGATACAAAGGTCAAAAGGTCATAAATCCGATGCAAGCTTGCTTGCAGGAGGATTTTTGAACTTGGGACCCGCCAAAAACATGAGTAAGGAGCCATTTTTTGAAGAAAAATGAGCGGATTACGAATGTTTTTAGAATTGCGGGAGTGCAAAGCACGTAGCAATTCGGTATCAGAGGGGGCAAAATACCTTTTGACCCCAACATCTTTATGAATTATACAGCAAAAATTAAAAAAATGCACCTTATTGAGAAAAATTATCAGCATGTAAAGAGCCTGTATTATTGACAACTAACTTAAATTAGCGTATTCTAACTAAGATGATCAGGATAGCAATGACTAACCTGAAATAGGAACAACTAACTTGAAAAAAGGAGTGAAGAAGATGCCTTTAACAATGGCTGCCATCGGAGAGGTAAATACCATCCGTAAAGTAGGCGGAAATGAAGAAACAAAGCGTTTTCTTGAAAACCTGGGATTTGTTGCCGGAGCAGAGATCACAGTTGTATCTGCCATCGGTGGAAATGTTATTGTCAATATTAAGGATTCAAGAGTTGCAATAAATCAGGATATGGCAAGACATATCATGGTTTAAATGGACATGTTGCCTAAGGGTGATATAGCCATAAATAAACATGACAAAGAGAAGAAAGGAGACATAGCAATGACTTTAGGTGATGCAGCAGTTGGAAGCACTGTAGTAGTGACTAAGATCACAGGTGATGGCGCTTACAAACGTCGTATTATGGACATGGGGATCACAAAAGGAAGTGAGCTTTATATCAGAAAAGTTGCTCCTTTAGGAGATCCTGTTGAAATTACAGTAAGAGGTTATGAGCTTTCTGTAAGAAAGAACGATGCTCAGTGTGTAGAAGTAAAGTAATCATACATAACACACCGTGAGAATTAAAAAGAGTCCTTTGCAATGGACTCATGGAGGTAAAAAAGGAAATGGCAATTAAGATCGCGCTTGCCGGAAACCCAAACTGCGGTAAAACAACTATGTTTAACGCATTAACAGGTGCCAACCAGTATGTTGGTAACTGGCCTGGTGTTACGGTAGAGAAAAAAGAGGGAAAATTAAAGAGCAAGAGCCAGAGTGAAGAAGTTATCGTAACTGACCTTCCTGGTATCTATTCCATGTCACCATACACTCTGGAAGAAGTAGTCAGCCGTGACTATGTCCTGAAAGAGAACCCAGATGTTATCATCGATCTTGTCGATGCAACAAACATCGAGCGTAACCTGTATCTGACCACTCAGCTTGTTGAGACCGGTGTTCCGGTTGTCATCGCGCTGAACATGGCAGACCTTCTTGAAAAAAGAGGAATCAAGATCGATGTTAAGCGTCTTTCCATGCTGCTTGACTGCCCGATCGTTGAGACATCCGCACTGAAGGGCGAAGGTCTTGACAAACTGATCGACGAAGCGATCAAAACAGCAAAGAAGAGCAGCGTTGATCTTCCAAAAGAAGTCTTCTCCAAAGAAATGGAAGCAGCTATCGCTGATGTGAAGGATGTCCTTCCGGAATCCATCACAGAAGACAAGAAGAGATGGTATGCGATCAAATTCCTTGAAAACGATGAGAAAGTAAAGGAATCCATCAAACTTTCCGCTTCTGCACAGTCTACTGTAGACAGCAAACGTCAGGCGATCGAAAAGAAACATGACGATGATATGGAAAGTATCGTAACAGATGAGAGATATACTTTCATCCAGAAGATCGTAAACACAACTGTTAAGAAAGGTAAAGACAAACTTACCGTATCCGATAAGATCGACCGTATCGTTACCAACCGTATCCTTGGTATCCCGAT
>OGIU01001139.1_pt1 | contig 13288 bp, 10 predicted proteins | sample 1571791 | NCBI WGS metagenome assembly OGIU01 (sample SAMEA2582104, study PRJEB24529) | metagenome | biome: Human gut stool | place: China | collected 2011
GTTGGCCGCCCTTGAGCGCCCCGATGGCCTTGAGGTACTTTGCCACCAGCCGGGCGATGGTGGTCTTGCCGGTGCCGGGGTTGCCGGTGAAGATCATATGCATGGACAGGCTGGCCGTCTTGAACCCGGCGGCGGCGCGGCGCTGCTGCACCTGCAGGTTGTCTGCCAGACCGAACACATAGTCCTTGACCGGGGCAAGGCCCACCAGCGCGTCCAGCTCGGCGCGGATCTCGTCCACAGCACCGGTGTACTCTGTCGGCAGCAGGCTGAACAGGTCTGCCGGGGCGGCCCCGTTCAGGGCAAACTGCAGCCCCTCCGGCACGGCAGTCAGGGCCACGGTGCCGGTAAGGGCCGTATCGGTCTGCAGGCAGTATTCACTCAGGGCGCGGAAGATGCGGTCACAGCACAGCTTCAGACCGGCCGCGCCCTTCTCCTTGGAGCACTGGGCGGCCACATAGTCCCGCACGTCTGCCCCGGCGGTAAGGGTGAGCCCCAGCCGGGTGCGCACCTTCTGGGCCAGCGCGTTCAGCTCCTGCGCCGCCATAGCGGCCAGATCTTCCCGTGCAAAGGCGGTGGTGGTACACACGTCCCCCACCGCCGAGACAAAGGGCGCACCGAACTTGTCGGCCAGCACCTCCCGGCCCTTGTGGGAGAAGAAGATCAGGTACTTTCCGCAGGGGTCGATGCGGCTCACCGCACCGGGCGCCAGCGCGGTCCCGGCATCCACCAGAATGCCCTCCTTGTTGACCAGATACCGGCTGGACAGCGGTGCGCTGCCCCTGGTGGCAAGGTCGGCGATGGTTTTTAAAAAGCCGGGGTAGCAGCTCTCGTAGTGCTCAAAGATCAAAATCTCGCCGGGGGCGTGCAGAGCGGCGTACAGGTCCTGCAAAAACAGCTTTTCGGACCCGGCATCCGGGTACAGGGCCAGGTCCAGCACGGCGGTCTTATCGCTCTGCAGCAGGCCGCGGGCCGCCATGATGCGGGCCGTCTCCTCCAGCGCAAAGTGCCGCCCGGTGCCGGGCGCACCGCTCAGCAGGATCACGTTGCGGGCGGCAGGGGCCTCGGTGCCCAGCACAAAGGGCCGCCGCATGGCCCGCACCACACCGTCCACAAAGGCATCCTGCCCCAGCACGGTCTTTTTGACCTCGGCGGCCAGCCCTTCAAAGCTGCCCAGATGCTCCGGCTTCGTGTCGGCGGTGCCTTTGGCCAGCAGGCCGTCATTCTCCATGTCCCGCAGCATCTGACGGCTGTTTGCCAGCGCCGTCTGGGTGTCGGCATCCTGCTTTTTCAGCTGGGCATTCTGCTTTTTCAGCAGCTCGTCCAGCTGTTTCTGCTGCTCCAGAAGGGCCGCGTTCAGGTCCGGCAGGCCCCCGGTCTTTGCCTTTGTGTCCGGCTGCGCAGCTCCGGAACCAAATTTCACGCGCCCGCCTGCGCCGAATACGCCGTTCATAAGGGATTCCCAATCGTCGGTATATGCCATTGTGCGGCCCTCCCTGCAGTTTTCTTCCAGTATAGTGTACCCCGGCCCGTTTTGCAAGGGATTTTCCCTCTTGCAAAATCCACGCCGGTTGTTTACACTACAGATGTTTGAATATGCGGAAATCTCGCAAGAAGGAATGAAGAAACCATGGGTACTATGACACCGGCACAGCGCCGCGCCCTGTACGAGAGCGCCCGCTTTGCCCGCGAAACCACCTATAACGGCCCGCTTGGGCCGGAGTACACCCCCGCCGGCACCCGGCTGCGGCTGTGGGCCCCCACCGCGGAGCAGGCCGCGGTGAACCTGTACCGCAAGGGGCACGACAGCCCCTGCATCGGCACGCTGCCGCTGCAGCGCGGCCCGCAGGGCGTATGGAGCATCTGGCTGCCCGGCGACCAGCATGGGCATTACTATACCTTTACGGTCACGGTGGACGGCGTCGCACGGGAGACCGGCGACCCCTACGCCCGCGCTGGCGGCCTGAACGGCCTGCGCAGCATGATCGTGGACCTGGCCCGCACCGCCCCTGCCGGGTGGGAGCGGGACGTGCGCCCGGTGATCCCCCCGGCCCGGCGGTCAGTGTGGGAGGTGAGCGTGCGCGACTTTTCGCAGGATGCGGCCAGCGGCGTGCGCCCGGCCTGGCGGGGCAAATTTCTGGCCTTTACCCAGACCGGCACCACCCTGCACGGCGACGGCATCCACCCCACCTGCCTGAACTACCTCAAGCGGCTGGGCGTGGGCTATGTGCAGCTGATGCCCATCTTCGACTTTGGCAGCGTGGACGAGGCAAAGACGCTGCTGCGGCAGTACAACTGGGGCTACGACCCCACCAACTACAATTTCCCGGAGGGCAGCTACTCCACCGACCCCGCCCGGGGCGAAGTGCGGGTGCGGGAGTGCAAAGAGATGATCGCCGCCCTGCACGCGGCGGGCATCGGCGTGATCATGGATGTGGTGTATAACCACATGTACCGCTACGAAAACGTGCTGAACAACACCGTACCGGACTACTTTTTCCGCCAGAATGAGGACGGCAGCCTGTCCAACGGCAGCGGCTGCGGCAACGAGTTTGCCAGCGAGCGCCCCATGGCCCGCAAATATATGATCGACTCTCTGCTCTACTGGGCGCAGGAGTACCACATCGACGGTTTCCGGTTCGACCTGATGGGCCTGTACGACGTGGACACCATGAACGCGGCCCGTGCCGCTTTGGATGCCCTGCCCGGCGGACGGGATATCCTGATGTACGGCGAGCCGTGGCAGGGCGGTGGCAGCCAGCTGCACCGGTACGAGGCCAACAAGGCGAACCTGGCCATGCTGAACGAGCGCATCGGCATCTTCTGCGACGACACCCGCGACGCCATCAAGGGCGGCTGTTTCAATGCCCGGGAGCCGGGCTATGTGGAGGGCAAGCCCGGCAGCTTCTGGGACATCGGCGGCGCGGTGGCCGCCTGGTGCCGCAGCGACCGTCTGCCACCCCACGCCCCCAGCCAGATCGTAAGCTATGTGTCCGCCCACGACAACTTCACCTTGTGGGACAAACTGCTCTGCGTGCGCTACGAGCGGCCGGAGTTCACCGCATCTGACCCGGTGGCACTGGCCCAGAACCGGCTGGCCGCCGGCATCTGCCTCACCAGTTTCGGCCTGCCCTTCCTGCAGGCGGGCGAAGAGTTTGCCCGCACCAAAAAGGGCGTGGGCAACAGCTACCACTCCTCCCCCGCCCTGAACCGTCTGGACTGGGCCCGCGCCGGGCAGTACCACGCCCTGGTGGACTACTACCGGGGCCTGCTGGCCCTGCGGGCCGCCTTCCCGCGGCTGGGCACCACCGACCGCCACGCCCCGGAGGCGCTGCAGTTCTTCTCGCTGGAGCAGCCGCTGGTGGGCTGGGCCCTGCCCGCTGCCCCCGGCGACGGGGCCTGGTGGCGGGCACTGTGTGTGTTCTACAACCCAACCGACACTGCCCGCACCGTTTCCCTGCCCGCCGGGCGGTGGAAGCTGCTGAGCGACGGCACTTCTTCCAGCTTATGGCGGGGGGCAAGCCGCGTTTTTACAAACAAAACCACCCTTGCACCCTACAGCGCCACCATTTTGGGTGCGGTGTAAAAAGCCGGGAAGTTCCGCAGAGCTTCCCGGCTTACTTTTTCAGAATGATTTTTTCGCGCATTATTTTGCCATGGTTGGCGGAAGAGAGCCGCTTGTTTCGATTGCTGGTCCAATTACATAATAGGACGGTTGACTCAGTTCCTGAAACCAGAAAAACAGCCCATGGGCAAACCAGAGCACTGCACAGGCGATCAAAACACCTGCCAGAACGATTGCCAGCACCCTGCGCCACTGATACTTTTTCAGGAGCTGCTGCACCTGCTTTGCATCCATCTCGTTCAGCACATTTTCGGCGGCCTGCGCAGGTGTGCCAAATACCCGCACAAGTTCCTGATAATCCGCTGTGGGATGCTCGTCCAGATACTCCTCTATGGATTCCGTCAGCTGTGCAAGCGTTCGTTCCCACAGCTCCGGCACACAGGCCAGAGCACGGCGCAGTTCCCGGCAATAGCGGCGGCAAAGCTTTTGCTTTTCCTGCTCTTTCTCACGGTACAATATCCGTCACCCCTTCCTGACAGCTGGTCAGAATTTCCTGTACGCCCTGCTGGACCGACATATACTCCGCAAAGATCTTTTGGAAATATGCCCGCCCGGCGGGTTCCAGATGGTAATAGGTACGCTTGCGGCGCTTGCCCACCAGCTCTTCCCGAGCCGAAATATATCCGTTGTCCTGTAATCGGTATAAGGTCGGATACATTGATGTTTCCAGCAGTGTAAACTTTTCGTGGCTTCGTTCCTGCATCGCCTGCGCCATCTCATAGCCATACATATCCTGTTGGCTTAAAAGAGCAAGCAGAACGATCTCGGTCACGCCGCGCTTTAAATTTTCAGAGACCCCCCTGGCATTTTCTCCAATTCCGGCATTGGTATTTTAATCATACCTACAAACTTATTTGTTGTAAATACTATTCGTTAAAGAATATACTTGACAAATATACTATACCCTGCTACTTTTAATACAGGTCGACCGTCCTTTATATTCTGTTCAAAAAAAACAAGGAGGCTTAACTATGAAACGAGTTCTTACTGCGCTGGCATCTTTCATCCTTGCTATTCCCCTGTGCGTATCTGCGTTTGCAGTAGCTCCGTATTCTGCCCGGGCTGGAATTTGTCCCAGATGCGATAAGCCCTCTCTCCACTCCCGGGAAGTTGGAACCGAAAAAGGTGTGCTAGAGCCTCGTCCTTGCATCCATTATCGCTATGGGGAAGATTATATCGTTGCGATTTATCGGGTTTATACAGAAGAATGTGGTTCTTGTTCTTATGAAAACACCTATAAAATAAAAGTCAGTGAGGATGTTACCTGCCATGGCTATCAGTAAACATCTTTCCTTCACTACGCACATCATTGCCTGTCTGCTGGTTTCTTTTCTGCTTCTTCTGTCCGGCTGCAACCAGTCAGATAATGCAGCCAGTTCTGTACCGGGTTCCGTCCAAGCAGTACAAGAACCTGCAAACCAGACAACACAAGCTCCTGTAAAAAAGAGTAAAACACTCACTCCTCAGGAAGAACTGGAAAAACTGGCTCCGATGCCGCAGACCGCACAATGTCCTATTTGCGGCGGAACCAATATGGAAGTAACCCTTGCGAGTTCTGAGGTGCAAAAAGGGAGTATGTGTGCACAGACGTGCATTCATTATCGCTATGGGGAAGATTATATTTACCCGCTGAGCCTCCGCGTGTATGATGCTTGCTTATCGTGCACGGATGCAGAGAACCCTTGGCATGGAGAGGAATATGATATTCTGATTGGTTCCAGCACCGTCTGTCATGGCTATCAGTAAAAATTCGCGTTTGTAAGTACAGAAACTCTCTTAGACCGCTTCGCGTCCAGCTCCCCCGAAGGGGGAGCTTTTTGAGGTGGCGGTGCAGTTTCCGGCTAAACCGTAAAGCTTGCGGGCGTGCTTGCTCCCCCCCGCGGAGCGCGGTATAAACAAAAAAACACGGGGCTGTTGCAAAACAAAAACGCGATAGCAACTTGCACAAAGAAATCGTGCAAAAACAGAAACCCGGAAACCTTTTTGAGCCGTTTTGGCCCTGAAAAGGTTCCGGGTTTTGTGCATATTTTTTTCAGAGAGCTATTTTGCAACAGTTTCCTTGTTCTGCCCTTAACCCGTATCAAAAGCAATACGGATTATTTCTGCATTTTGACAACCTGCCTATAAATCCCCCATGAACGTTGTGGAATCTTCCAAAGCATCCATGGATGGTTTCTTGCACCGCATCAAACGTTCAGCTTATTGCAACGAAATTCCATAAAGCTGCATTGCATCTTGTGGAGGTTCTTGCTATACTCTGTATCGAACGCAACTTTATCCGATAAAAATGTTGCGCAATTTGCGCAACCAAAGGAGGCCGCTATCATGCAGCAGCTCAGATTACTTCATGGCGGAGACTACAACCCGGAACAGTGGCTGGACCGGCCCGATATTCTGGCGCAGGACATCGAACTGATGAAAAAGGCACACGTTAATACTGTGACGCTGGGCGTGTTCTCATGGTCCACATTGGAACCGCAGGAGGGGATATTTGAGCTGGATTGGCTGGCAGACATCATCCATAATCTGTATGCCAATGGAATCCATACGATCCTTGCAACGCCCAGTGCGGCGCGCCCCGCATGGATGGCGCACAAGTACCCCGAGGTACGCCGAGTCCGGGCAGACCGGGTCCGGGAGCTGTACAACCGGCGGCAGAATTACTGCTATACATCGCCGGTTTACCGGGAAAAAGTCCGCATCATCGACCAGATGCTGGCGCAGCGGTTCGGCAATGACCCGGCTGTCCTGCTCTGGCATATCTCCAACGAGATGAGCGGCGACTGCCATTGCGAGCTGTGTCAGGCTGCGTTCCGCCGCTGGCTCAAGGAACGGTATGGCTCTTTGGATGCCTTGAACAAGGCGTGGAACGCCCGGTTCTGGAGTCACGACTATACCGCTTGGGAACAAATCGAAAGCCCTGCCCCGCAGGGGGAAAATGCCGTGCAGGGCCTTGCGCTGGACTGGAAGCGCTTTGTCAGTGACCGACACATTGATTTTTTGAAATTTGAGCGTGATACCGTGAAAAAATTTGCGCCGGATGCAAAGTTCACGGTAAACATGATGTACCGGTTTGACGGCATCGACTATTTCAAAATGTCCAAGGAGATCGACATTGCCAGCTGGGACAACTATCCCACATGGCACAAGCCCAGCGAAACAGTGGAAGAAACAGCGTTGGATACGGCCCTGATGCACGACCTGTATTACTCCATGAAGGGCAGGCCCTTCCTGCTGATGGAATCCAGCCCCAGCTTTACCAACTGGCAGCCGATTTCCAAACAGAAGCGCCCCGGCATTGCGGAGCTTGCGGCTCTGCAGACGGTTGCACATGGTTCGGACAGTGTGCTTTACTTCCAGTGGCGAGCCAGCCGCGGCGCGGAAGAAAAGTTCCATGGTGCAGTCGTCGGCCATGATGGGCGGGAGGATGCCCGTCCCTTCCGGGAAACAGTCGGTGTGGGCCAAAAGCTGGAAGTGCTCTCGGAGATTGCAACAGTCTGCCGTGAGAAGCAGGCGGCGATCGTCCACGATTGGGAGAACAAGTGGGCATTGGAAGGTTCCTGCGGCCCGCGCAATGCAGGGATGGGCTACTGGGACGAGCTGAAGCTGCACTACAATGCTCTTGCGCGGGAAGGCATTGCGGTGGAGTTCGTGAATCAGGAATCCGATTTGACGGGTTATGGTTTGGTCGTTGTTCCGATGGTTTATTTGCTGACCGATGCCTTTGCCCAAAAACTCTGTGATTTTGCCCGGAATGGTGGTACGGTCGTGGTTACATACTGGACCGGTGTGGTGGATGAAAGCGATTTGTGCCGTCTGGGTGACACGCCCTACGGCTTGACCGACCTGCTGGGCCTGCGCCGCACTGAGATCGACGGAATGTATGACGGCGAAACCTGCCGCTGCACCCCGATGGACGATTCCACTTTGCCGGAAACGCAGGCTTCGGTCCTATGCGAGGTCGCAAGTCTGAACGACACCGACCCTGCCGCACCGCTGAGCGTTTATGCCGAGGACTATTATGCAAACTGCCCGGCGGTGGCTGTCCACTCCTACGGGGAGGGCCGTGCCTATTATCTGGCAAGTCGGTTCGAGGAAGCGTTCTATCGCGCATTTTATCGTGCTGCTGTAAAGGAAGTCGGCCTGACCCCGGCCTGGCCGGAAGCTCTGCCGGACGGTGTTCTGGCTGCGCGGCGCGGTACATTCGTCTTTGTACAGAACTGCAATGAACATCCGGTCGAAGTAGGCGGTGTTGCGCTGAACCGTTACGGAACGGCCGTCTGGAAAAACGGCGAGCAGGTCCTGTAAAAAGTAAAAGTTTCCCCTTTGAGCGTTCTGCCAAAAAAGCAGAACGCTTTTTGTTTGCTTTCATACTTGACAAAGCGGGCTTACCCCGGTATGCTGGGGTGGCGCATTGTTGCGCAGTTCTGTGAAAAGGAGAGGATATCCTGTGGCTGCAAAGGAAACCGAAAAAATGACGATCGAGCAGGTGGCCGATGCGCTTGGTGTTTCTAAAACAACGGTATCACGCGCACTTTCCGGAAAGGGACGCATCAGTGAGGAGACCCGCGCCAAGGTATATGCCTATCTAGGACGCACCCGCACCGAGCCTGCCGCCCCGCAGGGCGGCGAAAAGGTGCGCACCAACAACATTGCCATGATCGTGCCACAGCGCTTTATTACGCTGGATCTGCCCTTTTTGCGCAAGTGCATGGGCGGCATCTGCATCATGGCAGACCAGCGCGGCTATGACCTGATGCTTTGCTACGCCTCCAACACCGAGTATTCGCAGCTGCAGCGGCAGCTGGCCAACCACAAGGTGGACGGCGTGATCCTGACCTACGCCATGGCGGATGATCCCTGCATCGAACTTTTGCGGCAATACGAGACACCTTTTGTGCTCATCGGACGCAGCGAGGACAAGACCATCCCGCAGGCAGACAACGATCAGGTCGCGGCTGCCTGCGAGATGACACGCATCCTTTTGCAGCTGGGCGCCAAGCGGATCGCGCTGCTGGTGGGCAGTACCATCTACGCCGTCAACACCGACCGCATACGCGGTTATCTGCGTGGATTCGCGGAATTTGGTGTGCCAGTAGACCAGCGGCTCGTTCATTCCGGTGTGGAATCTGCCGGGCAGACGCTCGATGCACTGGAGGCTGCGCTGGAGCAGAAGGCAGATTGCATCCTTTGCGGCGATGATGAGGTCGCCTTTGAGGTCATGCGGGAGCTGCGGACGCGGCATATCCTCGTACCCAACGATCTGCGAGTGGCCAGCCTGTACGACAGCTCCATGCTGGCCAGCATCACGCCGTCTGTTTCGGCGGTGCAGTACGATGCCGAGCAGCTGGGCAAGACTGCCTGCCGGATGCTGCTGGACCGGCTGGCCGGAAAAGAGATCGTCATGCGGCAGCTGGAAGGTTATCAGGTCATTTTGCGGGACTCTACCAAGTGGAGGGAACGCTCCCGCAGCATCAAATAACGCGCTTTTTGTGCCTGCTCCTTTCCCGGAGCGGGCATTTTTGCTCTTTGCATGGGCGAAGGTTGCGCTAAAGTTGCGCACTTTTGCCCATGTATCCTAATTTTACCGTCACTTTTTCCAGTTTCGACTCAACAATACCGTGAATTTCGTCCATTGACGTGAGCAAAGGAATGCGGTATCCTATGGGTACAGAAAAACAGCTGCTTGGATGTGCGCAACTTATAAGCGCAACAAAGAGCACCCGAAGATTTCAGATTGAGAACGAAGGAGAACTGGATCATGAAAAAGCTGATTTCCCGCCGTAAATTCCTTGCTGCTATGGGTACGATGGTTGCTGCCGGTGCGCTGACCGCCTGCGGCGGTTCTTCCAGCAGCACCGCTTCCTCTGCTGCCGCTTCCAGTACGGCTGCCTCTGCTGCGGAGAGCTGGGGCGATGTGAAGCTGACCATGTGGGGTGCCGAAGAGGATCAGACCATGCTGCGCGAGATGGCAGATGCCTTTATCGAGCAGAATGCGGACAAGGGCAACGTGACCATCGAGATCGGCGTGCAGTCTGAGTCCAGCGCAAAGGATACCGTTCTGGCTGACCCGGAGTCTGCCGCAGACGTTTTTGCCTTTGCCGATGACCAGCTGAACGAGCTGGTAAATGCCGGTGCGCTGCAGGAAGTGCTGCTGAACCCGGATGACGTGAAGAGTCGCAACCTGCCCGGCTCTGTGGGCGCTGCCACCATGAACGACAAACTTTACGCCTACCCCATGACCGCCGACAATGGCTATTTCCTGTACTATGATGCAAGCGTTCTGAGCGCCGAGGATGTGCAGAGCGTGGACACCATGCTGGAAAAGGCTGCAGCTGCCGGCAAAAAGTTCATGATGAGCGTGAACGATGCATGGTACATTTACAGCTTCTACGCCGGTGCCGGTCTGGTGGCTACGCTGGCAGATGACGGTATCAACACCGTCTGCAACTGGAACGAGGCTCCCGGCGCAGACGTAACGCAGGCCATTCTGGATATCGCCGCAAACCCCGGCTTCAAGTCCGGCGCAGATGCTGATATCGTTTCTGCCATCAAGGACGGCAGCTGCTGCGCCGCCATCTCCGGTACTTGGAACGCCAGCACCGCCGAGGAGGCTTGGGGCGAGGGCTACGCCGCCACCAAGCTGCCGACCTACACCCTGAACGGCGAGCAGGTCCAGATGGGCTCCTTCTCCGGCTACAAGCTGGTGGGCGTCAACCCCCACAGCGCCAACGTGGGCGTTGCCATGATGCTGGCCGACTTCATCACCAACGAGGACAACCAGAGCAAGCGCTTCAACGACCGCAAGCTGGGTCCCTCCAACATCAATGCCAATGCTTCCGAGGCTGTGCAGTCTGCACCCGCCATTGCCGCACTGGCTGAACAGAGCTCCTACGCTACCCTGCAGCGGGTAGGCGCAAACTACTGGAGCTCCGCCGCAAGTCTGGGCGAGATCCTCGCCTCCGGCGACACGCAGGGCAAGACCACGCAGCAGCTGGTGGATGACGCTGTGGCCGGCATCACCGCACCTGTGGCACAGTAAGTTTCGGTTTTTCCCGGCGGGCACGCAGCAGAATGCGGTGTGCCCGCTTTTTATCGCAATACAAGAAATCGGCGTCAACCTAACATCCTGTTTGCTATAACCCCCTCTGCATACCAAGAAAGGAGTTGACTTCTGTGGCAGAAATGGTCCTTACACCACCCTTGTGGGCAGATGGCCGGGAGCCGAATTTCCTTCAGAAGTTCGGTCACGCATTTGTTCACGGAGATATTTTTACAAAGCTGTCCCTCTTTGTCTGGGGTCTGGGCTACATTGGCCACGGCCAGCTTATCAAGGCACTGCTGGTAACACTGGTGCAGGGGCTGGGACTGTATTTTCTGGGCACTTCCGGCATTCCTGCGCTGAAAAAGTTCGGCACGCTGGGCACGGTGCAGATGGAGATGCAGTTCAACCCCCTTACCTTAAAGAACGAGGTCAACAACTACGACAACTCGTTTGCCATCCTGCTGCTCAGCGTGATCGCACTGGTGGTCATTGTAACGCTGATCGCTGCTGCCATGCTGGTGGTGCAGAGCAATTACGCGTTACAGGCGCAGAAGGCCGCTGGCAAAAAGCCCAACAATTTCCGGCAGGATATCACCTTGTACCTGAACGAAAAGTTCTACGTTACCCTGCTCACCCTTCCGGTGCTGGGTGTGGTGGTGTTCACCATCATCCCGCTGTTCATTTTGATCGCTGTTGCCTTTACCAACTACGATCAGCAGCATATGCCTCCCGCCGCCCTGTTTACATGGGTGGGGCTGGCTAACTTTGCTTCTCTGTTTGGCGGGCAGTCGCTGAGCCTGACCTTCAGCTACGCCTTTGGCCGGGTGCTCAGCTGGACGTTGGTGTGGGCCTTCTTTGCCACCTTCACCACCTTTTTCGGCGGCGTATTTCTGGCCATGCTCATCAACAACAAAAAGACCAAGTGCCAAAAGCTCTGGCGCACATTGTTCATCATCACCATTGCGGTGCCGCAGTTCGTCACCCTGCTGCTGGTGCGCAACTTCTTCTCGGACGCCGGCATCTTCAACACCATGATGGCCAATGCGGGCGTGACCGATTTTTTAAAGACCATCGGCCTGCTGGGGCAGAACATGAACCACATTCCCTTCCTGACCGACCAGCACTGGGCAAAGTTCATGATCATCCTCATCAACATCTGGGTGGGCGTGCCCTACCAGATGCTCATTGCCACCGGTGTGCTGATGAATATTCCCACCGATATGCTGGAGGCCTCCACCATCGACGGTGCATCGCCGTGGCAGAGCTTCATCCACATCAAGCTGCCCTATCTGCTCAGTGTGCAGGGGCCGGCACTGGTTACGGATTTTGTGCGCAACGTTAACAACTTCAACGTCATCTATCTGCTCACGCAGGACGTTTATATCACCAAGGATCAGGCGCTGGCTTCCTCCAGTGCAAAAGAGGTGGATCTGCTGGTCACATGGCTGTTCCGCCTGACGCAGGAGCAGTACAACTACAAGATGGCCGCCGTCATTGGCATTATGGTGTTCATCATCTGTGCCGTGTTCACGCTGGTATGCTTCCGGTTCCTCAATAAAAAGGAGGCGACGTTCTCTTGACACAGACAACTGTTTCTCCGGCACGCCGGGCAGAGACCGCAGCGCAGCTGCGCCGCGGGCGTATCCTCCGCACAGTCCGCAGCATCCTGCGGCATCTGTTGCTGGCCCTGCTGGCAGCTATCTGGCTGGTACCCATTCTGTGGCTTCTGGTCACTTCCTTCTCCACAGACCGGGGCATCAATGTGCGACAGTTCTTCCCGGCAAGTTACACACTGCGCAACTATGTCAACATTCTGTTCCACCCGGACTCTGTGGCGCAGTTCCCGCGCTGGTTTACCAACACCCTTGTGGTGGCCTGTTTCAACTGCGTTATCTCCACCTGCTTTGTGCTGATGGTAGCCTACGCGCTGAGCTGCTGCCGCTTCAAGGGGCGCAAGCTGATCCAGAACCTTTCTGTCAGCGTCAACCTGTTCCCCGGCGTGCTGGCAATGATCGCCGTCTATTTCGTCCTGAAATATCTGAATCTGACCAACTCCTATGCCGGTCTTATCATGGTCTATGCCGGTTCGTCCGGTCTGGGCTATCTGATCTGCAAGGGCTTCTTTGATACCATCCCCATCTCCCTGCGGGAAGCCGCCAAGCTGGACGGCGCATCCGACGCCCGTGTGTTCTTCCAGGTCGTTCTGCCCATGTCCAAGCCGATCCTGGTCTATACCATCATCAGCTCTTTCATGGTTCCATGGACCGATTTCGTGATGGCAAAAATGATCCTGAATTCGGGCGTCTCTGCCGACTGGACGGTGGCTATCGGTCTGTATAATATGCTGCAAAAGACCCTGATCAACAATTACTTTGCGCTCTTCTGTGCAGGCGGTGTGCTGGTGTCCATCCCCATCTCCATCCTGTTTGTCATCATGCAGAAGTTCTACGTCGAGGGCATCACCTCCGGCGCGGACAAGGGTTAACACGTTATTCTCTTTCTCCTTCACCATAAAAACAATCCCCACAGTCCTTTTTGTGGCTGTGGGGATTGCTTTTTCTCAATGGCGGCAGGAAAGCAGTTTGTTCATGGTGAACCTCATTTCTATATCAAACGGTGTC